>OLSQ01002951.1_pt1 | contig 11685 bp, 9 predicted proteins | sample 1672561 | NCBI WGS metagenome assembly OLSQ01 (sample SAMEA3136699, study PRJEB25190) | human gut metagenome | biome: human gut; feature: human-associated habitat; material: faeces | place: Austria | collected 2013 | reverse complement strand
ACGGCCTACCCGCTGATGCCCATCGTGGACTGCGTGAGCCATTTCAAGGGGCTTTTCAAGCCTGAAGTCCTGCCCAAGCTCCTCTATAAGAACGCGGCGAAGCTTCTGAACATCGAACTGCCCGAGGAGGCATAAATCATGACCTGCAAGCATCTCTTCAAGGCCGTAGCCCTTGCCCTTTCCCTCGCCGTGGGTGCCGCTCCCGCCCTCGCCAAGAACTTTACCGAACTCAAGGCCGCGGCCTCGCCCGCCGGCGGCGCGTGGTACGTCGGCATGGGCGCGATGGGCAAAGCCATCTCCACCATGTATCCCGAGCTTGACGTCTCCCTCTTCCCCGGCGGCGGGCTCGCCAACGTCATGCACGTCGAGAAGGGCGCGAGCGACTTCGGCATCGCCGCGCACAGCGTCATCTTCGCGGCGGCCAAGGGCATCGATCCCTACAAGAAGCCCACGGAAAACGTCATGGGCCTTCTCAACCTGCACGACTCAACCCGGATGCACTTCATCGTGAACAAGGCTTCCGGCATTACGTCCCTCGCCCAGATCAAGGAAAAGAAGATGCCCATCCGCATCTCCATGTCCCACACCGCCGGAAACTCCTATCTGTTCGGCAAGTGGATCCTTGAGGAATACGGCATCAGCCAGCAGGACATCACCGCGTGGGGCGGCAAGATCTACACACCTTCCACCAACGACACCGCCAGCATGATGAAGGACGGCCAGCTTGACGTGGCCCTGTGGATCGGACCCGGCGAAGCCTTCATCGTGCAGGACATGATGAACAGCGTGGATCTGGACATCCTGCCCGTGGACGAGAGCGTCATCAAGGCCGTGGGCGAAAAGTACGGCCTCCAGCGCGACGTGATCCCGGCGTCGTTCTACGGCGGCAAGTTCGGCAAGGACATCGTCACCGTATCCGCCAGCACCGAACTCATGATCAACAAGAACGTCTCCGAGGACATCGCCTACAAGATGGTCAAGGCCATGTGCGAAAAGCGCGACGACATCGTGATCGCCAGCCCGTTCTGGAAGTCCTTCATGCCCGAGAAGGCGGGTCAGGGGCTCGCTCTGCCGCTGCATCCCGGCGCGGCGAAATACTACAAGGAAAAGGGCTGGCTGTAGAAAAACTGAAAGACTGAGGGGCTCCTCGTCCCTCAGACTCCCCCGGCAGGGGAATGATTCCCCTGCCAGGGTTCTTAGGGACAGCGTCCCTAAGGGTTTTATGACTCTTTGATTTCCTTCTCTAACGCATGGACGGTTTTCTGTAAGCCCTCGTCACTCTCCAGCTGCTTCTCAATCTTCGAGATGGCATAAATCACCGTTGTATGATCCCTGCCGCCAAAGCTCTCGCCAATCTTCGGCAGGGAAATATCCAATAGCTTCCGGCAAAGATACATTGATACCTGTCTCGGAAATGCGATATTCTTCGGCTTTTTACTCCCCTGAATATCCTCCACACGAATGTTATAATACTCCGCTACCACCTGCTGAATCAGCTCCGGTGTCAATGGTGTCGCGGAATTTTCACTGAAGATATCCTTTAAGCTGTTCTCCGCCAGTGCAATGGAGATATCCTGATTTGTCAGCGTTGCAAAGGCAACAATTCTGGTTAAAGCACCCTCCAGCTCTCGGATATTCGATGCGATATTCTTCGCAATATACGCCATTACATCATCCGGCACGGTCAGGTTATCCCGCTCTGCTTTTTTCTTCAAAATCGCGATTCTTGTCTCATAATCCGGCGGCTGTACATCCGCAATCAGACCCCATTCAAAACGGCTGCGCAGTCTGTCCTCCAGTGTCTTAATCTCCTTCGGCGGACGGTCAGAGGAAATAATAATCTGTTTATTCGATTCATAAAGCGCATTAAAGGTATGGAAAAATTCCTCCTGTGTCCCTTCCTTTTTGGAAATAAACTGAATATCGTCAATCATCAGTACGTCGATATTGCGGTATTTATTCCGAAATTCCTCGTTTTTATTGTTTTGGATGGAGTTAATCAGCTCATTCGTGAAGGTTTCGCTTGTGACATACAGCACCTTCGCCTGTGGATTACGATCCAGAATAAAATGCCCGATGGAGTGCATCAGGTGCGTTTTGCCAAGCCCGGAATTGCCGTATAAAAACAGGGGATTATACGCCTGTGCCGGAGATTCCGCAACGGCAAGGGATGCGGCATGCGCCATACGGTTGCTGTTGCCGACAACAAAGGAATCGAATACATATTTCGGGTTCAGATTTCTTGCAAGCTCATTTTCTGCGGGCTTTTCCGCCGCGAGGTTATGGAGATTGCCTGCCTTCTGCTCCTCCTCCGTCGTAATCATGATGTCATATTCGTTTTTTGTTACCATTTTAATCGCAGTGCGAATCAGCGGCAGGTGCCGTTTTTCAATGATCTCCTTGAGAAAGGATTCCTTTACCTGCAAAATAATTTTATTTCCGATAATGCCACAGGGGACAATCGGCTGAATCCAGGTTGCGAAGCTGACAGGAGAGGTTTCTTCTTCAATCATTTTGAGTGCTTCTTCCCAAATCTGTTCCAGTTCCATGCAATGACCTCCTCTTTTTATTTTTTTCCTGCTGCTTATCCACAGATAGAGGGGATATCCCTGTGAAAAACGGGGAAAACCCTCTTTTTTTTCAATGTTATACACAGCTTCCTTTCTTTTCCTTCTGCACAGAATTCACAATGCTGCAAAGCCTGTCTTTCTCAGGCTTATCCTATAATTTACCGAACGGAAAGTCCACAGTTTTTTTACAAAAAAGAAAAAGTTATCAACAAAGTTATACACAAGCTGTGGATAACATAATCTGGTTGCTGTGAATCCTGTGGAAATATACAGAAGGGCGTGATTGTCTTTAGTATAGCAAAAGTTATCCACAGGTTCAATGAAAAACTTGTCCAAAAAAATCAGAAACAGATATTGTATACAAGATATAGTAAAACTTTTTTGAAAAAATCTAAATATACCTTTTCTGTCGAAAATTTTTTATGAAATTCCTGTGGAAATGTGGACAAATCCGCAGAATACAGGGCTTTTCTGAAAAATTTTTTCTTGACGTGCCATGCTTTTTTTACTATAATAGGGGCAGTGCTCATAAAAAGGGTGAGCAGAACCCGGAAATTGAAGGAGGTGCAACAACCATGAAAATGACATTCCAGCCTAAGAAAAAACAGAGAAGCAGAGAACATGGCTTCAGAAAAAGAATGAGAACAGCAAACGGCAGAAAAGTGCTTGCTGCAAGAAGAAGAAAAGGTAGAAAAGTATTATCCGCATAATTTTTTTCATGTGTATTTAAGGCCGCAGCGTATTTCGTGTGGCCTTTTGTTCATGATGGAGAAATTTTTCGGCGGCCGTAAAGGGGGGTTGCGTGATGCAGTTTACAGAATCTTTAAAGAAGAATTTTCAGTTTCGCCATGTATATCAGAAGGGCAAATCCATCGCCAACCGCCATTTGGTATTATATATGGTAAAAAACGGAACACATGACCACAACAGGCTGGGGATTTCCGTCAGCAAAAAGGTGGGCAAGAGCGTGGTGCGCTCTCATGTGACACGCCTGATTCGGGAAAGCTACCGCAGCATGGAGGAGGAAGTGAAGTCCGGCTATGATTTTGTTGTCATTGCCCGTGTTTCCTGCGCTGCTGCGTCCTATCATGAGGTGTGCCGTTCCCTGCGGCATCTTTTCAAAAAACAACAGCTTCTGCTGAGCGCGTCTGAAAGAAAGGACCGTCAGGAAAAATCAGAAGCAGGCAGAAAGGAAGAGAAGGAAGAAGGGACACAATGAAGGAGAAAATCATCTCTCTTGTAAATCTGGTTTCCTTATTTTTTCAGAAGCTCTTTCTGCTGATGATTCGTTTCTATCAGGCAGCAATATCGCCGCATCTGGGAAAAAACTGTAGATTCACCCCTACCTGCTCCCAGTACGCGTATATTGCCATCACACGGTTTGGGCCGATAAAGGGCACATATCTGGCCATTAAGAGACTGTTGAAATGCCACCCCTTCCATGCGGGCGGCTATGATCCCGTGCCTGAGAAGAAAGAAAAATAACTGTCCTTCGGGGCGAAGATCTCGTATTGTTTGTTGAAGGAGGAAAAAATGTCCTATTTACCCTATTTGCTGGAAGCATTGCCTTCCGTAAGACAGCCCGGTAAGATTGTCGGACCATTCGCCGATCTGATGGGGAAAGTGTATAATTTGCTGTTTGAACTTTTGCACAGCAACACAAGCGCAGGCTCTTTGGGTCTGGCAATTATTATCTTTACTTTAATCGTGAAACTGATCCTGTTTCCTCTGATGGTGAAGCAGCAGAAGTCTTCTTTTAAAATGCAGGCACTGCAGCCTGAGCTGATGAAGATCAGGAAGAAATATGAAGGCAAAACAGATCAGATGTCACAGCAGCGCATGGCTTTTGAAATGCAGGAATTTCAGAAGAAAAACGGCGTAAGCATGGTCAGCGGCTGTCTGCCGATGCTCATTCAGCTGCCGATTCTGTATGCACTGTTCTATCTGTTCCAGAATGCCTATGTTTATGTAGACGTTATCGGTCATAATTATACCGATATTGCAAATGCAATCGTAAATATCCCCGTTTCCTTGAGAATGGAGGTATTCCATCCCTACGCACAGGAATTTGCCAATGCCTATAAGAATGTTGCTATCATCAAGGATGGCATTGATATGAGGCAGGTCAATGAGGTGGTTATGCTGGTTAACTATCTGAAGCCGGATGATTGGAATGTTATCCTGCAAAACCTCGGCGATGCAGGCAGCTCTCTGGTGCCGCTTCTGGCAACCAAAAGCAGCATTGAAACCTTCCTGACCATTCCTCTGGTAAGTAAGGCAGGGCTGCATTTCCCCGGTATCATCATCCCCATTGCGGCAGGTGTCACCACATGGCTGCAGTCCAAAATCATGATGATGATGAACCCCCAGAACAGCGACTCCGGCAATCCTGCGGCAGCAATGACCAAATCTATGCTGTATACCATGCCTATCATGATGGGTGTATTCGCAATCAATATGCCTGCCGGTCTGGGTCTGTACTGGACGATTTCCAACCTGTTCGGTATTTTGCAGCAGGTAATTTTGTCTAAGCATTATAAAAAGAAATTTGCAGAGGAGGCAGCACAGTAATGGAAGAAATTAGAAAAAGCGCAAAGACTGTGGATGATGCCATTGCGGCTGCTTTGGCAGAGCTGGGCGCAGCTCGCGAGGAAGTAGATATCACAGTCATTGATGAAGGCTCCAAGGGCTTTCTGGGCATGTTCGGCAGCAAGGATGCCGTTGTTCTGGTAAAGAAAAACTTCAATCCCGAAAAGGAAGCGGAAACCTTCTTAAAAGAAGTATTTTTGAGCATGGGTCTGATTGTAAAAATCAAAACAGAGCAGAAGGACAAGCACCTGTATATTGATCTGACAGGTGATGATATGGGCATCCTCATTGGCAAGAGAGGGCAGACATTGGATGCTTTACAGTATTTAGTAAATCTGGTTGTCAATAAGAAAAGCCCTTATTACATCAGCGTTATGCTGGATACGGAAAATTATCGGCAGAGAAGAAAGGAAACACTGGAAAGCCTTGCCTTCAATCTGGCGAAAAAGGTTAAGCATACAAAGAGAAATGTTGTGCTGGAGCCTATGAATCCTTATGAAAGAAGAATCATTCATTCAGCGCTTCAGAATGATAAATATGTTACAACCCACAGTGAAGGAGAAGAGCCTTTCAGAAGAGTTGTTGTTACTTTAAAGAAATAAGACGCTGAAAGCTGGGGCAGATATCATATTTGCCCCGGCTTTTTCTTTTAAATGGAAAAGGAAAAAAATGTATAATTCAGATACAATTGCGGCAATTGCAACCGGTATGACAAATTCAGGAATTGGAATCATCAGGATCAGCGGATCAGAATCCTTTGCTGTAGCTGAGAGAATTTTTTTACCGGCAAATAAAAATATTAAAATAAAGGATGCAGAAAGTCATACGATTCATTATGGCTTTATTAAGGATGGAGAAGAAACTGTTGATGAAGCTATGGTAAGTGTCATGAAAAGTCCAAGAAGCTTCACAACTGAAGATACAGTAGAAATTAACTGCCATGGTGGTATGCTTGTGATGAACAGGATATTGCAACTTGTGATAACGAATGGAGCCAGACTGGCAGAACCGGGTGAATTTACAAAACGTGCTTTTTTAAATGGAAGGATCGATCTTTCAGAAGCAGAAGCAGTTATGGATGTGATTTCTTCCAAAAATGATATGGCACTGAAAAGCTCAGTAGGACAGCTTCGGGGAAAAGTATCAGAGAAGGTAAAGCAGCTTCGTTCTGATATTATTTATGAGATTGCATTTATAGAATCTGCACTGGATGATCCTGAACATATCAGTCTTGATGATTATCCTGACAAATTGTTGATAAAAACAGATTTTTTAATAAAAGCTGTGGATAACCTACTACAGTCTGCAGACAGTGGAAGGATCATGAAGGAAGGAATCAAAACTGTCATTGTTGGAAAACCAAATGCCGGTAAATCCTCACTTCTTAATATTCTTGCTGGTGAAGAAAAAGCGATCGTTACGGATATTGCAGGAACAACAAGGGATGTTCTGGAAGAAAATATCAATCTTCATGGAATCAGTCTGAATGTGATTGATACTGCAGGAATCCGTGATACAGAGGATACTGTAGAAAAAATCGGTGTGGAAAGAGCCAGAAAGGCAGCCATGGACGCGGATCTTATTATTTATGTGGTAGATGCATCGGTTCCCCTGGACGGCAATGACCAGATGATTTTTGAAATGATCCATGATAAAAAATCAGTGATCCTTCTGAATAAAACAGATCTTCCTTCTGTTATTAAAGAGGATGATCTTCTTGAAATGGCAGGAAAGGATTCTGTTATGATAAGAACCTCAACAAAGGATGCTACAGGAATTGATCTTTTTGAAAATACTGTAAAGGATATGTTTTTCACAGGAAAGATCAATCCGGATCAGGAAGTGGTCATTATTAATATGCGTCATAAGGAAGCATTGCTTCGGACACTGGAAAGCTTAAAGCAGGTAAAGCAAAGTATTGAAAATCATATGCCGGAAGATTTTTATTCCATTGACCTGATGAGCGCTTATACTTCTCTTGGATCTATTATTGGAGAAGAAGTTTCAGACGATCTTGTAAACGAAATATTTTCCAAATTCTGTATGGGTAAGTAGAAAGGATAAAAAGATGAAAATAGCTGTTTTTTATGATCATATTGAAGAGGCGGCAAGGCAGAATCATATTAAACCAGTAAAGAACATTTATAAAAATGTAAGATCTTTTGGTATAGATGCTGTGGAGCTTGATTATGAAAGGGCTGTAAAGGAAGAAGCTTCTCTTTTCAAAAATTTAAAGGAAGCAGCTTTTTCTGTAAGCTGTATGTATGGATTTTTTGATTTTGCTCATGGGAATACAGTGGAAGATGGAAGGAGAATGGTTGACTTTGCAGAAAAGCATGATATCAGAAGGATAATGCTGATTCCTGGTTTTTTGAAGAAAGTCGAGTTTATCCCCTTTCTTTATCAGAAAAAATTAGATAAAATGATAATGGCTCTTAAGGATATCTGTGAATATGCTAAGAGAAGAAATATCATGGTCGTACTGGAAGATTTTGATGGAAAGGAAGCGCCTTTTGCCACTGCAGAACAGCTTTCTGTTTTCCTTAAAAGAATTCCTGATCTTTATTGTGCCTTTGACACAGGTAATTTTCTTTACAGCGGAGAAGATTCCCTGAAAGTTCTTCCGCTGTTTATTGACAGGATCCGGCATGTCCATTGTAAGGACAGAAGCTTCACTGCAAAGGAAGGAGAAGAACCGAAGGAAACTGTTGATGGAAAGAAAATGTATTCCTGTGCAGTAGGAAGTGGATGTATCCAGATGAAAGAAATTTTGGATCAGATCATTGCAAGTGGATATGATGGATATTTATCAATAGAGCATTTTGGATCCTTAGATCAGTTATCAGACATGGAAAGATCAGCAGCTTATTTAAAAAATTTCTGTTTATGACCGTTAGAATAGATAAAATTGTGAGGATTGTCTGTTATGATTAGAGTAACAATATGGAATGAATTTGAAGAAGAAAAAATGTATGAAGAGGTTAAAAAGATTTATCCGGATGGAATTCATGTATGTCTTTCAGATTTTCTTTCCAAAAATGAGGATATGCAGGTCAGATGTGTGACACTGCAGTCAGAGGGACAGGGACTGACAGAAGAAATTCTGAAGAATACAGATGTACTGCTCTGGTGGGGCCATCAGTCTCATGATAAGGTAACAGATGAAAATGCAGAAAGAGTGAAAAGACATGTTTTGAATGGCATGGGGTTCATTCCACTTCACGCGGCTCATTACAGCAAACCGTTAAAGCTTCTTCTTGGTACTTCTATGACACTGCGCTGGAAGCATGGTGAAAGGGAAAAGCTGATCTGTATCAATCCTTCTCATCCTATTGCAGAAGGAATTACAGAACCTGTATTTCTGGAGGAAGAGGAAATGTACGGAGAATATTTTGATATTCCAAAGCCTGATGATATTGTATTTCTCGGATGGTTTTCCAATCAGGAGGTTTTCCGGAGTGGATGTGTATTTTTAAGAGGAAATGGAAAGATCTTTTATTTCCAGCCGGGACATGAGGAATATCCTACTTATTATAATCCGCAGATACAGAGGATCTTAACCAATGCAGTAAGATGGGCTTTGCCTGTAAACCGCAGAAATGAAGATTTTACCTGCATTGAAGTTAAATAGTTTTCAAGTTTGTTTTCAGGAAGAAATGAGGATATAGATTTCCATGTTAAAAACTTCTGGTATCAGAGAAAAAGTTGATGTATGTGTTGTTGGTGCCGGTCATGCAGGCTGTGAGGCAGCGCTTGCCTGTGCAAGGCTTGGTCTTGAGACTGTTATCTTTACAGTGAGTGTGGACAGTATTGCTTTGATGCCCTGCAATCCTAATATTGGTGGTTCCTCCAAGGGACATCTTGTCAGGGAGCTGGATGCACTTGGCGGAGAGATGGGTAAGAATATTGATAAGACCTTTATTCAGTCAAAGATGCTGAATGTTTCCAAAGGTCCTGCTGTTCATTCTCTTCGTGCCCAGGCAGATAAAGCAGAATACAGCAGAGCTATGAGAAAGGTTCTGGAGAACCAGGATCATCTTACTATCAAACAGGCAGAAATCTGCGAGCTTCTCTGGGAAGAAAATACAGATTCTGATGACAATGCCACGAAGAAGATTGTCGGTGTGAAAACCTTTACTGGTGCCATTTATGAATGCAGGGCAGTGGTACTCTGTACAGGAACTTATCTGAATGCAAGATGTCTTTGTGGTGAAGCAATTACTCATACAGGACCTAATGGTCTGATGGCAGCGACTCATCTGACAGCTTCTCTGGAAGAGATGGGTATAGAGATGAGAAGGTTTAAAACAGGAACACCTGCCAGGATGGATCGAAGAAGTATTGATTTTTCCAAAATGGAAGAACAATTTGGTGATGAGAGAGTTGTTCCCTTTTCTTTTTCTACCAATCCGGAGGATGTACAGATTGACCAGGTGTCCTGTTATCTGACTTATACCAATGAAAGAACGCATGAGATCATCAGGGCAAATCTGGACAGATCTCCTATTTATGCAGGAATTATAGAAGGAACCGGACCAAGATACTGTCCTTCTATTGAAGATAAGGTTGTTAAATTTGCCGAAAAAGAAAGACATCAGGTATTTATGGAGCCGGAGGGACTCCATACAAATGAAATGTACGTAGGAGGTATGTCCTCATCACTGCCGGAGGATGTACAGCTTGCCATGTATCGGACAGTTCCGGGACTGGAGCATTGCAAGATTGTAAGAAATGCCTATGCGATTGAGTATGATTGTATCAATCCAAAGCAGCTTTATCCTACTTTACGTTTCAAGGATGTGAAAGGACTATACAGTGGTGGTCAGCTGAATGGAAGCAGTGGATATGAGGAAGCTGCTGTTCAGGGATTTATGGCCGGTGTGAATGCGGCCATGTTTCTTCTTTCGAGAGAGCAGATCATCCTGGACAGATCGGAAGCCTACATAGGAGTTCTGATCGACGACCTTGTAACAAAAGAAAATAATGAACCTTACAGAATGATGACTTCAAGGGCTGAATACAGACTTCTTCTCCGTCAGGATAATGCGGATCTCCGCCTCCGGGAAAAAGGATATCAGATCGGACTTATCAGTGAAGAGCAGTATCAGTCACTTCTGAAAAAGAAACAGATGATAAAAGAAGAAATCTGTCGTATGAAGGAGCATACGGTAGGTGCTTCTAAGGAAAATCAGGATTTCCTGATAAGACATAACAGCTCTACATTGAAAACAGGAAGTAATCTGGCAGAGCTTGTATGCAGACCGGAGCTTAGCTATGAGATTCTTTCTGAAATTGATCCGGACAGACCTTCTCTTCCTGCAGATGTAATTGAACAGGTAGAGATTGAAATTAAATATGAAGGATATATTGAACGTCAGCTTCGACAAGTAGAACAGTTTAAAAAGATGGAAAGAAAGAAGATTCCTGCTGATATCGATTATGACAGTGTACCGAGCCTTCGAATTGAAGCAAGACAGAAGCTGAAAAGCTTTCATCCGATGTCAATTGGTCAGGCATCCCGGATTTCCGGTGTATCACCTGCAGATGTTTCTGTTCTTCTGGTTTATCTGGAACAATATAACAGGAAAGATAAGGTAGAATAATTTGAAAAAAGATTTTTCACAGTTAAAAAAAGATTTGAATGAGTTTGGAATAGAACTTACTGCAGAGATGGAAGAGCAGTTTCTTTTATATTACAATATGCTCATTGAATGGAATTCTTTTATGAATCTGACAGCAATTACAGATTTTGATGAAGTACTGAAGAAACATTTTACAGACAGTGTTTCTTTGATCCGTGCTATTCCGGATCTTGGAGAAAAAAAATTTAAAGTAATTGATGTAGGTACAGGAGCTGGATTTCCTGGTATTCCTCTGAAAATTGTTTTTCCAAATATTTCTGTTGTTCTCCTGGATTCATTGAATAAAAGAGTAAATTTTCTGAAGGAAGTGATTAGTAAGCTGCAGCTTACGGACATTACTGCCATGCATGGAAGAGCAGAAGATTTTGCCCAAAATAAAGAATACAGAGAAAGCTTTGATCTCTGTGTTTCCAGGGCAGTTGCCAATCTGGCTACCCTGTCAGAATATTGCCTTCCTTTTGTAAAAAAGAATGGCCGATTTATTTCCTATAAGTCAGAAAAGGTTTCAGAAGAATTTGATGTTTCGGGGAAAGCCATTTCTGTTCTTGGCGGCGAGTATGAAAATCAGGTTACCTTTGAGCTTCCAGATTCGGATATTTACAGAAATCTTTTTGTTATAAAAAAGAAATCAGCTACACCGGGAAAGTATCCAAGAAAAGCAGGACTGCCTTCAAAGGAACCAATTTCTTAAATATGACATTAATGTCATATTATATGTTCTGTGGTAAGTATAAGAAAAATTTTTCTTTTCTTATTGTCGAAATTAGTATATGATAGAATATATTATTTTTATATTCTTAGATTAGGATAATATCTCATGAATGATGATCAACTGAAGACCTTGGATGAGCTTTTAAAAGATAGGCTTCAGGAAAAAAAGAAAA
>OLSQ01002950.1_pt1 | contig 11687 bp, 15 predicted proteins | sample 1672561 | NCBI WGS metagenome assembly OLSQ01 (sample SAMEA3136699, study PRJEB25190) | human gut metagenome | biome: human gut; feature: human-associated habitat; material: faeces | place: Austria | collected 2013 | reverse complement strand
GCGGCAGGCCGGGCAGCCGCAGGTGGGGTCAATGGGGCGCTCATCCCGCTCATACTTGGCATTTTTGATGTTGATGATGCCGCCCCAGGTGTTCAGGTGGCCGTGGCGGGCATTCCGGCTGGGCATCACGCAGTCAAACAGATCGACACCACGGGCAACCGCCTCAATGATGTTGCCTGGGGTACCAACGCCCATCAGGTAACGGATCTTATCCTTGGGCATATAGGGCTCTACTTCGCTGATCATCTCGTACATGACCTCGGTGGGCTCACCCACGGCCAGGCCGCCGATGGCATAACCGTCCAGATTCATTTCTGCGATCTGCTTCATATGCTCTACACGCAGGTCCGCATAGGTGCAGCCCTGGTTGATGCCGAACAGAAGCTGGTCAGGATTGGTTGCCTTGCCCTCGTGCTTCAGGCGGGCCAGTTCTTTCTGGCAGCGTGCCAGCCAGCGCACTGACTCGGCCGCCCGCGCACAGCAGCGCCAGGGCAACCAGCGTCCCGACTCTGCCGCAATGGCACAGCGGCGCCAGGCCCGTCTCGATTCGCGCCGCTCGTACCTCGACGGTGTGAAGAACATCCTCACTCCCGAGCAGTATGTCGTCTATCTCGAGAACTGCTATATGATGCAGCCGGGCCGCAAAGCTCCGCAGCAGAATATTGCCGGCCGCGACAACAACAACAGCAACCGCCGCGAAGGAAATGTCCGTCGCGGACACGACAACAGCCGGCGCGACAGCAACCGCCACGCCTCCGTAAACTCATCGCAGATGCGTCACTCGGCCAGCCTCGGCAACCGCAAGTAACATACCCACTCTATCACAGCGGCGCCCGGAATGCTTCATAAGCTTTTCCGGGCGCCGCTGTGTGTAATACGTTTATATAAACTATTCGCGGATCTTTACGGCCGGCTGCCCGGTCCGCAGCTTACGGATGCGCCGCGAGATGTTGCGCGTCGATACAAGGACCGTCACCGAGGTCAGAATCAGAATCACAGCAACAATCCCTTTGAACGATATGTATTGCGAAAACACGATATAACCCGCCGCAAGGGCCGTCAGCGGCTCGAAAACGCCGAGAGCCGACGTCGCCGTATATCCTAATTTACGCACCGAACGGCCCGTGAAGAAGTAACTTCCGACCGTCGGACAAAGGGCCATGAGCAACAGATATATCCATGGCAACGGCGTATGCGGTATTATGGCATACCCCCGGACTAAAATTACCATTCCGAAAACGAATGCACCCGTCAGAGTCACCCAGAATGTCATCGTCTGCGACGAGACCCCCACCAGACCCCGGGTATGGATTCCTACAAAGAACACCGCATACAGCACCGAGGCCACAAGCGCCATCACCAGCGACCACACTACTATCGGGCCGCCTATGGTTACCATCCCTATCAGAAGCAACGCTATCAGACACGCCAGAATACATACGAAAGCCGTGGTCGACAGCCGCTCGTGATAAAAACCGGCCATCAGCAGCGTGATCATAAGCGGATAAGTATAATAAATCGCCGCTGCCTCACCCATATACAGACCTGTGAGAGAGTCGAGCAGACAGAATGCCGAACAGGCCGTGACAACGCCCAGAATACATATCGGCAGAATACGCTCCGTACCGATGTCAACCCTGCGGCCGCCGAGTCTCAGCGAAAGATACACAAAAGGCAAAGCCAAGACATATCTCAAAAAAAGAATTGAGATGAGATCTAAGCCTTCACCTATCAGCGCAACGGCAAATGGATAAACCACGCCGGTCATTATTGCGCCAAATATACCTTCAATACACCCGGTTGTTTTATCAGTCATATTTTCTGTTGCAAAAGTAGTCATTATTATCGAGATAACGGAATTTTTTTTCTTAAAAATCGCGTCGTGGCAATATTTGTCCGATATTTCCGTTAAAATTACAAATGAAATACTTGAAACGATATATCGGTTGCGCCATAGCCGTCATGTCGGCGGTTATGACCGTGTCCGTCTGCGCTCAGGACGGTTCGTCGGCCTACAACTGGCTCAACATCACCTCCTCGAGCAAGATATACGGTCTCGGTGGCATAAACATATCGCTCGTCGACGACGAACTTCAGTCGTCCGACCAAAATCCGGCGCTACTCGGGCCCGAGATGTCGGGACAGATCGCCGTCAATTACATGCGCTACCTCGGTGGCAGCAATCTGGCCGGCATCAGATACGCCCACAGTGCCGGCGAGCGGGCCGCATGGAGTGCGTCCTTGCAGTACTTCGGCTACGGATCCATTACCGAGACCCTCCCCGACGGATCTACTGTAGGCTCTTTCTCGCCCAAGGACATAGCATTCGGCGGATCATATTCCCACGACATCACTGACCGGCTCCGCGGCGGCATCGCCATGAAATTTCTCTATAGCAGCTATGCCGACTTTTCCGCATTCGCCATAGCCACCGACCTGGGCATAAACTACTTCGATCCGGAGCGCGACATGTCGCTCTCACTCGTCGTAGCAAATCTCGGCGGACAGGTCAAGCGGTTCAGCGAAAGCTACGACCGCCTGCCCTTCGACATCCGGCTGGGCTGGTCGAAAGTATTCGGCTCATTTCCGGTTCGCTTCTCCGTCACGGCCTGGAATCTGACAAAATGGAAACTTCCTTACATGGATCTCGGCGACGGCACAGCCGGTTCAGAGCCGCAGATCAAGGATTCTTTCTCGTCCAACCTTTTCAGACACCTCGTCTTCGGCGCCGACCTCATATCAAGCAAAAACTTCTACCTCGGACTCGGCTACAACTACAAGACACGCACCGACATGTCGACATACCACCGCAGCTTCATCTCCGGCTTCTCGCTCGCAGCAGGTATCCGCGGACGCGCCTACGGCGTAGGGATAGCTTTCGCCCAGCCCCACACCGGCGCCACCACCTTCATGGTAAATCTTAATCTCAGTCTGAACGAACTCATAAGATAATGGACACTCCACGCATCACTGTCGCCATCGACGGCTTTTCGTCGTCAGGCAAAAGCACCATGGCCCGTCGGCTCGCCGCCGCTGTCGGGTACAGATATATCGACTCCGGCGCAATGTACCGCGCCGTCGCACTCTACGGCCTGCAGAACGGCCTCGTCACACCCGACGGCGAGATCGATACCGATGCTCTCGTGGCCGCACTGCCCGGCATCGAAATAGATTTCATACCGCTGCCCGACGGATCCCAGCATACCATCCTCAACGGTCTCGACGTCGAGGACGCCATCCGCCAGCTCCGCGTGTCGAACGTCGTGTCGCCCGTATCGGCCATTCCGGCCGTGCGCCACGCCCTGGTGGCCAAGCAACAGACCCTCGGAGCCGGCAAGGGCATCGTAATGGACGGACGCGACATAGGCACGACCGTATTCCCCGACGCCGAACTGAAGATATACGTCGACGCTTCGCCGCAGACCCGTGCGCAGCGCCGGTTCTCCGAACTGGTGGCCAAAGGTTCCAACGTCACATTCGCCGAGGTGCTCGCCAATGTTGTCCACCGCGACGAGATCGACCGCACCCGCACCGAAAGCCCCCTGCGCCGAGCCGACGACGCAATTGCCGTCGACAACTCGACGATGGACATCGCCACCCAGGACGCCTGGCTGCTCGACCGCTTCAACGAAACAATCGCACGGCTCCGAAATGACGCCAATCGTTGAGATCGACGAACGGTCGGGATTCTGCTTCGGCGTAGTCACTGCCATCCGCAAAGCCGAGGACGAGCTGCAGCGGGCCGGGACGCTCTACTGCCTGGGCGACATCGTGCACAACAGCAACGAGGTCGAGCGCCTGCAGCGCAGCGGCCTGGTCACCATCACACACGACCGCCTCGAGCAGCTGCACGACGTCAACGTACTGCTCCGCGCCCACGGCGAACCCCCGTCGACATATGAGACCGCCCGCCGCAACAACATCCGCATCATCGACGCCACCTGCCCCGTCGTGCTCAAGCTCCAGCAGCGCATCAAGGAAGCCTACGACCGCGGCACTCCCTCTTGCCGCCCGCAGATCGTGATCTACGGACAGATCGGCCACGCCGAAGTAAACGGCCTCGTCGGGCAGACCAACGGCGAGGCAATCGTGGTCGAACATCCCGCCGACATCGACCGGATCGACTTCTCCCGCGACGTATTCCTCTATTCCCAGACCACCAAGAGTGTCGAAGGATTCAATGCCATAATAGAGGAAATCCGCAGACGTCTGCAGCCCGGTGCCACCCTCACATCATACGATACCATCTGCCGCCAGGTAGCCGGACGCGTCGGCCACCTCCGCGGTTTCGCCTCGGCCCACGATGTGATCATCTTCGTGGCCGGAGCCAAAAGCTCCAACGGCAAGATCCTCTTCGGCCATTGCCTCGACGTCAACCCGCGCTCACACCTGATCGCCGACGAATCGCAGCTCGACGCCGCATGGCTCGCCGATGCCGCATCGATAGGCATATGCGGCGCCACGTCCACTCCGCGCCGACTCATGGAACAGGTGCGCGAATGCGTATTCCGCCTCATAGGCGACAATCAGCAGGCACTATGAAGACATTCATAGCACTCGACGTCGAGACCGCCAACCGCGAGCCGACAAGCATCTGCGCCATCGGGGCCGTAAAAGTCATCGACGGCATCATAGCCGACTCACGCTACTCGCTGGTCTGCCCCGAGCCCAACTATCACAGCTACGCATGCACCCGCGTGCATGGTCTGACGGCCGACGACACCTTCGACGCTCCGTCGTTCGGCACGGTCTGGCAGCAGTGGCAGCCATGGCTGTCGGGATTCACCCTGGTGGCCCACAATGCAGCTTTCGACTCGAGATGCATACGCGCCGCATGCCGCATGTACGGGCTCGAAGAACCAGAATCGTGGGACTGCACGCTTATCAACGCCCGGCGCAAGATACCCCGCGGAATGCTTCAGTCAAAGTCGCTCGACAGTCTGTGCGACTTCTTCGCAATACCACTTCACCGCCATCACAACGCGCTCGACGATGCCGAAGCATGCGCAAGACTCGCTTTAATTCTCACTGACTGATGGACAAGAAAAAGACACGACGCTCCTCCGCACGCCGCAGAAAACGGCAGGTGCGCCTTCGCTGGGACAGAATCTTCATGGTCCTGATCGTGCCGGCGCTCCTGATCATTTTCGCCGTCATATGCATCCGCGGATGCGATGGCCCCGACCCTGACACCCCTCCCGCCCCGGTGGCGGCCGACGCTCCCGCGCATGTGCCTCCTGTAGCTGATGTGGCCCTGCGCGATGCCGCCGCGGTAACGTCCCACGCCCCGGAATCGATGGAACGCCAGGACGCATTGCTGCGCATACACGCCCGACACTCCGCCCTCCACCGCCACGGCTTCAATGCCGCTGCCGACGAATACATCACCACCGTAAACAAATATCTGACCGATCATGGAGGAAATTAACATACGCCCGGCCACTCCGGCCGACGCCCCCTGCATAGCCCGCGGCATCATCATGGCCATCGGCGAAGAAATCGCATCAAGCCTTGCCGGAGGTCCCGGACGCCGCCCGCTCGTCGACCGGCTGTTCACCGAGCTCGCCCTCATGGACAAGTCCCAGTACAGCTATCTGAACTCTCATGTCGCCGCCACGCCCGACGGCCGCGTGGCCGGCATAGTCGTGGCCTACGACGGCGCGCGGCTCCACGACCTGCGCCGCGCTTTCACGGCCAAAGCGGCTGAAATTCTCGGTCTTACCATAGATCCCGACACCATGCACGACGAGACTTCGCCCGACGAGGTATATCTCGACTCGCTGGCCGTCTTCCCGGAGTTCCGTGGCCTCGGCATCGCACGCCGGCTCATCGCATGCGCCGCCGACAAGGCACTCGCCATAGGCAAGCCTCTGGGCCTGCTCTGCGAGCCGGAAAATCATCCCGCCGCAGCTCTATATGCCTCTGTCGGTTTCACGCCCCGCGGACAGCGTCCTTTCGCCGGAGTGATGATGAACCACCTCAGGCTTTGACAAGGCTTGCCAGCACAGGTGCCATGCGGTCGAGTGCCGACTGAAGCACGCTCCGCGGACACGCGAAGTTCAGTCGCAGGAAACCGTCGCCGCCGGGTCCGTACATCGCGCCCCCGTTGAGCCGCACCCCGGCGCGCTCGACAAGAATTTCTGCCACTTGCTCTCCTGTCATACCCGTGCAGCCCACATTGATCCAGGCCAGGTAAGTCGCTTCCAGCGGCGTCACGGCGTACTGCGGAAGGTATTGCGCGAAGAAAGCGGTTATCGCAAGATAATTGCCATGCAGGTAGCCGACAAGGCTGTCGAGCCACTCGCCGCCGTGGGTGTATGCCTCCTCGGTGGCAATGACTCCGAACGGATTCACGTCGCACACCTCGTTGATATTGATCGCCCGGTCGATAGCCGCGCGGCGCGCCGGATCGGCAGCAACGATATTGGCTATCTGCAGCCCGGCTATGTTGAACGCCTTGCTCGGCGATATACACGAAGCGCTCGCACGGGCATATTCCTCTCCGAGCGTCGCATATGGCGTATATCCCCGGCCTCCGTAGACAAGCTCGCAGTGGATCTCGTCGGAAATCACGAACACACCGTTGGCAAGACATATGTCGCCGATGCGCCGCAGCTCGTCGCGCGTCCACACGCGTCCCGACGGATTATGAGGATTACAAAGCAGCAGACACGTCACATCGTCGCGCCGGGCCAGCCGTTCGAGTCCCTCGAAGTCGATACTGTATCGGCCGTCGGCCCCGTTATAGATGAGCCGGTTGTCGGCCAGCACGCAGCCGTTGTTGCGGATCGACGAGTAGAAGCAGTCGTAGGCGGGAGTCTGCACTATCACACTCTCGCCCGGACGGCACACAGCCTTGATTATCGCCGACACAGCCGGGACCACGCCTATGGTATAAATGATGGATTTCCGGTCGATATTCCAGCCGTGGCGTTCGGCGAACCACTTCTCCACGGCATCATAATACGTGCCCGGAACGGCGGTATAGCCGAACACGCCATGCTCAACGCGGCTCCTGAGCGCGTCGATAATACACGGAGCCGTACGGAAGTCCATGTCGGCCACCCACATTGGCGTGACCCCGTCCGGCGTCGTATCCCATTTGTACGAATCAGTCCCGCGCCGGTCTATGATCCGGTCGAAATCCGGCTCAGACATTTTCGCGGGTGATGATGCGGCAGTCGGCCGGCGCCTGCACGTGTTCGTCAATGATGATCTCGCCTATGGAGTCGGCCTCGATGACGCCCGACGCCGGATTCTTAACGCTTGTGATGGCGCCGCGTACAGTCGCCGTCAGTGTCGAGTCCTCGAAAGCCAGGTCGCAGTCCTCCGCCATCTCGCAGTTCTCCATCACCAGGCCGGTGGCGTAGCACAGCGGCTGCGTGCCCGAGATGCGGCAGTCGACAAGCCGCAGATTCTTCGAGTGCCAGCCGAGATATTCGCCCGTGAGGCGGCAGTTGATCAGCGTCACATTCTCTGTGTTCCAGAAAGCGTCCTTCGAATCGATGACAGCGTCACGGATCACCACATTGCGGCAGTACTGGAACGAATAGTTGCCCCGCTGGCGGTAGCGTTCGATGTCGATGTTGTCGCAGTGCATGAATATGTAATCGGCATTGGCCGTCTCAACGTCGCGCATCACGATATCGCGGCAGTGCCACATCGTCTCCTGCGCGTCGGGGATGCGCACTCCGCTCAGCTCCAGCCGTTCCATCTCGCGGAACATCTTCGGGGCCTCGACAAGCGTGTCGGCCATCTTCAGATCCGACGAATACCACAGAGCCGCACGGGCACCCGCTGTGAACACACAGCGGCTGATACTGAATCCCCGCACATGCCAGAACGGGTACTTGCCCTCGAAGCGGCAGTCGGTCGCAATAATATCGCTGCAGCACTTCAGGGCCGATTCGCCGGCATGGACGGTCACATTCTCCAGACTCAGGCCGTGCGATCCGAAAAGCGGACGCTCTCCGCCGAATTCCTTGTCTTTAATCTCCTTCACGTCAATATATACTTATCTTATAGACACAGCGGCGGCGGGAGCCTGCCTGGCAGGCCCCGGCGCCGGTTATTTATACATAAACCGTTTGATCGACCGCTTCGGAGTCTTCACGAACTCTTCGGGCATGATCTCGAAATCCGACACCTGCTCATATGGAGCCACAAGCTTGTTGAGCTCACGCAGGTTCTGGCTCATGGTCGTGCGGACGTCGGCATCCGTCAGACGCGCCGCGCCCACATCCTCGTCATCAGGATGGATCAGGGCCACAAGCTTGCCGCCGCGGTCCACGATCAGGCTCTCGCTCACGTAAGGCATGTTGTTGAGCTTGGCCTCGATCTCCTCGGGATAGATATTCTGCCCGTTGGCACTCAGTATCATCGTCTTGTACCGCCCGCGGATGAAGATTGTGCGTCCGAGCGGGCCGCCGATATGGCCCATGTCGCCCGTATGCAGCCAGCCGTCCGAATCAAGGGCAGCCTCCGTAGCCTCCGGATTCTTGTAGTAGCCGAGCATGACATTCTGTCCGCGCACCACGATCTCGCCCTGGCCATCGGTAGTGTTGTCGGCGCATATCTTGCCCTCCATCACCGGAAGCAGACGCCCGGCCGAGCCGGGAATGAACTGGCGGCACGGTGTGTAGCTTATAAGCGGTCCGCACTCGGTCATGCCGTATCCAACCGTGAACGGGAAATTGATACGGTAGAGAAAATCCTCGACCTCGGGATTCAGAGGAGCACCTCCGATGATGATTTCCTCGAACGCGCCTCCGAAAGTCTCCACAAGCCGCGCACGGATGCGGCTGTAGATCGCCCGATCGAGCATCGGCACGGCCAGAATCCAGCGCATCGGCTTCTTCGTGATCATCGGCACTATCATCTTGCTGTAGATCTTCTCCAGAATCAGCGGCACACATATGATCAGGCTGGGCTTTACCTGCGCCATGGCCTTGACCAGCACGGCCGGTGTCGGCGCCTTGCCCAGCACCGTGACATGAGCGCCTACCGAAAGCGGCACCAGCATGTCAAACGCGCAGCCATATGCATGGGCCAGCGGCAGGAACGACAGCGCACGCGACCCCTGATAGTGCAGCCGCGTCTTTATGCCGAAGAACACATTACCCGCCACATTGTCGTAGGATAGCATCACGCCCTTGGAGAAGCCGGTCGTTCCCGACGTATAGTTGATTATGGCCACATCGTCATTGGCGCGCGGACGGTATACTATATCATCGCGCGTGAAGCCGCCGGGATAACGCCGGCTGAACCGCCGCGGCAGGTCCTTGAGATAGCGTGTGAGCTTCTCATCGCCGCAACGCAGCATCTTACGCGAATCAAGCGACACGGCCGCCTTGATCTGCGGAAATTCGCGATCGGAGATATGCTCCCATATCGAATCACTGACAAACAGCAGCGTAGCATCGCTGTGGTCGACGATATTGGCCGCATCGGTCGGATTGAAATCATTGAGAATCGGCACTATCACCGACCCGTAGGTCAGCGATGCCATATAAATCATGATCCACAGAGGAGTATTCTTGCCCAGGAGCGCCACCTTGTCGCCCGGACGGATACCGGCAGCCTCGAAGAACAGGTGTATGCGTGCGATCCGTCTGGCCATGTCTCCGTATGTGTAGGTCTTGCCCGTGACGTAGTCAGTTATCGCCGGCAGCGGATAGTTGTCGGCGAAAGTCTGCTGATACTGCTGCGTAAGGTCGCAGCCGCGTCCCTCCCATCGTTGTGAATCAGTCATATTCATCAGCTTGTAGTTCAGTCGGATTCCGCCGCTCACTCGGCCACTGCCGCGGAAATATGCCTGGCAAGCGAGTCGCGGATATCACCGTAGATCTTGTCCACATCGCCGTTGCCGTCGATGGCATGGTATTTGCCCTCGGCTATGTAGTAGTCGCGCAAGGGCTGAGTCTGCGAATGATACACCTTCAGACGGTTCTTTATCGTATCTATGTTGTCGTCGGCACGGCCTGTTTCCTTGCCGCGGTTGAGCATGCGGCGTACAAGTTCGTCCTCGTCCACCTCAAGTCCTACCACCGCATGGACTTTCGATCCACGGCTGGCCAGCATTTCTTTCAGAGCCTTGGCCTGCTCTATCGTGCGGGGAAAACCGTCGAAAATGACACCCGCCGAGGTCTTGTCGGGATTGGAGTCAAGCACATCTTCCAGTACCTTGATCATCAGCGCGTCCGGAATAAGCTGACCTTTTGATATATAGCTGTCGGCAATCTTGCCCAGTTCTGTACCGCGGGCTATATGGTCGCGGAGCACCTCGCCCGTAGATATGTGATGAAGTCCGTAGTCGTTGATAAGGCGGTCGCTCTGGGTGCCTTTGCCGCTGCCGGGAGCGCCGAATATTACCAAATTAAGCATTTAATCTTCTTTCAATATATATATGTCGTTGAGATTGCGGGCCTTCTCGTTCAGATCCAGTCCGAATCCGATAATAAACTTCTTGGGAATGGAGAAACCTACGTAGTCGGGCTTTACGTCCTCGACAAGCGCCTCGGGCTTGAACAGGAGAGTGGCTATCCTGATGTCGGCCGGCTCCTTGGCGCGCAGATCGTCGATCAGCCGCTTGATGGTGTGGCCCGTATCGACGATATCTTCGACGATGATCACCGTGCGGTCCTTGATATCCTCATGCAGACCCATGATCTGATTGACCTTGCCGGTCGTACCCGTACCCTCGTAGCTCTTGAGGCGGATGAAGGTGATTTCGGCGTCGATCTCCTCGCAGGCCCGGAACAGGTCGGCCGCAAAAGGAAACGCCCCGTTCAGCACACAGATGAACAGAGGCGATTTACCGGCACAGTCGCGCGTTATTTCCTTACCCAGCTCCTGAATGCGGGCACTAATATTTTCGCGTGAGATATAAGGCTGGAAGGTCATGCCTTCGTACTTGACTTGTTTCATTTCTTCCAAAAGAAAAATTTTGTGCAAAGTTAGCAATAATTTTCGATCCGCGCCCAATCCCCCGCCAAATAATTTTTCAACACCCTCAGCCTATTTTTTCACCTAATCCTTGAACAACTCAGAATGCGAACCGAGCCTAAACAATGCAATAATGTTGTTCTCTTCGTCGAACCATATCAGCAGGAAATCACCTTCGATATGGCACTCCATACAACCTGCATAATCACCTTTCAGATTATGTGCGCGGTATTTTTCAGGCAATGGAATTCCATTTCGAAGCAAATCAAGTACAGTTTTAAGTTCCTCAAGTTTTTTCGGTTGATTGAGGAACCTCTTTAAGTCTTTCTTAAATTGCCGCGTATAGCGGAGTTCTTTCATAAATTCATTGATTTAAGCATCGATTCGACGCTCGAAGTGTCTATCGGCCCCTCGAGTTTGCCGGATTTAGCCTCCTCAAACGCAGCCCGTGTCACCTCGTTCGGCTCATTATACACTGCGTCAAGGAGCAGGCCCTCTACATAATTGTTCAGGCTGCGGCGATCCTTCTGCGCAAGCTCCTTAAGTTTATCCAGCAAATAAGTCGGCAGACGGAATACATGAGCTTTCTTTTCAATTGCTAATTCCATAGTGATATCATTTTGAGTGCAAAGTTATGACAATTTATAATCACAAACAAATTTATCCCACAATAGTTCCGGGTATAGTTCACGGCTCTTTCATTTAAGAATGCCGATGAGATTCAAAAATGATGTTATTTAATA
>OLSQ01002941.1_pt1 | contig 11708 bp, 10 predicted proteins | sample 1672561 | NCBI WGS metagenome assembly OLSQ01 (sample SAMEA3136699, study PRJEB25190) | human gut metagenome | biome: human gut; feature: human-associated habitat; material: faeces | place: Austria | collected 2013 | reverse complement strand
CCCTGGGCTAGGAGCTTCTGCCCTTTCAGGGCGTGTGGGGCTTACTTGCGAAACTTGAGTAGTTTATAGTTTTTCCTGCAAATATTGATAAATGGATTTATTGAACGACTTGAATGATGCGCAGCGTGCTGCGGTAGAGTATATTGACGGACCTTCGCTGGTGATTGCCGGTGCAGGTTCGGGCAAAACGCGTGTGCTTACCTATAAGATTGCTTATCTCCTGAGCCAGGGTATGAAGCCTTGGAGCATCATGGCACTTACCTTTACCAATAAGGCGGCAAGGGAGATGAAGGAACGTATCGGAAAACTGGTGGGCGATGACCTCGCCCAGCATCTCTATATGGGTACCTTCCATAGCATATTCTCCCGTATTCTCCGTGCTGAAGCTGAGCATATCGGTTTCAATAATAACTTTACCATCTATGATGAAAGTGACTCACGTTCGCTGCTGAAGGCAATCCTCAAGGAGATGGCACTGGATGACAAGACCTATAAGCCTGCTGCTGTTCACGCCCGGATTTCGATGGCGAAGAACAACCTGGTAACTGCTGAAGCCTACGATAGCGACCCTGCCATCCTGGAGCAGAACACGCGTGCCAGGATGCCTGCCATCGGAAAGATTTATGTGGCTTATGTGCAGCGTTGCCGTCAGGCGAATGCGATGGACTTTGATGATCTCCTGATGCTTACTTTCCAGCTTTTCAGAGATCATGAGGAAATCAGACAGAAGTATGCCGGCAGGTTCGATTATATCCTGGTGGATGAGTATCAGGATACCAACCATGTACAGATGTCTATCGTGATGCAGCTCTGTAAGGAAAAACTGCGTGTCTGTGCCGTGGGTGATGATTCGCAGAGCATCTATAGCTTCCGTGGCGCCAACATCGACAATATATTGAATTATCAGAAGCAATTGCCTGGAACTCAACTCTTTAAGTTGGAACAGAACTACCGATCTACTCAAACTATCGTGGAGGCTGCCAACAGTCTGATTCATCATAACCGCAATCAGATTCAGAAAGAGGTGTTCAGCAAAAATGATAAAGGAGAGAAGATACTGTATAAGCCTGCCTACAGCGACAAGGAGGAGGCGCTGATAGTGGCGAAGAATATCCAGCGCATCAAGCGGCAGGATGATTGCGGATACGATCAATTTGCCATTCTCTATCGTACCAATGCCCAGAGCCGCAGCTTCGAGGAGGAATTCAGAAAGCAGGGCATTCCATATCGTATTTATGGTGGCTTGAGTTTCTATCAGCGTAAGGAAATCAAGGATATCATCGCCTATTTCCGCATTGTTGCCAACCCTGACGATGAGGAGGCTTTCAAGCGTATCATCAATTATCCGGCTCGTGGCATCGGTGCTACTACCGTGACGAAGATTGCCGGTTGTGCCCATCAGAACCAGGTGAGTTTCTGGGAGGTGATAGGTAATATAGAACATTACGGACTGAATGTCAACAAGGGTACGCAGACGAAACTCGAGAAATTCCGCCTGCTCATCTCTTCGTTTATCGACCGTTCGCATACCCTGGATGTCTATGAACTGGGTGATGCCATCATCAGGGAGAGTAGAATCAGCGAGGATATCATGTCGGGCAAGAATGCCGATGACCTGGCTCGCCAGGAAAACCTGGAGGAGTTTCTGAGTGGTATGCAGACCTTCGTGGCTGGACGCCAGGAAGAGGGACGAATGGATGAAGCCTATCTTACTGATTATCTGCAGGATGTGGCGCTGCTGACGGATGCGGACAGTGAGGGAGAGAAGGATGAACCGAGAGTTTCGCTCATGACGATTCATGCGGCAAAGGGTCTGGAGTTTGCTACTGTTTTCGTAGTAGGTTTGGAGGAGAATATCTTCCCGAGTCCGCTTGCTGCAGTTTCTGTCAGGGAGCTGGAAGAGGAGCGTCGTCTGCTCTATGTGGCGATTACCCGTGCCGAGAAGCATTGCATTCTGACCAATGCCAAGAACCGTTTCCGATATGGCAAAATGGAATTTGATAATCCGAGCCGCTTCATCGATGAGATTGATGCCAGTCTGATAGAGGGAGGAGAAGAGACTCCTGAATCTTCATTCGGTGGGGGCTATGGTGGAAGAATGCCATGGGATAGAGATCGGTCAGGCTATAGACGTGATTATCAGAACTCTAAGCCTGTAGCTTCCCAGTTCATGGCTGATCCTAAACCAGGATTTAAATCTGTAAGAGCTGTGAATGCAGTACATAGAATCATGGGTGATACCGCTAGCTCTTCATCCGTTGCATTAGCTGGTTCTTCAGCTTCTAAAGCTTCCTCAGCTGCTGGTTCTCTCAGCGAGGGCTGTAGAATCGAGCATCAGCGTTTTGGAATAGGAACGGTATTGAAGATAGAAGGTACCGGCGAGAACACGAAGGCCACTGTAGAGTTCCAGAATGCAGGAACCAAGCAGTTGCTTCTGAAGTTTGCCAAGTTCACCATTCTCTCATAGAAAAATTTTTGTTCATTGTTTTTTTGTTCATCGAGTTTTATTCATCGGATTTCGCGGAGAAAACGGAACATTCTTGCTCCCCGGATTATGCACGGAATTTTAGACGGAAAGCGACCTATGCGGTCGAGGGGCTTAAACCACATGTATAAGGTCACGCAGATTTCGCAGATGACGCAGATTTTTCGATCTATTCGGTCTTTGGGATAACGCAGATTTATCGGATGAAAGAATCTGCGTCATCTGCGCAATCTGCGTGCCTAAAATATGATGTGGTTTAAGCCCTTCGACCGCATAGGTCTCCCAATCTGTGTAAATCTGTGAAATCTGTGGGACTTTAAAAACGTAAAGCCTAGAAATCTGCGTCATCTGCGCAATCTGCGTGACTTAAATATGATGTGGTTTACGCCCCTCGACCGCATAGGTCGCTTTCCGTCTAAAATTCCGTGCGTAATCCGAGGAAGGCGGTTAAGGCTCCGTTTACTCAGCGTAATCCGATGAAGAAAACTCGATGAATAAACGAAAAAGAGGGTGTGTCATAAACCATGACACACCCTCTTTTGAAATATAGAATCTTTTATAAAGCTTCATCATCAGGACGCTGAATGGCAGGCTTCTTGATTTTGGGAAGATGCTTCTTGCGTCGCAGCCAGGCAGCCTTGCGCTGCTCGTAATCTTCGCGGTGGCGTTCAAGGAAATTATCTGCCATGAATTTATTCCTTGAACTTACTGTAGATCACCTTGATCTGAACAGGTCCTGTAGCCACCCGCTTGCCGTCCTTGGTGTTGTAATCCTTGTCTGGATCATCCGTCGCCTTGATCAGTCGGGTAGAGGTGAGCTGCATATCGTGATTGATCTTGGTAATCACGGTAGCATTGTTCTGTGTACTTGTGGTCAAAGTCACAGGTACCAGTACCACCTTGTTCCAGTTTTCACTCTTGCCCTTGTTCTTGTACATCGCAGTAACTAGGTTACTGATGTTATAGAAGGTATAGGCATTCTTCACGCCTGTAGAGTTCTTGTTGTAAGAAGCCGTATAGGAAGTGCGGTTGTCTGTCAGCTTGTTCTTCTCGAAGAAGGCATCCAGACTGTCTTTCTGTACCATCAGGATAGTAGAAGGAACACTGAACTGATAGTCGTTGTTGTTATCTACATTATTCATTCTAGGGAAAGAGATGGTAGCTGTATTCAGCGTATCCTTCTCATGACCCTTCATGATATCCTCTACTGGCAGCGTTACTTCTGTGAAGATGCCGGCTGGTGACTTCAGGTAGGTGCAGCTCTCATCCTTTGCCAGATTAGCCAATGTCTTGCTGTCGTTGGTAATCTTGTTGAGCTGCAACACCTCTTCTGTACCGTCAAAGCGGTTGAAAGCGAGACCTGTTACGATACTGTCGTTGCCCGCAGAGTTCTTCACCGTCTTCTGGATCTTGTAGTAGAACTGCAACTCGGTATTCCAGATGTTGGCTACGTTTCCGATACCACCGGCATTCTTGATATAGAAACCAGGACAAACCTTGTTGAGGAAATCCCAGTTGGTCTTGAAGTACTCAGGGTGATCCACGAAGGTATTCATCACGTAAGAACCGTAGTTCTTGTATGTCTTGCCATCCTTTGCCGTATATGGCTTGTTCAGATAAATCTTGAAAGCCATCGTCGTGCTGTTCAGGTTATAGGTGGCGCTCGCCTGATAGTTGTCCTTGCTCACCCAATTGTCCTTGAAGGCATCATAGTCTGAGTAATACTCCTGATCCTCGCTCATCGGCTTGCTCATTTCGTAGGCAGTAGCCTTCATCGGTGCGAGGGTATCACCGTATGTAGTCTTGTATGATACCAGGAGATAGCATGAGTCTGCCTCAATCTTGCCATCGTGTGCATTGCGGATGTACTCCAAAGTGTCCAGACTGAATGATGACAGTACGCCAAACTGGGTCATATAGTCGCCAGCCACGTAGGTACCGGTCTCAGGATCCTTCACATTACCGATCATACCCGTATTGTTTCGGCTCAGAACCGGGCCGGAAACGATGGAGCGTGAGGTGACGTTGAACACCTGGTCTTTGATAGAGATGTTATCAACGTCGTTGGTGATCGATGATCCGATGTTGTCGGTGGTGTCATCACATGCAGCAATAGTCATCGCTGCTATAAATAACGCTGTAAATAGTCTTAAAATCTTCATTATCCTTGAAATGTGTCTAATTTCTGAAGCTTACTCCTCATCAGGGCATACTTCGTTGATGAATGTCTTGTAGGCATCCGCAAAGTCATCGCCAGGATAAGCGAGGGTTGGCTTGCTCTTCTCATTGGCATAATCCAAGAGAGTTCTGTCTGACAGGCTTTCGCCTTCAATCACGCCGTCGCTGTAGTCGATGGCCATCTTGCCCAACTCGATGAAGTCGAAGTCCTCCTTGTAGTCAGAGAGCAGTTCCGACTTGGCATCACGGAACTCCACGCAGCGCTTGAAGTGTGTGCCGAGTTCGCCCTTCAGCTCGTTGGTATAGAGTGAGATGATCACCTTTGAGTTGGCGAAGGAAGGCTCCTCAGCGTATGCCGTCTTGATATAGAAAGGAACCACAGCGCTTACCCAGCCCTGACATACGATGACGTCTGGCTGCCAGCGAAGCTTCTTCACGGTTTCCTGTACGCCGCGTGCGAAGAAGATGGCGCGCTCCCCATTATCTTTATATTCCACACCCTGCTCGTCGGCTGCCATCTGGCGGCGGGTGAAGTAATCGTCGTTATCAATGAAATAGATTTGTTGACGTGTTGTTGGTATAGATGCAACCTTGATGATCAGCGGATGGTCTGTATCATCGATGATAAGGTTCATACCAGACAGGCGAATCACCTCGTGCAGCTGGCCGCGACGCTCATTGATGGTGCCCCATTTAGGCATAAAGGTGCGAATCTCAAAACCTGCTTCCTGCATTTTCTGAGGTAATTCGCGTCCCATGATAGACATGTGGGTCTCGGCTACGTATGGGTCGATCTCCTGATTGATAAATAATACTTTCTTTGCCATAAATTTAATTATTATTCTTACGAATTAGGTGCAAAGGTACAAAAAAAACTCCAAAAAAGCGTATTTTTCTTCTGAAATTCAATAATTTCGGCAATAATTCGCATATTTTTAGGTTTTTTCTTTCTTATTTGAGAAAAAAGTTGTTATTTTGCACCCGAAAACAGATAAGAAGATGAAAGTAATCAATAAGATTGTTGACCTCCAGAACGAACTTTTCGATCGTCGCAAGGAGGGAAAGGAAATCGGCCTTGTGCCAACTATGGGCGCGCTTCATGAGGGTCATGCCTCTCTGGTAAAGCGCAGTGTTGAGGAAAACGGTGTTACGGTAGTTTCCGTTTTCTTGAATCCTACTCAGTTTAATGACAAGGGTGACCTGGAGCGTTATCCACGTACACTTGATGCTGACTGCAAGCTCCTTGAGGCTTGTGGCGCTGACTATGTGTTTGCTCCTTCTGTAGAGGAGATGTATCCTACACCGGATACCCGCCACTTCGAGTTCCCTCCGGTAAGTACCGTGATGGAGGGTGCCAAGCGTCCGGGTCACTTTAATGGTGTATGCCAGGTAGTTAGTCGCCTGTTCTTTATCGTTCATCCTAACCGTGCTTATTTCGGTGAGAAGGATTGGCAGCAGATTGCTGTCATCAAGCAGCTCGTGAAGTACATCAATAGCGATGTGCAGATTGTGGAGTGTCCTATCATCCGTGATGAGGATGGCTTGGCTAAGAGCAGCCGCAATACATTGCTCTCTGCTGATGAGCGTGCCATCGCACCGAATATCTACAAGGCTCTGAAGGCGAGCGTAGAGTTTGCCAAGAATCATACCGTGCAGGAAACTCACGACAAGGTAGTGAGCGACATCAATGCCGTAGAGGGGCTGGAGGTAGAGTATTTCCAGATTGTGGATGGCGACAGCCTGCAGGATGTGGCATCATGGGAGGATAGCGCCTACGTGGTAGGTTGCATCACCGTATATTGCGGCAAGACTCCTATCCGTCTCATCGACCATATCAAGTATAAAGGATAAAAAAAAGTATTATGCAGATTGAAGTATTGAAGAGTAAGCTCCATTGTGTGACTGTAACTGAGGCTAACCTGAATTACATGGGTAGCATCACGATAGATGAGGATCTGATGGACGCAGCTAACCTGATAGCAGGAGAGAAGGTGCAGATTGTGGATAACAATAATGGCGAGCGCCTGGAGACCTATATCATCAAGGGTGAGCGTGGCAGCGGTTGCATCTGTCTGAATGGTGCAGCAGCCCGCAAGGTGCAGGTAGGTGATACCGTCATCATCATCGCCTATGCCCTGATGGACTTTGAGGAGGCAAAGACCTTCAAGCCTACCGTGGTTTTCCCGAAAGAGGGAAACAGGGTTTAATATTCAATGGAAACAAAAGAAAGGGTGTGTCATGGACTTATGGCACACCCTTTCTTTTGTTTTTATTTGGCGGATTTGCAACCACTTTATCCGTCTTCACGATGATGTCGGTGTTACACCTTTTATATAAAGAGGAGAAAAAACAGGGTCAGGATAAAATGAACCAGTTTGAACCAATTTTCAGAATCTCTACGTAAGAGATACAGAAAAACGGAGAACTTCCGTTCAATCAGAGACTTATCAGATTTCGTCCGAAATCATCTCAAAAAAATGTTGATTTTTGCAGAAGAACATTAAAAAATTAACAAGTATAATTCGCTTATTTACAATAAATTTCGTATTTTTGCAGCGTGAATCCGTATCTCTTACGTAGAGATTCAGAAGAACGAGACGATTTAAGAACTTAAAAGATGGCTTTCAGGCAAGCAGAATGGTATATGATATATAATTTGCTTCAAGCAGCTTGCTTTGCATTTCGTATGCAGCAGGCAGAAAGACATAATAGTATTGAAGATTAGTGGAAGTGAGTCTATTGGTTTTTCAATGCTGTGATACATATCACAACCCTCATAACTCGGGAAGAGTCATCTTCTCAGGGGAAGCGGAGCTATATCCGGCAGTTGAAGCCATTTAATATATTTTATAAAAAACTCCCTCTAGCTTTCTGAGCTAGCTGGAGAAGATGATAGGGTAAAGTACGGAGTTGCATTATTGAAAGTTCTTATGATAGCCCTCGCAGCAAGTATCTTACGATACAAGGGCAAGTATCCTAAAAGGAAACGTTAAAATTGTTGAATTTCCTTGGAAATGCTATATAAATAATGTATCTTTGCCTTGAAAACAATAAATATTAAGAATTATGGCATACAAAGCGATAGATATAGCAAAGAAATTGATATTCTTGGCCCAGCAAGATGAAGCCAATGGTGGAGAGTGTTTGACAAACTTAAAACTCCAAAAGCTTCTTTATTATCAGCAAGGTTATCATTTGGCAGCATTCGGAACTCCTCTTTTCGAAGAAAACGTAGAGTCTTGGATGTATGGTCCTGTTGTGCCAGTTGTATATGACACATATGCCGAATTTGGTGCACATACTCTTCCTTCTGAAGAAAATACTCCAATAGAGCTATCTGATGATGAAGAAGAGTTGTTCCTGCAGGTTTATGAAGCCTATCGTGATTTCTCTGCAATAGGATTGATGAATAAGACGCATCAAGAAAAACCTTGGCAGGAAGCTTTGCCTCATGACAAGGGTACTGTTATTTCGCAAGATAGCATGAAGGCTTTTTTCAAGACACAATTACAATAAGACGAAGTTATGGGTGGAAAGTTTAAGATAAAGAAACAGCAGCCTATAGCTTTACCTGTTGGAAGAACTCCTGCAAAAGTTGTGTTTGGTTTTTCTGAACTCAAAGACATTAGTTATACGAATGGCGAGAAAGACGGTAAGTTCTTCATAAAATTCTTAGGACGATTAAAACAACTTAGTCAGTTGGATTGGGATGCCGTTAATGTTTCAGCCAAGCATTCCTTTGGTTGGGAAGTGATGGATGTAAAGAGTATGACAAGAACGGCACAGCAATCAGTGCCTGCTGGTATGGATAAACTTTTGGTATTTCGTGCTACAGGTGATAACCATGTGTTTCTTGGCTATCGCCAAAAAGACACTTTTGAAGTTATTTTTATTGAGTACAGCTTTGGTGATATTTATACTCATGGATAATTGAGCAGTTTTGATTCAAGCAAAAATATTCCTCATTCGAGTGGCGACAAGTGCAGAGCGATACTGCAATGAGGAACTATTCTGGCTGTCCTAATCTGCAAGCTATGGCCAGGCGGTCCCATCCCGCAAACCTGGCGCAGACCTTTGATGGTCCGCCAACCTTATAGCGTAGCGGTTCCGAGCACCGGAGGGCGGTTACATCCCCACTTCCTGAGGTTTCTGTCCCCTAGAAGGGGAACCGAAGGGGTCGTAAAGACTATTGAAGAGGGGCTTGGGGAGAAAGTGGAGCTCTCCTTGCAGGAGAGACGGAGAGGTAGAAAAAACTTCTTTAACAATAAGGAAGGACGGGTAGGTTTTCGAAAAAGAATAAGAAAAAAATAATATAATAATAGAAAAGTAGCCCTCATTACGGGTATTACAGGTCAGGATGGATCATACCTGGCAGAGTTATCATATCATAAAGTTTATGGCAAAAAAAGTATTTGTAAGTGGATGTTACGACTTACTCCACTCTGGGCATGTTGAGTTCTTCCAGCAAGCCTCACATTATGGTGATCTGTATGTAGGCATCGGCTCCGATGCCACCTATTTAGAGTACAAACATCGCAAACCGATGTTCCCACAGGAAGAACGACTCTTCATGGTCAAGAATATCAAGGCGGTAAAAGATGCTTACATCAATGCGGGAAGCGGAGTTATCGACTTTCTCCCAACACTTGATAAGGTAAAACCTGATGTGTTTGTTGTGAATGCAGAAGGCGGTTCTGATGAGAAGCGAAAGATCTGTGCAGAACGAGGCATCGAGTATGTCGAACTTCAGCGCACACCTCATGAAGGCTTGAAGGCACGTTCTTCATCCGATTTGAAGAAGGCTTTATCGACGGCATCTGATAATACGACACAAAATGCGGGCATCCCAACCCGTCTGGATCTTGCCGGAACCTGGATCGACCAGCCATACGTCAGCATGCATCACCCAGGTTGGGCTATCACCATATCTCTGGATCCAACCTTCGAGGTACGAGACAGATGTGGTCTCTCCACATCCACCCGTAACATGATCAAGAAGATATGGCCGGTGAAGCTCCCAAAGATGGATCCCGAGATGCTCGCCCGTCTGGTCTTCTGCTTCGAGAACAATCCGGAGCGCCACGACGGCATCATTTCCGGTGCCCAGGATTCCATCGGAATCTGCGTACCAGGTCTGGCTCGACATTATTATGACAACAACTTCTGGCCAGAGAAGATAGAGAGTACTCAGGATGAGATGACCCTCCGCTTCCTCGAAGACCACCTCGTGATGATACCGATGCAGCCACGACGTCCGGGATGCAGTGTGGTAGAAGGCAAGGATATCACCCCTGCAAAGGTGAAGGCTTTAGCCGATGCAGCCGATGCATGCTGGAATGCCATTCTCGCTCACGATCTCGCAGCTTTTGCAGCAGCCTACAAGGCATCCTTCGAAGCCCAGATAGCCATGTTCCCAGGCATGGTGAATCCGTCTATCAATGGAGTGATAGAACCGGAGGCGAGTGTGCAGCCGATGATTGATCATTACAGTGCTCTGGATGATGTGCTGGCATGGAAGATGCCGGGCGCAGGTGGCGGTGGCTATCTTGCCCTGGTTGTAAAGGATAGTAAGGAATTTGCAGAGAATCATGATGAAGCCATCCATCTTCAGATACGAAGGGCATAACTATCTCGTTCCCTTCCTCATTATCAGCAGCCTCTTCTTCATGTGGGGCTTTGCCCATGGCATCCTGGAAGTCCTGAATCCTCATTTTCAGGAATCCTTCCATATCAGCAAGACGATGTCGGCACTGACGCAGGCAGCCGTCTATGGTGCCTACTTCCTGATGGCACTGCCAGCCGGAAAGATTATCCAGAAGTGGGGATACCGCAGAGGAGTGATTACCGGACTGGTTCTGTTTGGCATCGGTTCCCTGATGTTCATCCCGGGAAGTGAAATCAACAGTTTTTACTTCTTCGTACTGTCTTTATTCGTGATAGGATGCGGCTTAACTTGTCTGGAGACGAGTGCCAATCCTTATACCACGGTATTGGGACATCCCGATAAGGCGGAGAGTAGAATCAATCTGTCACAATCGCTCAATGGCATTGGTTGGATAGTGGGACCACTGGTTGGCGGACAACTGCTGTTTTCTGGTGTCAACATAGCCATTCCATACGCCCTGGTGGGTATCTTCGTGCTTTCAGTGGCATTGATCCTGTCAAGAATAACCTTGCCCGACCCAAGGAGAGCGCATGAGGCAGATACGAACGAGAAGATAGAGGAGAAGCCGATGAAGACGATGGCATTCGCTTTCGGCATGCTCACCCTCTTCCTCTATGTGGCAGCTCAGACGGGCGTGAACAGTTTCTTTATCAACTATGCGGAAGAGAGCATTCATATAGAGAAGCAGACCGCTAGTCTCTATCTCGCTTTTGGCGGAATGGGCTTATTCTTTATCGGAAGATTGGCTGGTGGTGTGGCGATGAATTATATCCAGCCGAAGCTGGTTCTTCTAGCCTGTGCGATTTTGGCGTTGCTCTCCACGTTGGTAGTAGTATTATGTAGTGGCAAGATATCATTGATAGCCTTCTTCGCCCTGTATTTAGGAGAGAGCATTATGTTCCCCACCATTTTCTCTTTAGCATTGAGAGATGCGGGAACCCAGACCAAGTTAGCATCTTCCTTGCTCATCATGACGATAGTTGGTGGTGCCATAGCCCCCGTGTTGATGGGCTACATAGCCGACACCACTGCCAGCATGTCCCTCGCCTTCCTCATCCCCCTCATCTGCTACGCAGCCATTGCCGGCTACGCCGCCACGAGGAAGAGTTAGGGGGCCAAGCGGTCCCATCCCGTATAACCTGGCGAGTTTTTGATGGGAGTTGTCCCCAAGCGGTCCCATCCCGCACAACCTGGCGAGTTTTTGATGGGAGTTGTCCCCAGGCGGTCCCATCCCGCAAAACCTGGCGAGACCTTTGATTGGTCCGCCAACCTTATAGCGTAGTGGTTCCGAGCACCAGAGGGCGGTTACATCCCCGCTTCCTGAGGAAGAGGGGCTTGGGGAGAAAGTGGAGCTCTCCTTGCAGGAGAGACGGAGAGGTA
>OLSQ01002939.1_pt1 | contig 11715 bp, 17 predicted proteins | sample 1672561 | NCBI WGS metagenome assembly OLSQ01 (sample SAMEA3136699, study PRJEB25190) | human gut metagenome | biome: human gut; feature: human-associated habitat; material: faeces | place: Austria | collected 2013 | reverse complement strand
TACGGATCAGTCCCATACCGGAAGGCATGCAGAGGACATTCCGACTCCTGACAGGCGTCCACACGGTGCGGCTTGCCCAAACAACATTCCGCCAGACAGTAGGCGGAGATCGCCCGCAGGGGCGTTTCGGGCCGCCGCATTACTGTACCCCCCAGCGTTCCAGTTGCTTTTCCAACTCGCTGCGCTGGTTCTGGAGGGAGCAATACCGGGTGGTACGCTGTGAGTCGCTCAGCGCATTGACTGCCACGCCGTGTCGTTTGCGGCGCGCAGCTTCTTCCTCCGCGTCCGCCTTTACCCGGCAGAACTCCGATTCGTTGGGACAAAGCACGTTGATCCATATCCTCGTGCCATACCCGGGGATCTCCTCCACGAGAAAGGCGGGATTGCCGGAAAAGGAATACCCTACACCGCCAAAGAAAGCGAGTCCTCCGTAGATGTCTTTTCCTTTAATCGCGCCCAGCTTGGCGCGCTCCGCCTCCGCTTTCCACGCTTCCCATGTGGAGAAGATGCGGGCATCTACATATACCCGTATCACGGGACAGTAATCCAAGCCACGGCGCTGCACATCCTCTTCAAAGTACGGCTCGTTTCCATCTTCTCCGCCGGCATCTCGCCACGCCTGAAGTGAATAGCTTTTGATAGAGTTGCGATAGTCGTCACCGCGATTCTGACCCAAGAAATAATCTGTTCTCATATTCTCTTGCTCCTTTCAGCCCTGACGGGGCATTTTTGTTTCTCAACGGGTTTTCTCAGCCTCTCGCTTTTCCATCTCGGTCATCTCGGCATATCGCCGTGCCCAAAAATCAATGTTGGCCTGCCGTTTTCGCTCCCGTACCTCGGGGCGCTGGGAGTACTTCCGCATATACGCTCTCTGCGCGGCCTTTGCCTGCTCCTCGCGGGTCAGCTCTGCCATTACTGCACGCTCCTTTCCTGTAAAAATAAAACTGGCTGACGGACATAAAAAAGCGCACAAAATCCATGCGCACGCTCCGCTGGGTTCTGTGGCGTTTGCCTTTTCCCCGTTTGGAGCTTACGGCCACCCTGTTATGGCCATGCGCTGTCGGTTTTCGCACGTTTCCGCTTCCTGTCCGTCAGCCGGTATTCAGTTGCCGCCTGCTTATATCCCGCCGGCGGTCGCGGGTAGGAATGAACTCACAAACAAAAGTTTGGAGCATGGGGGACGATGCAGTTATCCCCATGCGTACAGTATAACAAAGCCGAAGTGAAAGCACAAGATATAGATATTATCATACGTGCAAAAACATTATGTTGCGGTACTTGATATTTTTTGTGCAGAATGTGCGAATATCCTACGCATCGGACAGATGTCCCGGTCAATATAGCTTCAAGGAAGAATATTCCGCCCTCGGCAAAATTTTCATCGAATAGGGTTGCATTTTTCTCGAAGGCGACATATAATAACCATAACAGGACCCCCCGCACCTCTCCACGGTTTCGTGTGATGTGTCCCAGGGGGGACATTTTTATGTACGGGGATAGTACTATGGCTATACAGATGAAGTTTCCAACAACATACGCGGAGCAGCTCGCCAAGTTGAAAAATCGCGGATGCGTGATTGAAGATGAGGTTGCCTGCTGCGAGGTGCTGAGGGCAGTAAACTATTATCGGCTGTCGGCATACTTCCTACCGTTCAAGGGTGTCGATGAGCGCTATAAAGACGGCACGACATTCCGCAAGGTCTATCGCATCTATGAATTCGACCGCAAGCTGCGCGGTATTTTGTTCTCGGCAGTCGAGGAAGTGGAGATATTCCTGCGCTCCCGCTTTGCCTATTACCACGCCCACAAATACGGAGCAACAGGGTATTTGGACTCGGGCAATTACTCGGACAAGCACAACGCGGAGAAATTTAATGCTACCTTGCAGCGAGAGATCGAGAATAACAAGAAAGTCCTGTTTGTGAAGCATCATCTTGAAAAGTACGATGGTGTTTTCCCTATATGGGCCATTGTTGAACTGTTCACATTTGGCACGTTGTCGTATTTCTATGCAGACCTGACAACGCAGGATAAGAAGCAACTGGCGGATGAACTATACCAAACAACACCTAAGAATTTGACCAGCTGGCTGCGGTGCTGCACTGATCTGAGAAATATATGCGCCCACTATGGACGGCTGTATTACAGGATATTTCCCGCCATTCCCGCAGGACTCGCTTTGCATGAAGCCGCCAAACGGCGGTTGTGGGGCGCGGTTTTGGTCCTAAAGAGCCTCTATCCAAATCCCTTCAAGTGGAATAACGAGGTATTACCCTCTATTCATGCCCTGTTCGACGAATATGCGGAGGACATAAATCTCTACCACCTGGCTTTCCCCGAAGATTGGCTGGAGCAGTTAAGGAAGTAAACATTCCCTGCAAAATCGGAACATCTACCCGACGGGGAGAGTTTCGGGGAGGGGGACTTACTTTTTTCATCTCCGCATTGTAAACCACCCCCTCTCTTTCGCTGCGTACACCCTGCATACTACAGAAACGTTGGTATGGCTGGCCGCGTTCGCCTGGTGTGAGATTAGTCTATGTCGTACAAGCCGCGCATAATGGCATAATAAGGGGTCGGACTTCAAGTCCGACCCACGCTTATGTCCCTTTCACTGCTCGAATTTCAAATCCAAGCAGTGGGGTGAGAGTGAGCGCTGCGGTGGTCTTGCGTGTCATTTTCCGCGCAGTGTGCCGTGTGTTTTCCGTGTTATGTGGCTCTTTGCTGAGAGAGTGGATATGCTTGCTTGTGGGCAGAAGAAAGAGAGTACCCGCCGCACGGCAGGTACTCTCTCTGTGTGCATTGCGTGCGGTGGGTTACTCTGCTCGACTGCTGACCCTGTCCTTGACCTCGGCGGTGAACTCTTCCAAAGCCTGCATAATGTCCTTATCACGCATAGCCATAATCTCGTTGTTCAGTCGCCCAAGAAAGGCGTCGCGCTCTGCGGTGGAAAGCGTGTGGGACTGACACACCATCTCGCGCACGGCGTCAATGGCCGCATCTGCACGGTGGGACTGCTCCACATATGCGGCCTCCTGAAGATAAGCACCGCAGGGGTCACGGTCGCCCTCAAAATCGCTGCCCGTCATCAGATGGTAGGATGTCAGTGCATCTCCCAATGCATTCACGATGGTCAGAAGCAGATCGCCGATGGCCTCCGCATCGTTCTGCACCCAATGCTGATAGTCCGTGGGGTGCTCGCCCCAGTACTGCGTCCAGAGGTGCAGCAGCATACGCCAGGGGCGTTCAAAGTCGGACATCGTCTCGAAAAGACCTTCGCGGATGGTATGCCGCTCGGCGGCGGTGAGTTCGTAAGCACAGATCATAATTTCCTCCTTGTTTTATCGGTGGGAGGCTGGTACAATGACTGTACCGGCTGCCCTGTGGCGGTTGGTGTTCAAGCTCCTCTGTGTCGTGCTTTGGTCGGCGTAGGCACAGAGGGCTTTTCTATGGCATCCAGCAGAGCCAGCATCCAGCGGGTAAGCTGGAACGCTCCGGCGGTCATGATGAGATACAGCATCGGCAGCATCTCCGCAGTCACATTTTTCGCCAGGGTCGAGGTTGGCTCCGCATCGACGGCAAACGCGGTAGTAGCTCACGACACACCGCCCTTCAGCCACGGCGCGGGTGATACCGTGATGGGAGACACACCGGCCTCTCGCATCCGCATCAGGGCTTCCTCAGGTGTTTCGCCGGTGACATGGCACAGGTCATCAACGGAGAAAAGCTCCTCGCGGTGAAACTCGTGACCCAACCCCAGCCGGATACCAATCAGCTTGGCGCGGTCATCCAAATCAGCTTTCTTGTCCATTAAATTGCGGATGATTTCCTCAGTGATGCCACAGTCTTCATATCGCTCGGCGAGGAGCTTGATTTCGCGGTCAGTCTCCTTCTTTGCCTTCAGTCGCTTAGCACTACATGCCGGGCAATAGACTGAAGATGCGTAGATGTCGCAGCCGTTGCGTATGGCCTCCACGAGATCGACCTCGAACTCTGTGCCGCAGTCTCCACATTGTGTGAATACGTTGCCGCCCTCGCCATCCTCAATGGGGATTTGGCGGCCTTGATCCTTGATGTAAAACAATTTCTTCAAAACCCTTTCCGCGGCCACGCAAGGCCGCTTTCCTGTTTTTCGCCTTGTAGACGGAGGCTTTTTCGCGCCCTGTATGGTGGGGGGTATATACTTACCCTCGGTTGGGTTTGCACAGTCTTGAAACACTGCACACAGAGGCGTTACACGGAGGTATTGGCCTTTTCCCGTGCTCTTGCGAGTGCCGCTTTCTGCGCGTCGCTCATCGCACGCGGCGGTTTGATCCGCAGCCACGTCTTCGGCACGATGTACTCGGCGGCCTTGCCGTCATGGGACTTTCGGACAAACCGGCAATCCGTGGGCCTGTCCAGCGCCCACATTTCCAGCTTTTGACGCAGCGACTTGTTGTGCGTGTAGACGTCGGCGGTCGGCTCAGCTTCGTTGAAGTTGATGACCGTCTCCATTTCACAGCGTGATAGCACCATAGCTTTTCACCTCCTTCCAAATTTTTCAGACCGTGCGGCTCAGGCGACGCTGAACCGCCGGACGGTGCTGGTCTTGGTGAACTGTGCCGCCAGATCGGGCAGCGCCTTTTTCAAGGCGCTGGTGTCAATGCGGCTGGTGGTGATGGGCTTCCAAACGGCTTTCCAGTCGCTGCCGGTCAGAACGTCCACGCCGGCGGCGGTCATTTCGGCCTTGATGGCATCCTGAATGGTGTCGATCGCGGCGGCCAACTCGTCGGCCATACGGCGCAGCTCCCGCAGCTCGTGGATCTGGGAATCAAGATTTTTGGTAAACATAGTGTGTACCTCCGTTCATTTTGTTGGGGTCGGGCAGCGTCGGAAATGTATTGCGCCCACTGTTTCAGGGCTTTTCGCCCGTATGTCTGCCGCCCGCTTATGGCTTGTTTAAGGCCGCCCCTGTTGCCTTTCGGTGATTATAGTATACACCCAATTTGCGTGCTTGTATATCGACAGAATACACATATTTTACGTGTATTTCTTGTGTAAAACATACACTTGTTTCGAGTTCATGGTGGTGTTATGCTTTATTACACAGGAAAGGAGGCTTAAAAATGCCTATTCACTACAAAGTAGATGTACTGGAAGCGCTGAAGCGGGCTGGTTATTCAACTTACAGGCTCCGGCAGGAAAAACTCATGGGAGAGCGAGTAATCCAACAACTCAGAAACGGGGAGATTGTTTCGTGGAAAACGATAGACACGATATGCACACTACTAAAATGCCAGCCGGGAGATCTAGTGGAGCATAGGGAGGAGTAACAACTATGCCGCGAGTGACATATTTGAACACGAAGAACCCCACGGAGGACAAGATCGTAGCACTGCTATACGGCGCATTGGAACGGGAGGGCGTTCAGAAGCAGGAACTGGCCGAGGCGCTGGGCATGAAGCCGCACACGCTGCTTCGCCGTAGGAAATCCCCGCTGGACTTCACGCTGGGAGAACTGCAAAAGGCCTGCCGCAAGCTGCATATCCCCATCGAAGAACTCCGCGCCGCCATCTACCTATAATGCTCCTATTGACCCGCCCTTGATCCCAGCGGTCAGGGGCGGCTTTTCATCCTCTCCAGCAGAAGGGCATTTTGCCGTGCCTGACGCGCACGGGCCTCCGACAAGGCCGCCGACTCGGCCTGAGCCGCAGCATGACGCAGCTCCTCGCAGCGCACACCACGAACGAAGGCCACGGCGCTGACGTGACGCTCCACCAATGTGGAGAGCCACTGGCGAGAGCCTTGCTGCCACTCACGGCTTTCATCGCCGGTGCGAGGGCCGAATGAACCCTTTGGCGCGGTGTTCCCAAACAAGGGCGCGGTATCGGGTAGATCCTGCGGGCGAATGCCGCTGGCCAGGTAGAGCTGCACGGCGGACTGGGCAAGGTCTGAAAATGCCACCTGCCGGACTTCGCCAGTGTGACCATCCCGGGCGGCAATCACGTTGTCCGCCCAGTGTAGATCAGCCGGGGTCAGGTGCAGCAGTTCCCCATTGCACAGGTCGGTAGTAAGAAGCAAAATCGCGATTGCGTAATTCCGTGGGTAGGTGGCGGCCTTGGCGTTTTGGGGACGTTCGTATGTATAAAGCCGCCGGAGTTGCCAGTCGTGGAGCGTGACATATTCCACCGGCGGCAGGTCGCTCACCGTTGGGATCAGGCGCTTCAAGACTGGATTTGCCTGATACCAGCCATGCTCACACGCCCAGTCGAAGAAAGCGCGGAGTTGACGCAGGTACTGAGCGATTGTCCGCTTCCTGCAGCCGCGGGATTCAAGATTGCCCCGCCAAAGGAGCACCTCAGCGTAAGACGGAATATCAGACTTGTCCTCATCCGCGCCAAAGAAGCTGGTAAAGTCTGCCAGTGTGCTGGCGTATGCCTCGACGGTGCGAGATAATCGCCCCTGTTCCTCCAGATCGCGCAGCCACGCGGCGCTGGCCGCCTCCAGTCGTTCAACGGGTGTGGCGTATGTAGAGTCGGTCACAAATATCACCTCCCGTCAGATACATCGGCCAGAATTTTGTTGAAATACCGCTTGAAATCATAGGCGGACTGCACCTGTCGCCGCCAATAGTCGTGATCCAGCGATTGGTACATGACCTCTTCCATCACATCCCAGGCCACCCCGTTCTGGGTGTGCAGTTCATCTAACGCTGCCGCCTGCTTTTGCAGTTCCGTCTCCGTAGGCTGTGCCCTGCATGGATTGTCCCCGGCCTTTTCATCGGCCAGATACTTGGCAATCTGATAGGCTTCGCTGGCGTGGTCGTACACGCGCTGGTCGCCTGAATAATTTTTTGACGCGGGGGCGGGAGAGTCTTCTTCTCCCTCTCCTTTTGGTTCTGATTCTTCTTCTGATTCTGATTCTGATTCTTCTTCTCCCCCGTGCGACATCGTATGATATCGGTCGATATCGGGTGAATTTTTGCCACTGTTCGGTGCGTTTTTTGCTTTAATCCGCTGTTCATAAAGCCGCCATGACTCCTCCAGATCGGGGAAAAACGCCGAAAATGCGATTCGCTCCAAAGGATTGAGTGTCGAGGGAATTTCGGCAGTCTCCAAATACTCCCAGCACGCCAAAAGCACCTTTGCAGTGGTTTCCGCAGGGAGTTCCTTGACAAGCTGACGCCGTTCAGACTTCATCTTAAACCATGTGGGATGCTTTTCCTTGACTTCCGCCATACTATCACCTCTCTTTCTTCCCGCCGCCGGACTGTTCCTCCAGCCACCGCTGCAGGCCATCCACGGGGATGATGATCCGCCGGGGCGTCACGCGGATAGCCGGGAAGTCCGCCCGATTGCAAAGTTCGTAGGCCGTAGGTTTGCTAATGCCCAAAGCCTCCGCCAGTTCGTCCACGTCGATGGCTCGTTTTGAAAATCCAAGCTTTTCCATGTTATTCCTCCTATAAAAACATTTTTTGCCCTTTGGCAGCTGGTAGTCTAACCCCCGTGTCAAGGGAATTGAGCGCTTCTGAGATAAATTTTTTCTGCTGAGTGCAACAGCACGAAAGTGTTTTCCCTCTCGACAAAACAAGTATACCGTGATATAATGGAATTGTAAATTACTTCAAAATTCTTTTTGCGAGGTTATTTTCGAATGAACGGAATTTATAATTCTAAAACGTGCAAAAAAGAGATGGCAGGCCGCATAATGACCGCACGAGAAGCCGCTGGGCTGACCCGACAGCAAGTGGCAGATGCCATAGGAAAGCGCATGGATGGGACATTTTCAGTTGATGTGCTGAAGCAATGGGAATACGGAACGAACCGCGTTCGTGTTGATTTGATCCCGCTGCTCTGTGAGATACTCCATGTGGACACCGGGTATTTGTTCGGAGAGTATCCGCAGTTCACCCGACAGCTTTGTGATGTGCAGAGTGTCACTGGACTTTCAAAGAACGTTGCAGAAAAACTCATTGGACATAGATACCACGACGGCGATGACGAATGGCCCGATGAAGTACCGAAGGATGCCATGTTTCTTTCCGAAACGACAGAGGCGTTAAATATTTTGTTTGAAACAAAATCATTTGCGGCCTTGTTGTCCAGAGCAAAGGAGTGTCGGAAGTTGGGGCAATCCCCAACGATGGCGGAAAGCGTATCTCAGACGGTTGGGTCGATCTGGCCGTATATGTCGCCTTTATTTCAGGAAGCGACCGCCCAAAAAATGGGCGTAGATGTGGCGGAGTTGGATGATAGCTTTAGGCGGATTGACGAAAAGCAGAAAGACTTTTTTGATGGCTTGTCGGAAGACTCGAGGCGGGAGCAGCGTGACCTGGCCATATTTAATTTTCAACGTGAAGCCACGAGAGTGGCTGAAGAACTTATTGAAATCCGGGAGGTAGAGCAGCATGCCGAGGAAACGTAATGCAAGTGGCGCGGGCAGCATCCGGCAGCGGTCGGATGGCCGATGGGAGGCGCGGATCACGGTGGGCACTGACCCGGGCACAGGCAAGCCCGTCCGCCGGAGCATTTACGGCAATACACAGAAAGAAGTGCTCGTGGCCATGCGCGATGCACAGAAGAGCGTTGATGATGGGCTTTACATAGAGCCAACGCGCCTGACACTCGCGCAATGGTTGGACATTTGGCAGCGCGACTATCTTCTGTCGCAGAAGTACGGCACGGTCAAGACCTACAGGGCTCAGATCGCGACGCACATCAAACCCGCCCTCGGTGCCGTGAAGCTGAATAAGCTCACGCCCCATCTTATTCAGGGCTTTTATAATGACCTGCTGGTCCGTGGCCGCACTGTTCCCAAACGAGATGAAGCGGGGAAAATTATCAAAAAGGATGGTATTGTGGTCACAGAAACAGCTCCGCTCAATGCAAAAACTGTGCGGAATATCCACGGGGTACTTACAAAGGCACTCTCTCAGGCGGTGAAGCTGGGCTATATCGCACGCAATCCCTGCGACATGGTAGACTTGCCCCGCGTGGAAAAGACGGAGATCGTCCCACTCGCGGATGCACAGGTGAAGGTGTATCTTGCCGCCGCAGACGGCGATACAGATTATGGCGATATGCTGAAGGTGATCCTGTTCACCGGCCTGCGCGAGGCGGAGGCTTTGGGCTTGACATGGGATTGTGTGGACTTTGAAAGGGGAACGCTCAAGATCTGCAAGCAGCTTCAGAAGCGTCCGGCGGAAGCGGGAGGTTTCCAGTTCGCCTCGTTGAAGAATGACAGGACGCGCATCTTGCATCCGGCTCCGTTTGTGATGGGCATCCTTCGCGCCGTCAGAAAAAAGCAGGCGGCGCGTCGATTGCTGGCCGGAGGCGCGTGGCAGGACTGGCAGGACGCAGCCAAGCAGTATGCGGCCTGCCGGCTGGTGTTCACCAATGCATTGGGCGACCACCTCCACCCGCAGAGGCTCTATGACCATCACAAAAAGATCGCAAGGGAAGCGGGTGCGTCGAATGCCCGCGTTCACGATCTTCGGCATACCTTCGCCGTCCTCTCCCTCCAGAATGGCGATGATGTGAAAACTGTGCAGGAAAACCTGGGCCATGCCACAGCGGCATTTACGCTGGATGTGTACGGCCATGTTTCGGAGCGTATGAAAGAAGATAGCGCAGCCCGAATGCAAGGGTATTTTGAGAAGTTGGAGCGTGCATAAAAAGAACTCCGTCGACTTAATGGATCGGCGGAGTTCTTATGTCATTTACGTTTTAACGCGATAAAGCGCCCGGCGTAATTGGGGTAAACTTAGGGGTAAAACAGCTTCTCAGAAAATTATATTCAACTTTTCTACTCCAAAAACCCTGCAAAAACAAGAAAAGCCACCGAAAGCAATACACTTTCGGTGGCTTCCTTTGGCAGCGGGAGAAGGATTCGAACCCTCACATACGGAGTCAGAGTCCGCTGTGCTACCTTTACACAATCCCGCTGTGTCCTGACGAACAAAAACTATTATACAGGTTTTCCGAGGTTTGTCAACAGTTTTTTCGCGGGAACGTGGCTTTTATTTTCCCAGGCACTGACGGAGGCGCTGCCACAGCTCAACGGCGCGGAAGCGGAGAATATAGCCCTCCTCTTCCCTGATGAGCTTTACGTCGTTGCCGTCCAGGCCGGCGTCGATGGCCACCCGCTCCATGTCAGTGCAGGCAGTTGTGCAGAGGGGCGGATAGACCACGCACCACCAATTACGGCCTGCGCCTGCGCCGATGATCATCCGCAGCGCCGGATAACGGCCCGCAGGCAGGGCGAAGCCGTCGTACTCCTTCAGCGGGAACTCCGTCTCCGCCAGCTCGGCGCGGACGGGATATGCGCCGCCGCAGGCCGCTGAGGCGGTCTGCTCCAGTGCGGGCAGCGCGTCCTCCAGACGCGACCAGGCGTCGGTCATGTCGGCGGACTGGGTGAGAAGCTCCGTGGCACGGGCCAGCACGGCGTCCCGTACCTGGAGCTTCAGGGCCTGGTCCGCGTCGCTGTCGGAGTTGGCGATGACGTGGAGGCGGATCATCTTGCGGCTCAGGGTCTCCTGCCGGTAGAGGGAAGCCGCTCCCCAGAGCAGGGTGGCAGCCAGCGCCAGAAGGAGCGCGATCTCCAGCTTTTTCCACATGTATGTACGCATAAAAACACCGTCCTTGCAGAATTAGCTGCATTGTGGACGGTGCTTTCGGTTTTTATACAGGCCGGGACAAAAATATTTCCGGCCAGGCGGGGCGAAGGGCTTCGACGGCGGCGCGGGCGGCTGTCTCTGTATCAAACAGCCCGAACACGGCGCTGCCGCTGCCGCTGAGCAGTGACGCCAGCGCGCCATAGGCGGCGAGCCGGGCCTTGATGTCCCACACGGCGCTGCCGGCGGGAATAGCTGCCTCAAAGCGGTTGAACAGGCCGGAGGTCAATGCGGGCAGGCCGTCTTGCAGCGGTGGGAGGGGCGGTGTGCAGGCCGGGGGCAGCTCGTCCAGGCGGCGGTACATGGCCGGTGTAGAGAAGCTCTCCGTGGGCTTGACGATGACGAACCAGCCGTCGGTCAGGGGCGGCAGAGGCGACAGCACCTCTCCCCTGCCGGTGGCCAGCTGTGTGCCGCCGCGGATGAAGAAGGGCACGTCGCTGCCCAAGGCGGCGGCCATGGTCTCCAGTTCGGTATCGGACAGAGCGGGAGCGTACAGCTTCCGCAGGGCCAGCAGCGCCGAAGCGGCGTCGCTGCTGCCGCCGCCCAGGCCCGCCTGGGAAGGGATACGCTTTTCCAGCGTCAGGGCCGCGCCGCCGGCGATCCCCGTCTCCCGGAAAAACAGCGACGCGGCGCGATGGGCCAGGTTCTCCTCCCCCGACGGAAGCGCGGGATCGCTGCACGTCAGGGTGATGCCCTCCCGGGTCTGCTCCGCCGTCAGCGTATCGCACAGGCTGACCCGCTGCATGACGGATACGACCTCATGGTAGCCGTCCGGGCGCTTTTCCCCTACCGCCAGCGTTAAATTGACTTTGGCGTATGCCTTTTCCACACAGCTCATGGCGGTGTCCTCTCAAAAAAGAATAAGGTCGCGGCAAAGCCGCGACCCTATTGTAGCACAGGTCTTGCAGAAACGCCAGTGGTTTACTTTACGATCCTGCGGGCCTCGATGTAATAGCGCTTGTCCTGGGCGTGGCCCATGGAGAAGGTCTTGCGGGGCAGCACGCCGTCTGCCATGACGGTCTTGAACAGCTGCTCCTTGCCCATGGCGGGCAGCAGGAAGCCCA
>OLSQ01002935.1_pt1 | contig 11723 bp, 7 predicted proteins | sample 1672561 | NCBI WGS metagenome assembly OLSQ01 (sample SAMEA3136699, study PRJEB25190) | human gut metagenome | biome: human gut; feature: human-associated habitat; material: faeces | place: Austria | collected 2013 | reverse complement strand
CGGCTCCGGCCCCCGCTCCGGCCCCCGCACCGACTCCTGCCCCGGCTCCCGCTCCGGCTCCGAAACCCGCACCGGCTCCCCAGCGGGAAGAGACTATAGGTTTCCAGCGGCAGGCCACCGTGAATGCCGAGCAGGCTTTCCAGAGCGCCGGCAAATTCTCCGGCACCATCAATCCGCTGGTGCAGCCCGTCATCCATGAGTTCAAACTTACCCTTGTGCCGCGCCAGAAGGAAGTGCTCGCACAGCCCGAGGTGGCATTCGAGGGCGAGAGCGTAAGCCTCAACCGCGAGAAAGTCGATCCCAACAACTCTACGATCACCTCGCGTGAGCAGGCCTGCATTTCGTACGAGGACGGCAAGTGGTTCATCGAGGACAAGTCCACGTTCCAGACCACTTTCGTGCGCGCCGGCCGCAAGACCGAGCTCCGCAACGGCGACGTGATTCTCATGGGCGACCGCATGTTCATATTCGGATCCGATCAGGAGGACTGACATTATCAACGGGGTTTTTCTGATACAATTTCCAAATCAACCGAACATCAATGGCTTCTCCAATACCAATGATAGAAAGCGTGCGATATCAGGCCGGTGACACCATCGCCGGCCGGTATCGTGTCGAAAAGCCGCTGGGCGAGGGTTCGTTCGGCAATGTCTTTCTGGTTAGCGGACCGGACGGCGCCCGCTACGCACTGAAACTGCTCCGGCTCTGGGAGGTGCATCCCGAGATACGTCATCAGCTGAGCCAGCGGTTCGACATGGAGTATGAGACGGGACGCATCAACTCGCCGTATCTTGTGCATTCGATCGATCACGGTTTCGCGAGCGGCAATCCGTATATCGTGATGGAGTTCTGTCCCGGGGGCGACCTGATACATCTGGCCACCAACAGCAAGCTCGACTATGCAAAAGTGGCCGTAGACGTCCTCGGAGGCCTCAAAGCTCTGCATTCGGCCGGAAAGGTCCACCGCGACCTCAAGCCCGAGAACGTGCTGCAGAAGGCCGACGGCACCTTCGCGCTTACTGACTTCGGCATCGCCGGCGACCGCAACAAGCGCATGACCGAGCGTAACCTGATGGGCCGGCCCAAGCAGATATTCGGCACATATGCCTACATGCCGCCGGAGCAGGTGAAGCCTGTGCGCGACGCTACGGTGCTGCCTACGACCGATATCTTTTCGTTCGGCGTGATGATGTACCAGCTGCTTACGGGCGGCCGCCTGCCATTCGGCGTCCTCGAGGGCGAACGAGACCTGATGCCATATCTCGAGCGCGGACGCACCGGCAACTGGGACCGTACGGCTCTGCGGCATCTTGACAACAGCAAGCAATGGATCGCGCTGCTCGAAGGCTGTCTGAATCCTAACTTTCAGAAACGTCTGCAGAGCGCGGCAGATGTGCTGGCATGTGTGCCGCGGCCTGTCAACGCCCGCCCGCTGCCCGAGGTCGAGACTCACGAGGACTTCAGCCGCAAGGTGGTCAACGGCGTACTGCTGCGTGTGATGCAGGGCGAAGAATACGGCCGTGTCTATCGTCTGGACGATATGCTCAAGGGCGACTGCGCCGTGCTTACTGTCGGACGGCGGGATCCGGCCGTCACGAACGATATATCAATCAAGGAATCACAGTCGGCTTACCTGTCGCGCCGTCACTGTACTCTCGAACTGGACTATACGCTTGGCGCCTGGGTGGTGCGCGACGGCCAGTGGCTGATGAATACAGGCGGAAGCCGCTGGCAGCGGTCGACCAACGGTACGTTCGTCAATTCCACCGAGGTGTCGACCGACGGCCTGGTCATCAGCCCGGGCGACATCCTGTCGATCGGTGACGTGAAGCTGCGCGCCGAAGGCTATTAATATCTCTTCTCAAAACCAATCATACCGAACAACAGAATATGTCAAATAAAAACGCTACAACCCCACTTTCGGGCCAGTTTTCAAAGACAGTAGGCGCAGGCGTCAGCTCGCTGATGAATCCGGGTGCCAGAAGCTATTACATACTGGAGCACTGCGTGACATCGAAATTCCATCAGATGGGCGAGTCGCAGAAGATCATCGTCGACAACATCGAGATCGGCCGTGATCCGCGATGCCAGGTCCGCTTCGACGAGGACTTCAAGACCGTGTCGCGCCGCCATGCGGCCATAGTGCGCGATGGCGACAACTGGAAGCTTGTCCAGATATCCAAAACAAATTCCACCCTGCTAAACGGACGCCGCATTACTACGGAATGGTATCTGCAGAGCGGCGACGAGATACAGATCTCGGTCAACGGTCCCAAACTGCGGTTCATCGTTCCCTCCGGAGAGAAGGCTTCGATGGGATCGATCAATTTCACTCAGCGTCTGAACCTCTTCCGGCAGCAGGCGCTGAAGCCCTACAAGTGGGGTATGCTGGCCATGGCCGGGGTGCTGGTGCTGGCGGTGGCCGCGATAGTCTACCTGGCTGTGTTCACCAAGAATGTGGCCGACGATGTGCGCGACCAGAGCGCCCTGCTGGCCGAGGAAATCGAGAACAACCGAACCAATGCCGAAAAAGCCGACTCGCTCGGCCGCGAGCTGTTGAGCACCAACGAGAATATCGCACGCCAGCAGCTTGAAATGCAGAACATAAAGAAAATGGCCGAGAACGCACAGCGCCGTGCCGCGCAGATCAGCCGCAACATGGCTCCGACGCCCGACGCGTTTGCCGAGGTATCGAAAAATGTCTACTATCTGATGGTAGGCGTGTATCTCGATGACGAATTCCAGTTTGCATTCTCGGGTACCGGCTTCCTGCTGGACGACGGCCGATTCGTCACGGCCAAGCACTGCGTAGACATGGGCTACAACCATCCCGGCGATTTCGATGACGAGACAGTGGCGACGCTCAACTCGCTGCATTATTTCCAGCCTGAATCGCTGACATACAAATTTGTGGCTGTATCGGGCGCCGGCGACCGCATATCGTTCGAGTACACGCCGCAATCGTCGATATGGGAATGGGGCTACACCAACTATGAGACCGGCACGACCTCGATCACTGACGGCGAAGGCAACGACATACTTATACCGGTGAAATACAGCACATCGGCTGTCGGCGACGACGACTGGGCCTACTTCTCAACCGGCAAGAGCGGCGGCCTGAAGTTTGACGCGCCCTGGAGCTCGAATCTCGGTGCAGGCACCAAACTCCACATCCTCGGATTCCCGCGCTCGGTCGGTACGGAAGAATATTCGGCCACCGGTCGCGTAAGCCCCAACTATGTGGAATCGTCGGTGGGCCAGAGCGGCCTCTACGACGGTATCATCCTGCTGGCCAATGACGAGGTCGATCATGGCAATTCGGGAGGTCCGGTGTTCGCTCAGCGCGACGGACAGCCGATCGTCGTAGGCATACTCTCGGGTAAGGAACGCCTGGGCGCCCGCTCGGGAGAAGGCTCGCACTCGGCCAAGTGGAAATCGCGTGTGGTGCCTCTTTCGGCAATGAACAGATAAAGAACATTGACAGACTTAACTGCTAATACACATTAATATTATATATGAAAATCTTACGTCAACTGGCAATATGCGCCCTTATAGCTGCCGGCGCGACCGGCGCTGGCGCGCAAAACAGCAATCTGTTCCGTTCGGTACGCATGCCGAAACTCGACAAGTTGATCGGCGAGGCCGTTCTGCCGTCGATCGACGTGGTACGCTCGACCTATTTTGTGGCCGACAGTACTTTTGAGCAGAAATACCGCGCCAAGGGCGATACGGTCTTCGGCCGTGAATACTCGCTGTGCGTGATGACGGCATCCGGCCCCGTGTTCTCGGCGTGTGCCGAGACTCCCTGGGATTTCGATGCCCGCTATGACAAATACCGCGGCAATCCGGCCTACAAGACTCTGCTGAATGATCATACACTGGCTCCGGCTGACGGCAGCGGCGAATTCATGCCGTTTGCCATCAACGAGGAGGTGTGGCTGAAGCCTGTTCCGGACGGTGCGGTCGAATCTCCGGTTCTACTGGGGCAATTCGAACCTGCAACCGACCGCAAGGGGCTTATGACGGCTGTACCGGCCGGGAATGCCGTCAACGGCATCGTCATGTGGTTCACCTACAATCCCGAATCAGAGACCGTAGCCGGCAAGCAACGTGTCAACGTGTCGTACGAGGAAGTCTCGCTGAATTTCGGAAAGAACGAATCGTCGACCACTTTCAAACCTGTCAATGCGCCCGAAGCCGGAGAGCTTATCGGCAGCATTTTTCTGATGCCTGTAGTGACCGCTCCGGGCGTGCTTGAGTTCCGGCTTGGCGCATTTATCGTTCCGCCTACAGGGCTGGAGGAAGAGTGGACAGTGCTGAGTGCCGACATGCCATCACTTACGGACGCGGATATGGCAATCAATGGCGCCTCCACCGATGCCGGTGATACGGACGCAGCTATAGTTGTGGCCGATGACGAGGAGATCGTCGAGACCATGACGGCTGATACTCCCGCCGAACCTGTGTCGAAATCCAAAAATGCATCGAAATAAGACCTGTCGCTGACAGTCGCAAAAATCAATTACCCGGATTATCACATTCACATCATGTCAGATATAAAATTCCGCATCGCCGCCAAGACCGACGTCGGCTGCGTTCGTACCAACAATGAAGATAACTTCCAGGCTGCCGCCGACCTGACGCAGCCGACAATGACCTGGGTCAACAACCAGACATATGATCTCGGCCCGAACGGCGCCCTTCTGGTGGTGGCCGACGGCATGGGCGGCATGAATGCCGGCGAGGTGGCTTCGGCTATAGCCATCGATACAGTCCGCGAATATTTCACTCCGGAAAAACTCACACCGGAGATACTCAAGAACCGGTTTACGGTCGAGAAATTCATGAAGGAGGTAGTGGTCGAGGCCGACCGGCGAATCAAGCAAAAATCTACCGCAGAAACACGCGGCATGGGTACTACCGTCGTGATGGCCTGGTTGCTCGACGGCCAGTGTTATGTATGCTGGTGCGGTGATTCGCGCGCTTATATCTACAATAAGACCACAGGGCTGTTCCAGGTATCCAAAGATCACTCGTATGTGCAGACGCTCGTCGATGCGGGAGAAATATCCGAAGAAGATGCTTTTGACTACCCGAACAGCAACGTCATCACCCGCTGTCTGTGCGACGCAAAGCAGAAGGCTGAGCCGGACTGTCTGCTGGTTCCGCAGCCTCTTTGCGACGGTGATATCATCATGCTTTGTTCAGACGGCCTTAGCGGTCTGTTGCGTGATCCCGAGATGCAGTCGATCATCGAACAGTCGTCTGATGATATGAATACGCTGACCGACAAGCTTATCGATGCGGCTTTAGCTGCCGGAGGCAATGACAACGTCACGGTAGCAGTGGCCGCCATCGACTCGGGTGGCGCGCAGTCGACTACCGACCGTATGCCCAAAAAGGTTCTACCCAAGCCCCACAGCGAACCTGCGACACAGGTCAAGACGTCGCCTCTGAAGACTATTCCGCCGCGTCCGGCGGCAACGGCCGCTCCCGCCCCGGAAACGGCAGTCGCTGACACGGCTCCGTCTCCTTCTTCCAAGGATAAAGGCGATGCCGTAAAGACAGCCGGGAAAGAGACTGCGAAGAAGTCGCACGCCGGACTCTGGGTGCTGATTATAGCCATACTGTTGATTGCCGGAGCTGTGGCTGCATATTTCTTCTATTTCCAGGATAAGGCGCCCGCAGAGAAAAAGGATCAGACCGAGCAGCTCGACGACGAGGCTGATGACGAATCAGATGACGGCGAAACTGATAATGAATACGATGCCGAAGATTCCAGTGAAAAAAACATGGATGAAAGTGATGCTGCTCATATATCGACTGCTGCTGGAGAGAACCAATCCGCTCCTAAGGTTAAAACAACTGCAGCAACATCTGTAGCAGGTAAAGATCAAAAGGCTGTTGCAACTGGAGATGATACAGAGCCAGCCAATACGGGTAGTGTACCGACTACGCCTGAAGAGGATGATGAACTTGTTCCAGCAGATGACTAATGGCTTCAACCATCACCATAGGCCGTGCGCCCGACAACACGATCGTTGTCGGGCAGGAGTTCGAAACTGTCAGCAACCGTCACGCCGATCTGAGTATCGACGATGACGGACGTCTGACGTTTACCGATCACAGCTCGAACGGCACGAATATCAATGGCCGTGAAATCCGCAATCAGTCAGTCGCTGTAGCCGTAGGTGACGAAATCCGTCTGGCCGACAAGTTCCCGCTCGAGTGGGAGCGTGTCATGGCTGCGATGCCTGATCTGAAGCGTGCCGAATCAAAGCGTACCCGCAGACGCGGTTCTTTCGATCCTATGGGACCTCAGGCTGAGGCTGTGGCCGGGAATGCTCCTGCCGAACAGGATGTCACGGATACCACGGGCACAGAGCGCTTCGGCAATCAGGAGGCCTTCATGTCGCATTTCTCCGGTTCTCAAGCTGACAATTATGGCGATTTCCGTTCGGGAGTTAATGATGACCGCGACGGGCAGAAATCCAAGAGGAACAAAAAGGAGAAGAAACAGTCGGTGCACAGAAGTAACGGCACAGGCGGTCGCCGCTTCCCGTGGATGACAGTAATTCTTTGTTTCGTAGCCTTTTTGGCCGTCATGTCAATACTCGCATTTACTGTTTTCGATGACGTTGTTAAAAATCTGATGTAACTCCGGTCTGTATCCGGCTGTAACTATGCGTCGCAAACCCTCCTACGATTATGATATATTTAGAACCCAACACGATATTTGACGGGCGTTACCGGCTGATCGATCTGCTCGGGCAGGGCGCGTCGGCGCAGGTATGGCTTGCCGAGGACACACTTACAAACGATCTGCGCGTGGCCGTCAAGATCTTCTCGGCCACTCAGGACGAGTTCGATTCATATGGTGCGAAGGATTTTCAGAAAGAGTTCACTACCGTATATAATATCAACCATCAGAACCTGCTTACGCCTACCAACTACTCGGTGAACAACGGCACGCCATATCTCGTGCTGCCGTATTGTGAGAACGGATCCGTAAGCACGATGGTGGGGCGCTGTGACGAATCCGACGTGGTGAAACTGCTTCACGATGTGGCCGCCGGTTTGGAACACCTTCACCGCCACAATGTGATACATCAGGATATCAAGCCTGATAACATCATGCTTGACGACGACCTCAATTATCTGCTGAGCGACTTCGGTATCTCTACGGGACGCAACAGCGATGCGGAGAGTTACGGTGGCACGCGTGCCTATATGGCGCCCGAGCGATTCAACGGTGTGTCGGACAGCAAGGGTGATATATGGGCCCTGGGGGCTACTGCCTACGAGATGCTGACCGGCAACGCGCCGTTCGGCGATCACGGAGGACTGGTGCAGGCTCAGGGAGAGCCGATGCCGCCTATCGACCGTACTGATCTGTCGGCCGGACTGGTGAAGCTTATCGAGCAGATGCTTGATCCGGATCCGGACAAACGTCCCACGCCCGAACAGGTGCGCCGCCGCACCGCCCTTTATCTTGAGACAGGATCGTGGAAGGTCAGGAATACCGGAGCACGCACGCTCAAGGTGGGCGGTATAGTGCTTACTCTCATTGCTGTCGCCGCAGGATTTTTCGTGTGGGGAATGTTGCGTACCAAGACGTACTATTACCGCGACTATGTCGAAGTCAGAGGTGTGCCAATCGGTATCGGCTCTCTTTATGGCTCGGAGCAGCGCGCGCGGAATGTCAGCTACCGCATCCAGACCCGCGGGGGCAAGGTCACGCGTCTGTCGCTGGTCAACGGCAAGGGGCATATCGTCGAATATCAGGATGCAGAGGAACTTGGTGTCCGTTTCCCGGATCAGGAATACCATTACGGCAGCGACGGCGAGATCGACTATATGATCGCGCGCGACTCAAACGGCAAGGTGATGTACAAATTCTCATATGATGACAAGGGCAACACCGTGTCAATACAGTATGATGATGAGAAGAATTCACCTAAATTCTACGAAGGCACAGTGCGGCAGCCCGACATAGAAAACGGATATAATGCCACGGCTTCCAGCATAGCACACATGCAGCTCGAATATGACGAACACGGGCGTCTTGAACAACGGACTTTCCTGTCGCTGCTCAAGGAGCCGACACCTGATGCCAACGGAGCTTTCGGACAGCGGTATAAATATGACGAACAGGGACGCGTCACGGAAGTCACCGCGATCGACCGCGACGGCAATGCCGTAGGCGACCGCAACGGCACTTCGATACGCCGTTACAGATACGATGATGACGGCAACCGCACAGAGGCCGCGTTCTTCGCCGCCGACGGGAATCCGTCGCACGAAGGCAATAATATACATATAGCCCGCTTCGACTACGACAAGGTAGGCAACATGACAGGCGAGATGTATTTTAACGGACACGAGCAGCCGGTAGCGAGCGCCAAATCCGGAGTGTTCGGTTATGCTTACGAATACGACGGCGACGGCTTCCGCACACGCACAACCTGTGTCGATGCCGACAACGAACCTATGTTCAGCCGCAACGGCTATGTGGCTGAGATCTACGAACCGGACGCTAACGGCTATGTGGCGAAGGTTCAGCTTGTCGACGAAGAAAATAATCCTGTGACAGGAATGTTCAACGGCGACCGCACTTCCGGCGTCATATATAAGAACAATGAGACGGGTCTGCCCCTCGAGGTATCGCTGCTGGATGAGAACGGCGAACAGACCGACAACGAGCTTGGAATATCGACCATCCGACGTGAGTTCAACGAGCAGGGCGACCTTCTCTCGGAAGAAACACTTGGGCTTGACGGCACGCCGATAGGCCGCAACGGAAATGATTCCAAGGCCGTCAACGAGTATGACCGCCTTGGCCGCATCAGCTCAAGGTCATACTTCGACAGCGATAACAATCCGGTGGTCAATGCCGACGGTATCCATAAGATCGAACTTACATATTCGCCATACGGCTCGCTTGAGAAAGTACAGAATTTCGATGTCGATGGAAAGCCTGCCAACAGCCGCTATGGTTTCGCATCCCACACCATAAGCTACGATACCCAGGGCCGCAACGTGGCGGAGGCTTTCTTTGATGCCGACAACAAGCCCGTGATGAACGGTGATTACAGCCGGATAGTATATGCCTATGACGCTTCAACCTCGCGTGTCAATCAGACTCAGTTCTACGATGATCGCGATCATCTCATCCGCACACGGCATATGACCTACGACCCGGCTACAGGTCGTGTTGCCACCGTATGGGAAGTGTCGCCTGCCGGCCAGCTCATGCCAAATACGGCCAAGAACCATTTCACATACAACGATCTCGGCTTCGTCATATCGACCAAAGCCACCGATCTCAACGACCGGCCCATAATCGCACCGCTTAGCGATAAGGATTTGTCGGTGATGGCCCATGAAATACGCACGGTATATGACAACGCAGGCAATACGCACGAACAGTCGATCTGGGATGCTTCATCTAAACCGACCGCGACGCCTGACGGCACGCATCGCGTCGTCACGGAATACGACAACCGTAACCGTCCGGTGCATATGATCAGATACCGAGTCGACGGCGCGCCTATAATTTCCAATGGCGGAAACGATGCTGAAACGACGCTCAAATATGATAATCGCGGCAATATAACAGAAATGGCGGCATTTGACGGCCACGGTAAGCCGAAGGCGACTCTCTACGGGTTCCATAAGATTACCCGCGAATACGACAGACACAATAATCTTGTTTCAGAAAGTTATTTCGACATGGCCGGCAATCCGTTCCCGGTGAATCCCGCCGTAGGCTTCTGCCGTATCGAGTACGAGTATGACGAACTCGGCAATCAGTCGCGCATGTATTTTTACAACACCGCAGGCTCACGCATTTTTACTGTCAAGCAGAAGTTCAACGATCACAAGGTGATGGTTCGCCAGGAAGTTTATGATGCTGCCAACCGTCCGTCCGATGGGCTCTATGGTTACGCTATCAGCGAGGTGACGGCGTCGCGCGACGGATATAGTCCGGTCTCGGCCCGTCTGACCCGGGCAAACGGTTCGTTCGTGGCCATGCGCTATTATAACAAGTCTACGGGGCAATGGCAGGAATCACCTGCTGACGTGGCATCGGATATTTCACGCAACGACACTGCCCGGAATCAGGGCGCTGATTCAGGAAGCAGTCAGACGTCACGCTCCGGCGACACATCGTGGATGGCCGACATGCAGCGGCAGGCCCGAGCATGTCCCCGTGAGATTGATGATGGTATTGTCATGCGTAGTATTCAGGTGACGGCCAGCTCTATCACCATCACGATAGCAAACAAGAACATATCCGGCAAGAATTTCAATCGCGCGGAAGTAGCACAATTCGCTCGCGGCTATCTCAGCTATCCGCATGACTATTTCAATGTGCCGGCGTCAGTCAAGTGTCGCGTCGTGATCTATAATCGTGAGAACCAGCAGATATATCCCTTCTGACATGCAGTCCGGCCAAAGACATACACCTTCATTTCGGTCTCGGTGGCCGTTTCGGCGAGCTGCTGCTTTTATCATCGTGGCTGTAGTTGCAGTTGTTCTGTACGTCGTATTTAGTCGGGGCTCAGCGACTTCGGATGAGGCCCGGACAGACTCGCTAAACGTCGCCGTACGTATATGTGACAGGCAGATCGACTCTCTATTGAGAGTAGGGAACGGCGATGACGACACAGGTGATCTTCGTCACTGCATGGCGTACAGGTTGCTTATCTGCCGCGATTCGTTAATATCAGTAGGAGCTACAGCGGTGTGCGACACCTTGCTCACACACAGTGTATATCAGGCCCTGATACTTGACACGGCGATTCTACAGGCAAAAATTGGCCTCTTTTCCGACATGCCACGCCTACAACGTGATCTGCTCGACCGGCTCCGGCATAGCCGGGAGGCTCTCATAACTCTTTCTAATCGTAAATAATTCAAAAACAGATATAAAATGGAAAAATTTCTGAAATTCCTGCTTGCTCTTGCCATGATGCTTCTGCCACTCATGCTTAAGGCTCAGAATTGTACCGAGATCTATGGTCAGGCACTTGAAATCCGCAAGACGCGCACTGTCGAAGCACAGCAAAAAGCGATCACGCTGTTTGAACAGGCCCGCGAATGCTTTACCGAACAGTCCGACATTGATAATTGCAACCGCCAGATAGATCTGTGCGCCAAATCAATTCGCCGTATGGGCGGCGAGCCTGTGTTGACTCCGCAGGCGCCGCGACAGGCCCCGGTGGAAAATGTTGATGAACCCGATCAGTCTGAAGAAGAGTCCGATGCCGCATTATCCGTAGAAGCTCCGGCCGCCTCACTCGAACTACATCCCAATGCAAAGGATAACACTCCTGTTATTATTCACTTACAGGATCTGACAGGTCTTGAGATCGGAGAACACCCCGAATGGGTCATTGTCAATACCGACTCCGAAGCAAATACCGTAACGGTAAGCATTGAAAACAATCCAGAAAAAAAGCCTCGCCAGCATACTCTCACCATAAAGACCCCCGCGATAAACTATAGTATTGCTATAGAGCAGGCCGCTAAAAAAGGTATTCTTTGATTGACTGGCAGCCTCGGTTCTCCGCTCGCTTCAGTCTGAGGAGACGTAGCTGCAGAGTATAGAGCTTTCGAAAACCATGAAAGAATGCCGAAAAAACACTTAAAAAGCATGATGATCCACGGCTCTTTCATTTAAGACAAAAATGAAGACATATCTTCCCTTACCCGGTTCA
>OLSQ01002932.1_pt1 | contig 11727 bp, 10 predicted proteins | sample 1672561 | NCBI WGS metagenome assembly OLSQ01 (sample SAMEA3136699, study PRJEB25190) | human gut metagenome | biome: human gut; feature: human-associated habitat; material: faeces | place: Austria | collected 2013 | reverse complement strand
TCCTCAGAAAAGCCCTATTTCATGCTGACAAAGCATGTGGTGGGTCCCCTGACGGAGGATGACTTGCAGCTGCTATCCGGAAAGCTGACCTTTACGGTTCAAAAGTCCAATAACAGCAGCTTTACCAATCCCGAAACCGTCATGACGTACACCGCCACAAATTTGGGCAGCTGGACGCCCAACGGCGATGGCTCCTGGACACTGTCCGCCCGTATCTCCATGAAGGATCAGGCGCCCGGTTATTACTACAGGATTGAAGAGAGCGGCGCAGAGCTGGATGGGTTTAACCTGACTGCGACGGATACGAACGCCGCTGTGCTGCTGCAGAGCACCACAGTCGCGGGCTTTACCTTCACCAACACCTATGCGGATACCGGGCGAGCCCTGAAGCTAACGAAAATCGTGAACGCTCCCGACACCACAGGCAGCTTTACCTTTACCGTTTCCTATACGGATGCCGGCGGCAAGACGCAGACACAAAGCGTTACTCTGAAAAACAGCCAGTCGAACACCATTACGGGCATCCCCAGGGGTGCTCAGGTCACCGTGACGGAAACCACCACAGACGGCTACACCGTTATTATGAGGGATCACAGCACCGGCACCGTCCTCGCCGGGAGCAGCAGCTATACCTTTACTATGAAAGATGACACGGCCGTGGATATCTACAATACATCCACCGTTGCACTGCCGGAAACCGGCGGCATCGGACAGGGAATCTTTCTGTTTGCCGGAATCGGTCTGATGCTCACTGCCGTAATTGCAGGATGTCTTCTGAGGCGCAAGTACGGAAAGGAGGGTGATTAACGCTTTTGTTTCCTCTCCTGCCCACGCAAAATATACCTCTACCCGCGCCGCAGGAACTATCCGCTTCCATTAAACTACTTCAAATCAGAAAGGATACGCACGATGAAAACGATGAGAAAGCTTTTCACGGTTTTGCTGGCCCTGGCCATGACGCTGGCTCTGGCTGTGCCCGCCTTTGCAGCAGACACCGGCAGCATCACCATTACCAATCCCCAGGGGGATCACACCTACACCGCCTACAAGATCTTTGACGTGACCTACTCTGGCGACAACTACTCCTACACCATCAGCGGTACCGACGCCGCCTTTAATACCGTCAAGGCATACGCCGATGAGGCCGCCAACGGCCTCAAGCTAACAGCCGTTGCTAACACGAACAAGTATAATGTGAGCATCGATGCTGCTGCCTTCTCCGCCGCCTCCTTTGCCCAGTATCTGAAAACGAATGTGGGTTCTCTCGGCACCGGCACCGCCTTTACCAAGGATGGTGACACCATGAAGGCCTCCGGCCTTACCCCGGGCTATTACTTTGTATCCGGCACCAGCGGCACGGTCTGCGAGCTGGCTACTGCCAAGGATATTGAGATTCGCGACAAGAACGAAGCGCCGCAGATCGAAAAGTCTGTGGATGACGCCGACCGCACTGTGGAAATCGGTCAAAAGCTCACCTACACCATCACCGGCAAGGTGCCCTCCACCAAGGGCTACACCGAGTATACTTACGAACTGACGGATACCATGTCCGAGGGTCTGACCTTCAACAAGGACGTCAAGGTCACCATCGGCGACGAGGATGTGACTACCGCTGCGGCTATCACCAAAAATGGGAACGGCTTTGTGGCCAGCGTCAATATGATGGACTATCAGGGTCAGATCGACAAACCTGTAGTCATCACCTACACTGCCACCGTCAACGAGAAAGCCATCCAGCGCAATGAGGAAACCAACACCGCTACGCTCAAGTACAGCAACAACCCCGCTGACAAAAACTCTTTTGAGAAATCCAGCGTGGAAGTGGAAGTGTTCTCCTTCAATATCGTCATCAACAAGTACGCCGCCGGCAGCGAGAGCACCAAGCTGGGGGGCGCCAAGTTCGTGCTGAAGAACGCTGAGGGCAAGTACTATAAGTATGACGCCACTACCAAGGCCGTCACTTGGGTCGATGACAAGAGCGCTGCCACTGAGGTCATCACCGACGATAACGGCGCTGCGCGCTTTGACGGTCTGCAGGCCGGTACTTACTACCTGGAGGAGACCGCCGCCCCCGCCGGCTACAACCAGCTTATCAAGGACATCACCATCGTGCTGAAGGAGGATGGCTCTGCGACCATCGACGACGCTGCCTCCACTCCCGAAGCTGACCGTTCCCTGACTGCGGGCGTTGCCAACTCCACCGGCACCGTGCTGCCCGAAACCGGCGGCACCGGCATCATGATCTTTGTGGCCCTGGGCGCTCTGGCTGTCATCTGCTCAGGCGTATTCCTGGTGACCAACAAGAGAATGAGCAAGGAATTCTTCTGATCCTGCATCCCTGACACACTGCACCGCCATGGGAGGCGGAGGTTCGCCTCCGCCCTCCCGATGGCATATCCTTTTCCAAGGCGGACGCATCCGAATACACCCGGCCCGCCTATTGCAGGCGGCCGGACAGCCGTGTGTTCGGCTTCGTGCGCCCTGGAACGCAACAGGAGATAAACCCGTGAGAAAGCGAAAAGTAATCACCTTAATACTGCTGGGCGTTTTCCTGGTGGGCCTCTCTCTCCTGCTGTATCCGTCCGTCAGCAACTACTGGAACTCCATCACACAATCCAGGGCCATCGTGGACTATGACACCATTGTCAAGAGTCTGTCGCCTAAGGACAATACCGCCTATTTTGAGCGGGCGGAGGAATACAATAGTGAGCTGAAGGCGCTGTCATTCCCGCTGACGGAATACCAGCAGATCAGCGGATACGATGATTGCCTCAATGCCGCCGGCGATGGCGTCATCGGCTATATAGATATCGACAAAATTCAGGTGAAGCTGCCCATCTATCACGGCACGGATCCCTCTATACTGAACCATGCCTGCGGACAGATTCAAGGCAGCAGCTTTCCTATTGCAGGAAAGGGTACCCATGCGGCTATCTCGGCACACCGGGGCCTGCCCAGCGCAAAGCTGTTCTCGGATCTGGACAAGCTGGAGGTGGGCGACACCTTCCGGATCACGGTGCTGGACAAGGCCTTTATTTATGAGGTGGATCAAATTAAAACCGTCCTGCCGGTCGATGTGAGCGAGCTGCTCATCGACGAGGAGAAGGAACTCTGCACCCTGGTCACCTGCACGCCCTATGGCATCAATTCCCATCGGCTGCTGGTGCGCGGCCACAGGATCGAATCTGAGGATATGCGCTCCTTTGGGGCTATATCGGATGCATTTATCATCGATCGGCTGATCGTTACGCCGGTGGTGGCAATGCCCATCATCCTGCTGCTCATTCTGTACGTCTGCTTTAAGCCTGCGAAGCGGAAGCTTCCCATCAATGACGAGGGAGAACTGATATGAAAAGAATAAGTTACCGGATCGCAAACTTTATACTGATTGCTGCACTGCTCCTGTCGGGAGCAGTGACCGCCCACGCCGCCTCCACCACGGAGGCCAGTGAAAAGGTGCAGCTGCGCAGTGATTGCACTCTGAACTCCTATATTCTCGCCGATGGCATCGCGGCTGACCAAACTGCCAAAACCGATGCGAGGGGCAAGGTCGTCTTTGATAATCTTACTGCGGGCATATACCTGGTTTCCTCCGTGCGCACAGAGCAGGATGGCAAATACTATGTGTTTGAATCCTTCCTGGCGGCCGTGCCAGGGGTGGACAGTGAGGGGCAGTGGGTGTATTCCGTCTCCGCAAGGCCAAAAATGAGTGTACACACACCAGCCAAGGGCGAGGTCACCTATAAAGCGGTGAAGGCCTGGAGGGACGGCGGCCAGGATCGCCCGGTTAGCGTCTCTGTGGAGGTTCGCAGGGACGGACAGCTGCAGCAGTCCGTGACTCTCAGCGCTGAAAACAACTGGATGTACACATGGAAGGCTGTTGATGATGGCAGCGTATGGACCGTGAACGAAGTGAATGTGCCAGCGGGTTAAACGGTGGGCATTCAGCGCAGCGGCGATACCTTCAGCATTACCAACACCAAGCCGGAGACGCCTGCAGGAAATCATCCGCAGACCGGCGACACAACAAATATGACCCTGTATGTGCTCTTGATGGCTGCGTCCGGGCTGGCGCTGCTGGTGGTGGGCATCGTGTTGAGGAAGAAGTCCCGTGCGAAGTAAAGGGCTTTCCATCCTACTTGTTACGCTGGGCGTTTTGCTGCTGGGCGCTGCGGCGATATTATTCGTCGTGCGACAGGCGCAGGATAAGCAAAGGGCAGCTGACATTCCCTCTCTGATTGAAAAAATCGAAGCAGCTCTGCCGGAGCGATCAGCGGGTGTTATCGAAAATCGCGCTGACAGCGCCATGGCTGCCGTGGAGATCGACGGAATTGATGTAATCGGCCTGCTGGAGCTCCCGGGCCGAGGCATTAAGCTGCCAGTAAGCGCAGAATGGGACAGCTCCGAGCAGAGCTTTCGTCCAGCCAGGTTTATGGGCAGCGTGTATGACGGTACACTGATCGTGGGAGGACGCAGTGAGGATGGCAATTTCGATTTTATCGATCAGCTGGACGCCGGGGAGGAGCTTACCTTCACCGACATGACCGGAAGGGTATTCCGGTATAAGGTACGTAAAATTTGCCACGCTGATAATGCCAGAGCCGAAACCTTGGTTGACTCAGAGAGCGCGCTTACCCTGTTTGTGAAAAAAATGGAGCTTTTCTCATCGTCCGATGTGCAGCGGCATAGTATTCTCCTCAATAGGAGGTGCAGAACAGCCCCTGTAGACAATGGCAAGCTGCGTCGTCCCACGCGATGCCGCTATGATTCATTATTTAATTTTTTGTTTATAACCCATGAAGGGCCACCGCTGCAGATAGCTGCCCTACCCGGAGGTCGATGGCCAGGTGCAGCGCACCTGATACCCGGTAAAACAAAGCTGAAATATCTGTACCTCTGTATCCCCTGCTTACAGCTTGTCGAGAAACCCGGTTGCACATTACGCAGCAACCGGGTTTTTGGCATATTCAGAGCAAAAAAAGTGCTGCCTTTGTTCTCAGCTGCGCTTCCAGTCATCGATCCCATACCGGGCCAGAAGCTTTTGCGCCTGTTCCATACCGCTTTCGGTAATGTAAACGGATTTTGAGCGTGATGGATGACTGCCCTGTCTGATGTAATCTGCATCAGACAGTTCATTCAGAATATCGAAGTTATACCCTTTCCAGGCGTAAAAATCGGTTGCTTCATCAAATTTCTCTCCCTGTGAAAACCGGGAAAGGTCAGGCGCTGCTGTGCGTGCGCGCTGCCGAGTTTTCCTATCTGTCTGCTGTACGCGACGGTCGACCGTCGGCGGCGGAGAGCGCCTGCGAGAGATGTTCGCTGCGGTACTGCTTTGGAGAACTGCCGACCTTTTTCACGAACAGATTGATGAGACTGCCGCTGGTGGCGTAGCCGACCTCCTCGGCAATCTCACCGATCGGCTTTTGCGTGCGGACGAGCAGCACCTTGGCGCGCTCGATGCGCGAGTTGATGACATAATCAGCGGGGGAAAAGCCGGTGCGGCGCTTGAACATATGGGCAAAGTAGGACGTGCTCAGGCAGACGGACGAGGCGAGATCCTCAACCGAAATGGCCTTGCCGATGTTGGTACGTATGTACTGGATGGCCTGCTCAATCGGATCGTCCGCCGACATTTCCTGCGCGCTGGGCGCGAGCAGCAGGTCGAAAATCCGATAGATGCGCGCCGAGCTCTGCATGTCGGTTTCCACGCTGTTGCTGTTGTAGAACTGTACCATGTCATACAGCAGATTGCCGATGAGCGTGTTGTTCTCGCAGCGGATAAGCCAGTCCTGCTGGTCGGTGATGCTGCGGCAGAGCTCGTGCGAGTTGGAGCCGTCAAAGTGCATATAGACAAATTCCAGACCATCCTCTGCGTGGTAGTAGTGCGGCTCAACGCAGTCGATGAGCAGGACGTCTCCGGCCTCGGCGACACGGAATTCGCCGCGGTACTCTACGCGGAAGCGTCCCCTGCGGATGTAGACGATGAGCAGCGGCGGATAGCTGTCGCGCTTCATATAGTAATTGTCGGTGCAGAAATAGTGACCGCACCAGGTAGGGTAGAACAGCAGGTCTTTCGCTCTTTGAGATGGAGTGAAAGAGAAACATACGGATTTGCTGAGAATACCGGGGTCGACGCTCTGCATGTATTTTCCTCCCTCGCAGAATACATGAATGAAAGAACAGAATTGATGAACGAATTTTCTGCGTTTTCTGCACGAAAGCAGAATTGATGAATTTTACGGCAGAAACGCTTATTGAATGTGCTGTAAAAATATTTTATACTATGCTCAGAAGTTAGGAAATAGATACAATAAACAAAGCTAATGCGAATTTATTGTAGGTATTTCACAAAACTACAAGCATGTCTATTCAAAGCAGTATTCAACTATTTTTAATTTGAAGAAAGAAGGAAAAATTATGTTCATCGGTGAAAAGAAAATCGCTCGTCCGTTCCGCTGGGGCATCGTAGGCGGAGGCCGTACCTCCGGCGTAGGCTACAAGCATCGTCTGGGCGCAATGCGCGACAACACCTCCTTTGAGCTCAAGGCAGCAGCATTCGACCTCGATTTTGCCCGCTGCGTAGACTTCGGCAAGAACCTGAACATGGACGAGGAGCGCCTGTATCCGGATTACAAGACCATGTTCGCAGAGGAGGCAAAGCGCGAGGACGGCATCGAGGCTGTCGACATCGCAACCCCGAACTTCCAGCATTTTGAGGTCTGCAAGGCCGCTCTGGAGGCTGGCCTGCACGTTATCTGCGAGAAGCCGCTGTTCTTCAAGGTTGAGGAAGGCGAGGAGATCAAGCGTCTGGCAGAGGAGAAGGGCAAGATCGTCTGCGTAACCTACGGCTTCTCTGGCTTCGACCTGCTCAGCCAGATGCGCTCCATGATCCAGAACGGCGACATCGGCGAGGTAACCATGGTAGATCTCCGCTACGCACACGGCTTTGCCTGCGACCCGACCGGCGACAAGCAGGCCGAGGGTCAGAAGTGGCGCGTAGACCCGGCAAAGTCCGGCCCGTCCTTCGTACTCGGCGACCTGTCTACCCACACCTTCTATATGTCCGAGCTGGTCTGCCCGCAGCTCAAGCTCAAGCAGCTGCTGTGCGACCGTCAGAGCTTCATCAAGTCCCGTGCTCCGCTGGAGGACAACGCTTACGTTCTGATGCGCTACGAGAACGGCGCGGTAGGCCGTATGTGGGCATCCGCTGTTAACGCAGGCGATATGAGCAGCCAGCACATCCGCATCGTCGGCACCAAGGCTTCCCTCGAGTGGAACGATATGCACCCGGATGAGCTGTACTACGAAGTACAGGGCAAGCCGCGTCAGACTCTGGTCCGCGCTATGGATTACCTCAATCCGGAAGCGCTCGAATATGAGCGCCTGGGCGCACTGCACTATACCGGCCTGATCGATTCCTGGAGCAACCTGTACACCCGTTTCGCGATCGCGATGGACGCGAAGAACCGCGGCGACGAGGAGACACTGAACAGCCTGGTTTACCCCGATCTGGAGCACGGCATCGACGGCATCCGCTGGGTACTCAAGTGCGTAGAGTCCGCTGACAAGGGCGGCGTATGGGTAGATTTCAAGTAAGTCTCCCGATTTCCATTTAAACTAAGATACTCTTTCATTTCTTTTTCTCTCTTTCCGCTGCTGCCGGACTCCACCGGCAGCAGCACTCATTAATATCTTCCAATCTGTTGAAATACAAGAAAAAGTGAGGTAAACTATATGAAACTCGCAATCTGCACTGACGTTTTCGCTGATCTGTCCTATACGGATATGCTCGACAAGGTAAAGTCCCTCGGCATTGACGCGGTCGAGATGACCGCCGGCGGTTGGGGCGCACGCAAGCACTGCAGCACCGCCGAGCTGCTCGCGGACGCGGGCAAGCGTGAAGTGTTCATGATGGAGCTTGAAAAGCGCGGCATGCGCATTTCTGCACTGAACACCTCGTGCAACCCGCTCTGGCCGTCCAAGACCGGCGAGGAGTACAAGAAGTCCATGTATGACTGCGCAACGCTCGCAGGTCTGCTCGGCGTTAAGAAGATCGTCGCGATGGCCGGTCTGCCGGCAGGCAATGAGACCGACACCACCCCGAACTGGATCACCTCGACCGTTTCGTGGCCGGATTTCATGGCTCCGGCTTACGAATACCAGTGGAAGGTTACGATCGCGTTCTGGAACGAGTTCATCGCACACTGCAAGAAGTGCGGTATCGAGCATATCGCCATCGAGGAGTTCCCGGGCACGATGGTCTGGTCTGCTTCGACCCTGCTCAAGCTGCGCGAGGCTACCGACCCGATGCTCGGCATCAATCTCGACCCGTCCCACATGATGGTTCTGGGTGCGGACCCGATTGCGGCTGCACGCGCACTCAAGGGCTGCATCTTCCACGTTCACGGCAAGGATGCCCGTATCGAGCGCGGTCTGGCTGACACCGACGGTCTGCTCGAGCCTCGTCCTGTTACCGAGTCCGCTAACCGCGTATGGAACTACGTGGCTGTCGGCTGCGGCAAGGACCTCCAGTGGTGGAAGGAATTCTTCTCGGTCTGCCACATGATGGGCTATGACGGCGACGTTTCGCTTGAGATGGAGGACCTGACCATGACTGTTGACGCTGGCGTCAACACCTCGATCGACGCACTCCGCCAGACCATCAGCCAGTAAAATTTCACAGCAATCCACATTTTCGCGTACACCCAAAGGAAGGAAGTCAATCGGTTCGAAAAAAGAGAAAGGGTAGTGTTAAAGTATGAGAAGCAAACTGTTGTCCATGGTACTGGCAGGCGCACTGTGCGTCGGCATGCTGAGCGGCTGCGGAGGCCGGACGGCATCGAATGAAGGCGGCTCGTCCGCCTCCTCGGACAAGCCGTATCACGTTACCGTGATCGTCAAGCACACAGACGGTCATTTTAACAAGGTCATCGCAGGCGCGCGCGCCTATGATGCGGAGCACGACAACGTGACGGTTGAAATCCAGTCACCGACGGCGGCAACGGCGTATGACGAGCAGGTCAACATGATCGAAACCGCGCTCGGCAATCCGGGCATTGATGCGGTCGTGATCGCGCCGCAGCAGTCTACTTCTACCGCCACCCTTGTTTCGTCTACGGACAAGCCGGTCGTCGCGCTCGATACCGACTTTACGTCGGACAAAAAAGCCTGCTTTGTCGGCACCGGCAACGAGGACGCAGCGCTGAGCGGCGGCAAGGCGGTTGTTGAGGCCTGCAAGGCACTCGGCAAGGACAAGCCGACGGCTGTTATCATCGCAGGCGTACAGGGTGACGAGACCCATGAAGCACGTCTGCGCGGCTACCGCGATGCGATCGAAGCCGCAGGCGGTCAGGTGCTCGAAGTGCAGTACACTGACACCATGCCGGACAAAGCAGCCGCCGCTATGGAGGCGGTTATCCAGAAGTACCCGAACGGCGTAGACGCAGTTCTGTCCATCGCGGATGACATGGCGCTTGCAGCTGCAAAGGTTATCAAGGATTCCGGCAATACCAATTACGCAGATACCGTTCTGTGCGGTTTTGACGGCAATCAGTCTGCCATCGAGGCGGTCATGGACGGCTCGCTGACCATCGACATTGCACAGATGGGCTATGATATGGGCTACAAGGCGGTCGAGGCGGCGGTCGAGGTTCTTGACGGCGGCAAGGTTGAGGGTTTCATCGACTCCGGCTCCAAGGTCGTCGACTCGAGCAATATCGACGACTATATCTCGGACATGAAGACCAAGGGCCTCTGGGAGTAATTCAAACCATATTTGACAGCATAAACAGTTTATTGACTGAGCGGACGCAGAGTTCGACACCTGCGTCCGCCTTAGCTATACGCATTTTTAAGCATTAAATAACAAAGATGGGAAATTAAAGCGGTTATAGACCGCGTGAAAGAGGGGATTCCAATGGTTTGGACAATGGCGACGTTTATCGGCTTCACGATACTTGTTGCAGTTATTTCGTATGTAAAAACAAAGGGTGATGATCAGTCGACCGCAGACGGCTACTTTCTGGCCGGGCGCGGTCTGCCGGGCTTCGTTATCGCAGGCTCGCTGCTGCTGACCAATCTGTCGGCAGAGCAGCTGGTCGGCACGAACGGACAGACATGGAGCGTCGGCATGAGCCCGATGACGTTCGAGATCGTCGCGGCGCCGTGCTGCATCGTTCTGGCGCTGTTCGCCGCGCCGCGCTATCTGAAAAGCGGCATCACCACCATCCCGGAGCTGATCGGTCTGCGGTATGACAGGAGCACCAAGCTGTGGTTCTCCATCGCATATATCCTGCTGTACATTGTGGTACAGATTCCGGTTATCCTGTACTCCGGTTCGCTGGTATTCGAGAACATTTTTAATGTTTCCGGCATTCTGGGCGTGACCAAGTTCCAGGCGGTCATCATCCTCTGCATCATCATCAGTGTCATCGGTTCGATCTACGCGATCTTCGGCGGCCTGAAGGCTGTTGCCGTGTCGGATACGGTGAACGGTATCGGCCTGCTCATCGGCGGCTTCATGATCCCGTTCTTCGCGCTGAGCGTACTCGGCAAGACGGCAGGCGGTGACGGTCTGTCGGTCATCGACGGCATGCGCTTTCTAATCGAAAACCATTCGGATATGCTCAACTCCATCGCACCGGCGGACTCTCTGCCGCCTGCGGTTCCGTGGCCGACTGTATTCACCGGCCTGTTCTTCCTTGGCCTTCAGTCCTGGTGCACGCATCAGTCGTTCATCCAGCGTGTACTTGCGGCGAAGAACCTCAAGGAGGCACAGAAGGGCGCTCTTTACTGCGCATTTCTCAAGATCATCGGCTTTATGTATCTTGCGCTTCCGGGCGTTATCGCGTATGCGCTGTTCGAGCTTCAGGGCGATCAGGTGTCCATGATGGACGAAGCGTATCCGCAGCTGGTCGCGCAGGTGGTTCCGGCGCCGCTCATGGGATTTTTCGCCGCGGTCATGCTCGGCGCGATCCTGTCCTCGTTCAACTCGGTGCTCAACTCGGTCGATACCATGTTTACCATGGACATCTACGCGGAGTTCGTCGACAAGGACGCTTCCGAGGACAAGCTTGTAAAGGTCGGCAAGAATGTTGGCATCATCTTTGCGGTGCTGACCACCATCGTCGGCCCGCTGATCTATTTCTTTCCGGCCGGCCTCAAGACCTTCCTGGATTCGCTCGTAATGCTGATTGCACTGCCGGTTCTGACGGCCGTATTCGGCGGCTTCTTCTTCAAGCACCTGCCGAAATACAGTGCAAAGGTCATTCTCGTGCTGCACGTGGTCTGCTACGGCTCGTTCCTGCTGTTCCTCGGTAGCGAGTTCCATTATCTGTACGCCGTTTTCGTGCTGCTGCCGCTCGAACTGCTCGTCATGTTCCTCTTCAATCAGCGCAACAGGGCGAAGCACCCGGAGGCATGGGAGCAGAAGGACGTCGGCGCGGTCGACCTTACCCCGTGGAAGTATCGCTGGGTTGCCACCGCACTGATTCTCATTTGCGTTGCAGCGGTTTACCTTGCGTTCTCTCCGCTCGGCATCGGTACATGGAATTATCCGCAGCCGTGGTAAAAGCTCTGTAAGCAAAAAACTCGACAGACATTTGAACTGCACCCCATCTATTAGATAGTATATCAACTGTCTAACAAATGGGGTGCAGTTCAAAGTGGTGTCAAGATTAATGATCTTTGTATTGACACCGAAAATATATTTATTTCTCCGCGGCTTTT
>OLSQ01002921.1_pt1 | contig 11757 bp, 9 predicted proteins | sample 1672561 | NCBI WGS metagenome assembly OLSQ01 (sample SAMEA3136699, study PRJEB25190) | human gut metagenome | biome: human gut; feature: human-associated habitat; material: faeces | place: Austria | collected 2013 | reverse complement strand
TCCACGGTTTCTGCCTTGCTGGCGGTCAGCCCGCTGCGGGTAAATTTGTCCGTCACCCGGTTGCCGGATTCCACGCCGAAGTAGTCGGCCTCCACCATGTGGGCGGCATCGGCAATGCTGACGGTAAAGGCCCCCTGCGCCTTGATGTTCTGCACGGTCTTGTGGGTTTCGGTCAGATTCAGCGCCACAATATCCCGCCCCTGCATGGTACCCAACGCCGTGTTCATCACGTTCACACTGCCGTATTCGTTATAGGTTCCGATCATCAGGGCGGGCATGGGGAAAATGCCCTCGGTGATGTTCAGCTTCGTTCCCATTACAACAGCTCCTTACAATATAGGCTGGCAGGCTGACCTGTTCTGCTTATCATTATAATCGGCGAAGCCACAAATTCATGCACTGGTAATTTTGAAGGTACTATCTGTGAGGAAAGCGTTATGATCCGAACCTGCATTAAAAACGCAAATTTTGAAGATACTGGATTTTCCTATACGCTGTCGCGGATCTCCGGCAAGCACAAGATGGTGATCCTCTACTGCCTGATGGAGTTTCAGGTGGTGCGGTTCAACGAATTGAAGCGGTACCTGAAAACCATTTCCGACAAGACCCTCAGCACCAGCCTGAAGGAGCTGGAAGCGGACAGGCTGATCGTTCGGACAGAGTATCCCCAGATCCCGCCGAAGGTGGAATACAGCCTGAGCCAGCGGGGAAAGTCCCTGATGGCGGTGCTGGATCAGCTCTGCGTCTGGGGCATGGAGAACCGGCTGGAGTGACGGCTTTCCGTGCGCCTTTTTGACAGGCCTATCAGGCTGTTTACCCGTGGAAAAAGGAACGGAAATGCCTATATTTATGGCGGTTTGGCATACAAAAAAGCGGACTACTATGCAGTCCGCTTTTTTGTGCAATGCAATGGTTTTATACCCGCTTCCAGCTGGCGCCGTCCTTGGTGTCCACGATCTCGATGCCCTGAGCCTTCAGCTCATCGCGGATGCGGTCGGCCTCCGCAAAGTTTTTGGACTTCTTGGCCTCGTAGCGCTGCATGACCAGCGCGTCAATGGCGGGATCGCCCTCGCCGGTGACGGTGTAGCCGCCTTCGGCCTTGGCGGTCTGGGCCTTGGCATTGGCTTCCCGCACTGCTGCGGCTTTTTCCAGCAGGGACAGGCTCAGTACCTGATCGTAGCTGTTCAGAATGGCCAGCTTGGTGGCGTCATTGGTCTTGGCCTTCAGGGCATCATACAGAGCAGTGACGCCCATGGAGGTGTTCAGATCATTGCCCATCTGCTGCAGGAACTTCTCCTTGTACTCCTTGAGGACGGCCTCATCCACGGTGCCATCCTCCGGATTCAGGGCGGCGATCTTGGCGATCAGCTTGCCGTAGGCGGCTGCGGCGTTGTCCAGATTCTCCCAGGAGAATACCAAAGCCTTGCGGTAGTGGCTCTGGAGGCAGAAGAAGCGGTAAGCCAGGGGATCGTAGCCTTTTTCCTCCAGCAGGGATACGGTGAGGAACTCGCCCTTGGACTTGCTCATTTTGCCGTGGCTGGTGTTCAGGTGGGCCACATGGAACCACTGGGGGCACCAGGGATGGCCCAGATAGCTTTCAGATTGGGCGATTTCATTGGTGTGGTGGGGGAAAGCGTTGTCGATGCCGCCGCAGTGGAGGTCCAGATATTCGCCGTTATACTTCATGGAGATGCCGGAGCACTCGATATGCCAGCCGGGATAGCCCACACCCCACGGAGAATCCCACTTCAACGCCTGATCCTCAAACTTGGACTTGGTGAACCAGAGGACGAAGTCGTTCTTGTTCCGCTTGTTGGTGTCCTCTTCTACGCCCTCACGGACGCCGACAGCCAGATCCTCCTCGTTGTGGTCATTAAAGATATAATAACGCTGGAGCTTGCTGGTGTCGAAATACACGTTGCCGCCGGCAAAATAGGCGTAGCCGGTGTCCAGCAGCTTGGTGATGATCTTGATATAGTCGTCGATCAGGCCGGTGGCGGGCTGCACCACGTCCGGGCGCTTGATGTTCAGCTTGCGGCAGTCATCAAAGAAGGCATCGGTATAGTACTTGGCCACCTCCATGACGGTCTTGTGCTCCCGGTGAGCGCCCTTGAGCATTTTATCCTCGCCTTCGTCAGCGTCAGAGGTCAGATGGCCCACGTCCGTGATGTTCATGACACGGTTGACGCTGTAGCCGGAATAGCGCAGAAACTTTTCCAGCACGTCCTCCATGATATAGCTGCGGAGGTTGCCGATGTGGGCGAAGTGATACACCGTGGGGCCGCAGGTATACATTTCCACATGGCCGGGGGTGTGGGTGGTGAATTCAGCTTTCTTATGGGTAGCGGAGTTGTAAAGATACATAACATTCATCCTTTCCGGGTATTTGTTTGACGCGGACACGGGACGAAAAAACGCCTCCCGCGCCGGTTTGGCACGAGAGGCGATCAAAAAACCGCGGTTCCACTCTCATTTATTACTCAAATGCCCGTGACGTGGGCAGTCCGGAGGGCATCTGCATCCCCCGCGCTCCCGGATGCACTTCCCAAGTCCCGCCGCAGGCACGCTCTCAGCCGGTGACGCGCCCTCTCTGACCGTTGGCAGCATGGTACTCTTTCCGTTCAACACGCTATCATACAGTTACACTATAGCAGGACGGCAGGCCGGTGTCAAGACTTTGCATACAGGCCCGCCAGGCCCGCCGGGGCGGAAAAGAGAATGTGGTTTTCAAAAAAAGATATTTTTTGGAAAAGATTCCGACTGTTTAAACGATTTTATAAAAATATAAGAAAACGCTTGTATCTTTTTGGGGCGGGCGCTATAATAAAACCATTACAGGCAGGAAGTTGCCTATGTAAATGGAGTAATATAGAATGTTGCATAGAAAACCACGGATTTTGGTTGTGGGCAGCTTTGTGATGGATGTGATTGCTGCAACGGAGAAGATTCCTGGTTCCGGGCAGACCGTCTACGGAAAATCCTTCCATATGGCCCCCGGCGGAAAAGGAGCCAATCAGGCGCTTCAGTGCGCCCGGCTGGGTGCGGATGTCACCATGAAGGGCGCTGTGGGCGACGATCTCTTTGGTCAGCAGCTTCTGGAGCCGCTTCAGGCCGCCGGCATGGATACAAGCCATGTGGCGGTACACTCCGGGATTCACTCCGGCGTGGGCCATGTGACGCTGGAAGTCACGGAACATACTGCCCAGAATCGCATTGTGGTGATCCCCGGCGCCAATCGGACGCTGACGGTGGACGAGGTTCGCTGGATTCAGGACGCCGTTTCCGGGTATGATCTGGTGCTTTTGCAGTTGGAGGTTCCCATTGAGGTAAATCGGGCGGTGGCCCGCTGGGCGCGGGAGGCCGGTGTGCCGGTGATCCTGAATCCGGCGCCTGCTACGGAGCTGGATGACAAGCTGCTGTCGCTGGTGTCCTATCTGATCCCCAACGAGCAAGAGGCGTCTCAGGAGACGCATCTGCCGCTGCGGTTTGATGGGAACGGCCCTCACGACGAGGATTTGCGGGCGATTGCCGCAGCACTGCGGGCCAAAGGCGTGGAACACGTGATCATCACGCTGGGCGGATACGGTTCCGCCGTGGCGGAAGCCTCCGGCCCCCGGTATATTCCCTGCGTCCGCATGGAGCATGTGGCGGACCCCACTGCTGCGGGGGACTCCTTTGTTGGCGCGCTGTCCACGGCGCTGGCCGTGGGGCTGACCGAGGATGAGGCTTTGACATTTGCCAGCTTTACAGCGGCCATCACGGTTTCCCGGCTGGGAGCCATGCCGGCGTTGCCCACGCTGCCGGAGGTGCTGGGATTGATCGAGAACCGCGGCGGAGCCGGCTTTGACCTTCCCCTGTTGGATGCGCTGCGCTGACAGAATGGGGGGAATATGTATGGAGCGGCTGCCTGAGCTTCAGCCGGGGCGGTACCGCCATTTCAAGGGGAACGAATATGAGCTGCTGTATGTAGCCCGTCATTCGGAGACCCTGGAACCGATGGTGGTGTATCGCGCATTGTACGGGGAACGCGGTATCTGGGTGCGGCCTGCCTCCATGTGGAGCGAGGTTGTGGACAGGGACGGATATCATGGCCCGCGGTTCGTTCGGATCAGCGAAAATTTGACGGAAACCTGACTGTACGGAACAAATTTCAAAAAAATTCATTTTTTTTGAAATTAGGGGTTGCTTTTTGCTGAAAGCTATGCTATTATACATAAGCTGACTTCGAGAAGTCAACCTCATATCCGGGTGTAGCGCAGTTGGTAGCGCACTTGACTGGGGGTCAAGGGGTCGTGAGTTCAAGTCTCGCCACTCGGACCAAGAAAAGTACCGGTTTTTAACCATTTTGGTTAAAAACCGGTACTTTTTTCTATATTTTAAGCTCAACTTTTTTGAAAACTGTGACCTGTGGTGGAATAGCGGTGGAATATTGAGTGGAATGTGCCACGGGCAAAGTGAGACGAAGATGGAGCCAATTGCCTCGGAAGAAAGCGTTCTATTCCTCCTTGCTTAGTAATTGTAGTTGCCTTAATAGACGGATTATGGTACTATATAACTACTAGATGAATGAACGGTAGGGTCCGAGAAATACTTTTGACGATTTTGGGGGGAGGCTTGCGAATTGTTTACGAACCCGTATCGCGAGAAGTGCGTGAATATTTTGGAAAAGCTGTTGCCGCGCAGAGCGGTGCAGGACTCCACACTTCTGCAGGCGTATGCCACATTTCATATGATGAAGGAAGTGACGCTGTCTGGAGCCAATTATGCGGAGATTTATCGAGCGGCTTCCCGAAAATCAGCCCCCTATTTATATGCACTTCTGGCTGATTTTGCCGCATTGAAGATGCCGTTTCCGGAGGATTTTGTCCTGATGTTCGACGTGCAGCTTGATTATTTTCTTCGCTGTGTGACGCCATCTTTGGTGGCAGATCTGCGTTCCTTTCATCGGTTTTTCGAGGAATATGGTGCTCCGAATCTTGCGGCTAAGGTTCATTATTTAGTCGTGCTGAAGCTCACTTCCTTTAAAATTTTGGAAGCGGATGAAGCACGGGCGAGAGAAAAAGCGCGAACTCGAAGCGCAAAAAGCGAACAGGAAATTCCTTCTCCGGAGAAACTTTTCGGAGGGGATCTATCAGTAGACGCTTTAGACCGACTTTATCAGGTGTATTGCGACACAGAAACAAACACTGCGATTCGTCTGAGTAAAGAAAAATTTTCTGCCCTTTACAAGGCTATCAACCTCTATCCATTGGATAATTCGGAGCTTAAAATTTACGCACCAGATTCAAAAAATGTCATGGAACTGCTCAATATTTTGAGTGAAAAATTGGAGGAACCACGGAGCAGACAGCTCTCTTTTGCAGCCGATTTTTATGTCAGAAACCTACAGGAAGGTGCCTTGTTCGCTACATATGGAATGCCGCTTTTCGGCAGAAACCGTGATGAACATGAGCGGAAAAAACTGCTGCGAAAAGCCGTTTCCTTGATGGCAAAAACCTCACCCATGGATGTCCTTTGCGGCATCAGCCTGAGCAAAAAAGCATCTGATGGTAAGCTGTTATCGGCAGCGCCAGGCGATTCTCCAACGATTATCCGTAATGATGTCACACTGGAAAATGGACTGATTTATTCTTTGCTTACATCTGCTTTTTTGGCGAATTTGAGTGCTGAAACCGAAACCATCATCTTCTTCCCGACGCCGTTTTTTGTGCGGAAATGGATCGCAGATTCTGCTTTGGCCAAGAAAAAAGTCACCTTTGTCATGGGGGATTCCATGAGTGCTGAGCTCCTGAATTTTTATATTTCTGAAGGGACATATACGGCAAAAAGGGATGAAAAACTGTCCTTTATTAGTTATGAAGCGTGGTTGAAAAGTATGGGGGGCGACAAGAAATTTCATTGGAAGGAAGCAATGCTCTTTGTTGCCGGTCGCTCCCTTGAGGAGCAGAATGCATGGTATGCGACTATCAAAAAGACTGCCAATTCCCCCGTGGAAATCCATGCGCTGATCTCCAGTAAGGAGTTCGAAAATGCTCGTTCTCCCTTTGCTTCAGAACTGGCGGATCCCCGTATTCAACTGCGGAGTCTGGCACTGATTCCGCAAGGAATCAATAACAGTACGCAGCCCAGAAGAAAGCTGTTTTTGAATGCATCCTTTGATCCTGATATACGCTCTGATGAGAAAAAAGAAGCGCAGAAAACCCGACTGTACGCATTTACGCTGAACACCGACTTTAAGGTTCAGGCGTTGTCTCAGCGGCACCTGCTGCCCCAAAATAGAGGTTTCCTTTCCATCGAACAGGGCAAATTGGCAGAACTGGATCAAAGTGTCCGCCAGCTTTTTCAGGCGGAACTTCTGGAGCGGAGGGCGGCCGGACGGCAAAAAAATGTAGCAATCTCCTACGAATTTACACCGGATATTACCATATGGTGCTCCAAATCTTATCCGAAGAAGGATGGATATCCGAGGTTGGAAGCGTATATCTGCGAGCCGCCACCGCAGGGAAAAGTGCAGAGAGGCTACCTGGAACGGGGAGCTCAGATTCCGGAAACGATCAAGCGAACAACATCTTTCACTGGCAGAGATATTTGCGAATGGCTGGAAAAAATATATCCGTTTTCGTACAGATATGAGCGAAATTACTACCGGGATGAGCGGGCCAAGCTTGCGGAGGAAGGAGATTCGGAAAGACTTCTGGCGAAACCGGCAAAGCCTCGTGTGAGTATCCGGGAGACAATTATAGAAAAAACGGCGGTCGAGTTTGAAAAGGCAAATCTCGCGCTCAAGACGCTGTGGTACATCTACCCATGCTTGGAAGACCTGATGTCCGGCCGGGACTACAAATTGCTGGGCGAGATGATGCTGACCGAATTGGGGCAAAACTATGTCGCGGATATGACAGAAGATGCCTGTATCACCCAGATAGAAGACCTGTATCCGGATGAGTCGCAGGCCCAGCTCCGGCGGCGCTGCCAAATCTTATATACCGTGCTTGAGCTTGCGAGAAAACAAGGCCACTGCAGAGAAAACCCACTTCAGCAGTTGGTCACAGATGAACAGCACAGCAACAAGATGTTTGCCAAGATTCGCGGTTCTCTGGCAGTGAGAAGCCTGACGAAAGAGGAATTGGTAGCCGTTTTCCAGACCATCACCACGAAGCTGGAGGCGGGGGAAACGGCATATCTGGGGGTCCTGATCCGGCTGCTTACCGGCTTGGAGAGTAATATCGTATGTGCGCTGAAGTGGGGAGACTTTGAGGAGATAGCCGACTATGGCATCTATCGCCTTGTGGTTGCCCATCAGGTGACGAATGATGGGGAAACGGTTCGCGGCTTTGACAGCTTGGAGGATTACCGGCTCTTACCCTGCTGTAAACTCCTGGCTGCCTATTTGCTACAGCAAAAGCGGGCAACGCAGGAGTCGCTGGCCTCGCATTACGGCGGAAGCATACGTAACTTCCCCATTGTGACAGCCAGCGGAGAGAAGGCCCGTTGGCAGGATTATGAAGTGATGCTTGCTCCGAAAGAATTGGAGCGGGTCAGCCGGGAAATCCTTTCCGCTGCCAAGCTGGATGCACATATGGTTACTATACCTGATTACCAAAAAGGAAGCAAAGAGACGAATTTAAGCCACTATCAGGGAGATTTTTTCCGTGAGAACTTCAAATACTGGGCGCAGGAGCTATGTAAATTCACAACGGATGAGCTGGCATATCATGTGGGAAATATACCCGCAACGACCTTCGGAAAGTTTTATTGTGACTTCCTCAATGACGTTTCTCAGTTGACGCTGTATGTAAAACTGCAGCGATTAGGCGCAATTTTGGCCTGCAATGAAGAAACGATGGCTGTCCGAAAAACATATGAGGGGCATTCTGCGTTTGCACATACGTTCCCTGCGAAGGGTAGCAGACCAGCACAAATTCACATCTGCCTTTCGCAGGAGAGCCATGGCGGAACCGTCCAAGTGGCTGTGGAAAACCGGTTTGGTCTCCACATAGATGTTACTGGTTTCGTTGAAGAATGAAAGGGGGCCCGAATGTCAGAAATAGATTATACACTGCGGGACTATCGCTACCCGAACGAGGGATACGACGGATGTGAGACCTTTGCAGGTGTGCTGCGGACTTTCTTTCCCCGGTGGTGTGCCGACGGAAAGGCAGCGGGGTTACCGAAAAGCTGGTTGCCTGCTACTGCCGAGGAATACGCTATGCACTACCTGAACCGAATTTTACCATTGTTGGATCCAAACAAACCGATGCATATGTACGAAGAAGCGGATTTCAATGGCGTTTTGGAGCAGTTGTGGAATATTTACCATTTTAGCGATTCCACACTGGAACATTATCGGAACTTGATTTGGATCGTCTACAAGGCGGGCTTTGAATCCGGCCTCTACCCAGACAATATTTTCTGGGGAGAAGTCTATGACCCCAGTGAGCACACGGACACGGAAAATGAGGAGCACCGCGTTCGGATCCGGACAAGGCTTCGGAAGTCCTTGTCACGGGAAGAAAACCTGAGGATTCTGGAATGGTTTCATGCACTGGACCCAGAGACCGCATCCGGAGAGGAGGTAGGGCTTCTGATCATGTATTTCCATGGAGCCAGAAATAATGAGGCGTGTGGAATGAACTATGGCCATCTTTACCGCTTACCCAAATATCCGGATCTGCCTCTCATAGACCTGATTCAAACCACTCAGATCAACAGCAGCCGGGTGAAAGCCGGCGGAAAGACTGGGAATGCCCCGCGTACTTTACTGGGAATGCTGCCATTTGTAGAATTTCTCGAAAAAAGACGGGCAGCCATTGAGCGCAAGGTCGCTACAGGAGAGTTCTTCCTCCCGGAGGAGAGCGAAGGGAAAATTGAAAAGCTTCCGGTTGTTTGCCGTGGAACTTCTTACGGCACCCGCTGCTCATCCAAGGATCTGTCAGTGGCTGGACGGAAGTTGTTTGAACGAATTGGCATTCGTAACGGAGAACTGGCAGAGTTAAACAGCATGCTGCGAAGTCGGCTGTTTCAGGATGCGGATATTGACGAAAAGGAAGTAACCACCTATTTGTTTCGGCGCAATTTTGCAACCATATTGTATGGATTGGGGCTGCCGCTGAGCGATATACAATATTATCTTGGGCACGATGTGGAAGATACAGACACGGCGCGCAACCACTATACCAATAAGGATAAGTTGCTGGCAATTAAGGACAAGTTGGACTGGCATCCGGTGTATGCTGTTTTGGGAAGAGAGACCCGCGTGGACTGTGTCAGTTCGGGAAAACCTTGCCGGCAAATGAAGGATGTCCCGGGAGACGCATTCCGGATCACATTTGATCAAAACTATACAAATTGTTTCATTGATGTGCAATGTGCTGAACCGGATGATGAAATTTCGTTAAAAATGACGAATGAGAAAAACGAGCCGATTTTCGCTGTTTTTGATGCCAAAACAGGCCTTGACGCATATGGGAAAACGGCTAATATACGCCTGCCAATTTGGAAAAATTACCAGGAGCACAAAATCGTATAAAAGGCATTTGAACCCGTCGCAGTCGCGGTAAACGCATTTCTGCGACGGGTTTTTTCTTCCAGTTTGGATCTTGAAAAATTGAATGATTATTGCCGGGAAAATCAGTATATTGTTGTTGTTTTCTGGAAAAATAACAACAATTGACAGCGAATAAATAAGAACGTATAATAAAAGGGACAGAAGCAAAAAAACGATGTACAATAAAAAAACGTAGCTGGCTGCCGCGCCTTCAACCGTATGTTTTATTGTAGGAGGTGTTATATGTCTAGTTCTGCGTACGAAATATTGCCTGACGGAAAATGCAAAGAGCGTCAGGCAGCAGACTGCGGTGAGGCTGACAGAGAAAAGACTTTCTGCTGCCTCCATTGCAACGTGCGCGTCTATCTGCATTTGCCGATGGATAAACGCAAGATCAGACGCTATTTTGCGGCAGGTGATGAACCACACAAGGAGGGATGCCCGGCTTACAAAGAGAGACTGTTTCAGACGGTCTCGCATTTGGACCACACGGGAGACGGGGTTGATTTAGAGGAGTTAATGAGAGGCTTCCGGCAAGTTTGCCGCCATCATCCTGGAGGGGACAAAGGCACAGATGACGGCCTGACAGTACGTCCCAAAGATGATCCTGAGGAAGAACCTGACCTCCCTATCCAACCGCGAGCACGTAAACCGTCGACTCTCGTCCAATTTTACGTGATTCTCAAGGATCCGATTAGCACTAAGTATTCGGGGTATGATGTCCATGAGTTAATTGTGGATAAAAGCACAATTAACTACCATCGTAATCATACGCTCGACCACACAGCTCTGGTCGTGTGCAAGCGGTGCATGCCTCCCACAGAGATTACAGATCGGCTCAAAGCAGAAAGCATCTACGCTAGGAGCCTGACTTTTAAAGCGCCGTATGCTGCCCCTCGGGGGCAGAAAGATATCTATTATGTGCTGGTTTGCAATACCGCAGACGACCGCAGCACGATACTCAATACGATAACAAAGGATAGAGAAAAGTGCGGTAAAAATGGGGCGGACGATAAGTATCTTGCAATAGCGAAGTGGCGGCTTTACATCGAAAACAATAGGTTCCGTGTGTATATCGGAAATCTGCCCAACAGTGGCTGCTTCCGAAAGTTACGGCCGAGCAACGATCTTGAGGATATAACAGTATTCGAAAAAGAAGAATAAGCGTAAAAAATAACAGCTGACGTTCTGCTGATTCACAGCGCGTCAGCCGTTATTTTTTTATTTTGGCCGATCCCGATCCATGGTCTCAGAAATTGCGCGCTTAATAAAAGAAGCCATACTCTCTCCCATCATAATAGCGTGGTACTGAATCTGTTCACGATCTTCGGCAGTAACCCGAATTTTCACGTCAACAAACTTAGATAAATACTTCTTTACAGCCTTTTTTTGGGAATCCGATGTCTTGTTTTTTCTTTCCTGCATAAGTGCCTCCAAATTCCAAAATTCCCAGAAAAAAGAAATGTAACTATGTGTCCATATACAGCTTGACATATGGGGTCATAGATGCTATAATACGAATAACAAGTAAAAAGCAGCAGCGTGTGAGAGCTGGCACTCCCACACGCCTGCGCAGGTGGTAATGGCACCAGCACAGTAGTACAAGACTACGCTACGGAGTAATTATACCTATTTTTCAGTCGTTATGCAAGACCTAAAACGACGGGATATGGGCCTCACCTTTCCGGAGCAGTTTGAAGCGCTATGCGGGTTCCGAACCTGCATGGCGCTTTTTGCTGTATCCGAAAGAAAGGTGTGAGGTACCATGAAGGACTTCTGCTAAAAAACAGCAAAATCCCGCTCCCATCAAAAAATAACAAAATTATGGAGGTCATTATGAGTAACGATATTTTGAAGAATCAGTATCTCACTGTTGCCAATGTTGGCCGGTATCTGAACATCAGCCAGTCTAAGGCCTATGAGCTGGCCCACCGCAAGGATTTCCCGGTCTGCCGCTTCGGCGGCAGCATCCGGATCCCCCGGGAGGCATTCCTTTCCTGGGTCGAACAGCATACCTGCATCCCCAACAGTCTCATCGCCTGAGGTACATGCCATGGCAAGAAAGAGATCCCACGGAGAGGGCAGCGTCTGGAAACTGAAAAACGGCATGTGGCGCGGACAGCTCATGGACGGATACACAGACGGAGGAAAGAAAAATATCATCAGTTTCTCTGGTGAGACCCGCGGCGAAGTCTTGGAAAAACTCCGGG
>OLSQ01002917.1_pt1 | contig 11771 bp, 6 predicted proteins | sample 1672561 | NCBI WGS metagenome assembly OLSQ01 (sample SAMEA3136699, study PRJEB25190) | human gut metagenome | biome: human gut; feature: human-associated habitat; material: faeces | place: Austria | collected 2013 | reverse complement strand
GCGTGCCAACTACCTGCTGCTCAACGGCAAATGGAAGTTCCGCTACACCGCCGACTGGAAGCAAGGCAAGCCCGAGAAAGACGATTTCTGGGCCGATAATGCCGATGTTTCTTCTTGGAAAGAGCTCCAGGTCCCCCTCAACTGGGAGATGGCCGGATATGATGTGCCCGTATATAATAATGTGGGCTATCCCTTCGAGAACAAGCCCCCTTTCATCACGGCGTTCAACGACAATTTCGACAAGAACCCCGTAGGTTCCTATCGCCGCAATTTCAATCTGCCTGACGGTTGGGACCAGGACAAGCGCGTCTTTCTCCACTTCGACGGAGCCTGCAGCGCCATTGTGGTGTGGGTAAACGGCAAGTATGCTGGCTATTCGCAAGGCGCCAATACCGACGCCGAATTTGATGTGACCCACCTTGTGCGCAAGGGCGACAATAACGTGTCGGTGCGCGTCTACCGCTGGTGCGACGGTTCTTACCTTGAGGGTCAGGACATGTGGCACCTCGGAGGCATCCACCGCGATGTCTATCTCGTGGCTACGCCCAAGACCTTCGTGGCCGACCATTACATCACATCGGCCCTCAAGGACGACTATGTTTCGGGTAACCTCAATGTAGACCTCACCCTCGACAACGCCGCCAAGGAGCGCTCGGAGAAGACGCTCGAAATAGAGCTCCTCGACCCCCAGGGCAAACTGGTGGGCAAGCAGGAGGCGCAGGTGGCTATGACCGCCAACGACGCGCAGAAGCACATTCGCCTCACTCTCGACAACCTCACCGGCCTGAAGGCCTGGTCGGCCGAGCAGCCCAATCTCTATACCGTCATCGTGCGCCAGAAGGTAGGTGGCAAGGAGGAGATGGTGTTCTCTACCAAATACGGTTTCAGAGATGTGGCCATCAAGGGCCACCTGGTGTATGTAAACGGCAAGCGCGTGTTCTTCAAGGGTGTCAACACACAGGATATCCACCCGCTCTATGGCCACGCCATCGATGTGGAGACCATGCTCCGCGATGTGGTGCTGATGAAGCAGGCCAATGTAAACACTGTCCGCACCAGCCACTATCCCCGTCAGGCCAAGATGTATGCCATGTTCGACTATTACGGACTCTACTGCATGAACGAGGCCGATGTGGAGTGCCACAACAACCATTCGCTCTCCAATAACCCCACCTGGCGCGACGCCTACGTAGACCGCACGGAGCGCATGGTGCTGAGAGACCGCAACCATCCCAGCGTAGTGTTCTGGTCGCTCGGCAACGAGTCGGGCGGTGGCGACAACTTCCAGGCTACCTATGACAAGGTGAAGGAACTGCTCCCCGGCCGCGACGCATGGGTGCACTATGAGGGCTATAAGAACGGCGCCAAATACTCCGACTTCGGCTCCGACATGTATCCTAAAATCGAGGTGATGAAGACGCATATGGACGGTCTCAACAACAAGCCCTACTTCATCTGCGAGTATGCTCACGCCATGGGTCAGGCTGTGGGAAATCTGCAAGAATACTGGAATCTCATCGAGACAAGCACTGGCATTATTGGCGGCTGCATCTGGGACTGGGTGGACCAGGGCATCTACGACACGCGCCGCATACGCGAGGGTCTTCCACTGAAGGATGCCAAGACCGGACTCCACTATTACACATCGGGTTATGACTACACCAAGATGAACCATGGCGACAGAGGCTTCCAGGGCGACTTCATGAGCAACGGCATCATCACCCCGGGCCGTGAGTGGACCGCCAAACTCACCGAGGTGAAGTATGTTTATAGAGACGCCGACTTCGAGTCGTTCGCCAACCACGTGCTCACCCTGAAGAACAAGCGCGCATTCACCGACCTGGCCGACAGCTACGACCTCAGCTATGAGGTGCTTCGCAATGGCGTTTCGGTGGAGAAGAACCAGGTGGCCGTCCCATCGGTGCAGCCCGGAAACACCTGCCAAATCAACATTCCTTACACCACCGTAGTGGACGCCAAGGCCGAGTATGTCATTACCTTCAACCTCGTACTGAAGAAAGCCACCTCTTGGGGTAAGCAGGGCTACGCCATGGCCCAGCAGCAGTTTAAGCTCTCCGCCGACAACGCTGCTGGCGTATCGGTTGCCGACCCCACCTTCGTGCAGCAAAGCCACGGTCAGCTGCCCGCCATCCAAGAGAAGGGTAAGCTCAAGGTGAAGGGCAACACCGTCACCGGCAACAATTTCAGTATTGCTTTCGCAGAGGATGGAACCATCGCCCAGTGGACCTATGGCGACACGCAGCTCGTGCAGCCCAACGCCGGACCTGATTTCAACGGCTTCCGCCGCATAGCCAACGACAACATCAACCTCGGCGCCCCAGGTGGCGTGGCCGAGAACGAGAACAAGGAGGAAGGTGTCCTCACTGGCAAGAAGACAATGGTGAGTGCGCCCAAGAAGCAGGGTAAGAACGTGATGGTGGAAACGGCCGTAACCAATGGTACCGACACCCACCAGATAGTTTACACCATCTATCCCAACGGAACTTTGGACATGAAGGTCATCACCAACAACTCGTCGGCAGAAACCCGACGCATCGGCATCACCATGCAGTTTGCGCCCGGCTTCGAGAACGTAGAATATTATGCCAAGGGCCCGTGGAGCAACTACATCGACCGCCAGCGCGGTTCGCTCCTCGGCCGCTACACCACCACCGTGGATGGCATGTTTGAAGAGCAGAGCGCGCCACAAACCATGGGTGACCGCCAGGGCCTGCGCCAGCTCACGCTCGACAACGACGCCACCCAGTTGCAAATCACCACTGAGGGCATGGTGGCCTTCTCGCTGTCGCATTTCGACGACGCCCAGTTCAACTACGATGTGTTCTATGGCGGAAAGCATCCCTACGATCTGGTGCGCTCCCCGCAGATTTTCGCCCACTTCGACTTCTGGCAGCGAGGCATCGGAAACCATAGTTGCGGAGGCGACTCGTGTCTGCCACAATACATGGCGCCAACGGGAACCCATGAGTTTACCTTGCGCTTCACGCCAATGGCCAAATAAAGATGGAATAACCCTATACCGGAGGGTGGATATTACGCACGTTTGTCGTAATATCCACCCTTTTCCTTTGCCGCCCACCATTCTTACTTATAAATCCCAAACGGGCTAATGACCATTTTTGGGGTTTATGGCATAAAAAAAGCATCCCATGACCGTCGTTTATGAGCAGGAGATAACGAAAAAAGAACTATTGATGAGAAAAATGCAACTTATAAGTTGTGTGCTTCGTCCCAAATCTATATCTTTGCATCAAGGAGATACTGTAAATGAGATGCAAGATAAACTGCATGCTCAGATAGAGTAGGATAAACTCAATGTCTGTCGCAACTGTTTGCCGCAGAAGTATCTTGGAATTTTATGAAGATGATGGATGATGAATGTCTTACCTCTAACACTTGATATGATGAAAGCTATACGGACAACCTTAGTGCTGGCGCTGCTGCTCATGGTGACTACGGCGCAGGCACAGCGCGGCTCGTGGAAAGGCGAGCTCGACGTGCAGGGCATCAAGCTGCCCCTTGTGTTTCACTTCACCGACAAGGGATGCACCATGGACTCTCCGGCGCAGAACGTCAGGGGAATACCTACGCAGACTGTGGTCAAAGGTGACAGCGTGACGGTGGAAATCGCCATGATTGGCGCCCGCTTTGAGGGCGTGAACAAGGGCACGGAGATAGAAGGCACCTTCACCCAGCAGGGCATGGCCTTCCCGCTCACGCTCACGCCGGGCGAGGTCACCCTTAACCGTCCGCAGACGCCCAAGCCACCCTTCGATTATCTCACCGAGGAGGTGTCGTTTACCAACGGCAGCTTCACCCTGCGCGGCACCCTCACCAAGCCCCGTGGCTGTAGCCGCCAGACCCCTGTGGTGCTGATGGTGAGTGGCAGCGGACAGCAGAACCGCGATGAAGAGCTATTCGGACACAAGCCCTTTGCCGTGCTTGCCGACGCCTTGGCACGCCAGGGCATCGCCTCGTTGCGCTACGACGACCGAGGGTGGGGCGACGCCTCCGTGAGGTTCTACGAATTTACCACCGCCGACTTCTACGCCGACGCACTCAGCGGCCTTGCCCTGCTGCGCAAGCAGTTTGACCGCGTGGGTATGCTCGGCCACAGCGAGGGCGGCACCATAGCCCTGATGGCGGCTGCCGAGGGCAAGACAGACTTCATCGTGACGCTGGCAGCCATGGCTGTGTCGGGCAAGGAGACGATGATAGCGCAAAACCGCTCGGTGCTTGCCGCCGCCGGAACGACTCCCGAGATGACCGAAGCCTACTGTATGGCCATCGGATGCGCTCTGGACCAGTTGGCTCAGGGCAAGAAGACCGCTGACATCAAGCCCACGGGCGTCCCCGTGCTCTTCCGCAGCGTCTTCGACAAAGCCCTGAAGCAGGGCGACAGTCCCTATATCCGCCATCTGCTCAATGTCGATGTGAGAGGCGTGCTCGGCGAAATCGTCTGTCCCGTGCTGGCACTCAACGGCAACCGCGACACCCAGGTGGACTGTGTCGCCAATCTCGGAGCGCTGGAGAAGGGGCTCGTCAACAGTCGCCATACCCTCAAAACCTTCGACGGACTGAACCATCTCTTCCAGACTTGCCACACAGGACTGGTCGTGGAGTATCAGCAGATAGAGGAGACCATCGCCCCGACGGTGATGGAAACCATAACGTCGTGGATAAAAAACCTGTAGAAAGACAATAAAAGCTACGCTTATCCGTTATGTAAGTGTGTTGAAAAGATATTTATTTACCCTTGTCATCTCTGTCGTCGGGGCGCTGGCCGCCTCTGCGCAATATGATATGTCGCTCAGCCACTACTTTGCCCAGGAGCCGGTGTTCAACCCCGCCGCCGTGGGCAAAGAGTCCAAGCTGAATGTCACAGGCAGTTACGCCCTCGACTTTGCCGGTTTCGAGCACAACCCGCGTACCATGATTGTCGCTGCCGATATGCCCCTGTTCATGCTCAAGCATTACCATGGTGTGGGCGTGCAGATGACGAGCGACAAACTGGGTCTCTTTGACCACCAGCGTTTCGCCGTGCAGTATGCACTCAAGACCAAGCTGCTGGGAGGAATGCTCGGCATCGGCGTCCAGGTGGGTATGCTGAGCGAGAAGTTCAATGGCTCGCAGACCGATACCGAGGAAGGCAACGACCCCGCCATCCCCACGACCGATGTGAGCGGCTCGAGTCTCGATGTGGGCGTCGGTCTCTACTACGTCCACGGCGACTGGTATGCCGGCGCGTCGGTAGCCCACGCCACCGCACCCCAAGTTACGCTGGGCGACAGTTACCTGCTCGACATCGACCGTACATATTATTTGACCGGTGGATACAATATTAAACTAAGAAATCCGTTTATTACAATAAAGCCCACGGTGTTGCTGCGCTCGGATGGCTCGGCGTTCAGGGCCGACATCACGTCGCGCGTGGTCTATACCCACGACAAGCGCATGCTCTATGGCGGCGTGACCTACAGTCCGTCCAACTCGGTGACCGTCCTCGTCGGCGGCAGTTTCCATGGCGTCGTGCTGGGCTATAGTTACGAGCTGTATACCTCGGCCTCCATCCCAGGCAACGGCAGTCATGGTCTCTTTGTGGGATACCAGCACGACATCAACCTGACCAAGAAAGGTAGAAACCTGCATAAAAGCGTGAGAATATTATAATATAAAGATGAAGAATAAAAGCATTATAACCCTCGGCCTTGTGGTGCTCTCTGTGGCGCTGACAGGCTGTTTCGGTAGCAAGAGTGCCATCTCGGGCGGCCGCGGCGGCGAGGTGGTTGGCGTTGGTGGCCGCTCCTTTGCCGAGCCTACGCCTTACGGTATGACCAAGGTAGAGCGCGGCTCGCTGCACATGGGCCTCGACCGTCAGGACTCGCTCTGGGGTATGAAGACTCCCGTCAAGGACATCTCTGTCGACGGGTTCTGGATGGACGAAACCGAGGTTACCAACTCCAAGTACAAGCAGTTTGTGCAGTATGTCAAGGACTCTATCCTCCGTACGCGTCTTGCCGACCCCGCCTATGCCGGCGACGAGACCTACATGATTACCGAGGACAAGTATGGCGAGCCTGTCACTCCCCATATCAACTGGCGCAAGCCTCTGCCGCGCAAGCCCAATGAGGACGAGCAGCGCGCCATCGAGAGCATGTATGTCACCAACCCCGTGACCGGTGAGAAACTGCTCGACTACCGCCAGCTCAACTATAAGTATGAGATTTACGACTATACCACTGCTGCCCTGCGCCGTAACCGCCTCATGCCCAACGAGCGCAACCTGAACACCGATGTCACCGTCAATCCCGACGAGGTGGTGATGATTTCCAAGGACACGGCGTATATCGACGACAACGGCAATATCGTGCGCGAGACCATCAACCGCCCACTCAGCGGTCCTTGGGATTTCCTCAACACCTACATCGTCAACGTCTATCCCGACACCACCGTCTGGGTCAACGACTTCCAGAACTCTGACAACGAGATGTATCTCCGTAACTACTTCAGCAATCCCGCCTACAACGATTATCCCGTAGTGGGCGTCACCTGGGAGCAGGCCAACGCCTTCTGTGCCTGGCGCACCGACTATCTGCTCAAGGGCCTGGGCGGCGAAGCCCGCTTCATCCAGCGTTACCGCCTGCCCACCGAAGCCGAGTGGGAGTATGCCGCACGCGGCAAGGCCGGCAACGAATTCCCCTGGGAGAACAAGGATGTCAAGAACGGCGATGGCTGCTTCTATGCCAACTTCAAGCCCGACCGTGGCAACTATACCAAGGATGGCAACCTCATCACCAGCCGTGTGGGTATCTATACCGCCAACAGCAATGGCCTCTACGACATGGCTGGTAATGTAGCCGAGTGGACCAGTACCATCTATACCGAAGCAGGTGTTGAGGCCATGAACGACCTTAACCCCCAGCTCGAGTACAAGGCTGCCAAGGAAGACCCCTACCGTCTTAAGAAGAAGAGTGTGCGTGGCGGTTCGTGGAAAGACCCCGAATCCTTTGTCCGTTCGGCGTGGCGTACATGGGAATATCAAAACCAGCCACGCTCCTATATCGGTTTCCGATGCGTGAGAAGCCTCGCCAACTCGACCAGCACCAAACAGAAAAAGAACAAGAAATAACACACATTCATTATGGCTGAATATAGCAAATACAATATCGTCTACCGTCTGCAGAAGTGGATGGATAGCGTTCCCGGACAGACCTTCCTCAACTATGCCTATAGCTGGGGAGCGTCTATCGTTATTTTTGGTACCCTCTGTAAGCTCACCCACCTTCCTGGAGCCAACTTCTGGCTGTTCTTGGGTATGGGTACCGAGGTGTTCGTGTTCTTCATCTCTGCTTTTGACCGTCCCTTTGACAAGACCGCCGATGGCCGCGACCTCCCCACCCATGTCGAAGACGCCGAGGAGGATGAGGATGGTGCTGAGGCGACCGACCATGTGACGATGCAGGCTCCCCAGGCCGTGATTATCGGTGGCTCGGGAGTGATTCATGCGGGTGGAGGCGTGGCTGCGGGTCAACCCGGTGGCGCTGCCAGCCAACCCGCCGCAGCTGCTGACGGTCTGCAACCCTCGGGCAGCGTACAGATAGTGGGCGGCTCGGCAGCAGGCGTAGTAGGGCAGAGCGTGGTGACACCGGTAGTCACCGGCACCGCCGAAAACGAAGAGATGGTTCAGGCCCAGAGCGACTACGTAGACGAGCTCAAGCGCCTCGTTGAGACCCTGGGCAAGGTCAACGAGCAGAGTTCCCGCCTTGCCACCGACAGCCTGGAGATGGAGAACCTCAACCGCACCCTCACTGGCATCAGCCGAGTCTATGAGATGCAGCTCAAGAGCGCCAGCCAGCAGATTAGCACCATCGACCAGATTAACGAGCAAAGCAAGAAGATGGCCCAGCAGATAGAGCAGCTCAACCAGATTTACAGCCGCATGATAGAGGCCATGACCCTAAATATGCAGACCCGCACCCCCGGTCAGTAATCTAACGATACACCACTGATGGCAATCAAGAAGAAACAGATAACCCCGCGCCAGAAGATGATCAATCTGATGTATGTCATCCTCATGGCCATGCTGGCACTCAATATCTCCACCGAGGTGCTCAACGGTTTCTCCATCGTCGAGGAGAGCATCAACCGCACCACCGCCAATTCGGCCGAGGAAAACAGTGCCCTCTATGCGCGCTTTGAGCAGCAGATGAAGACCAACCCGGAGAAGGTGAGCCAGTGGTTTGCCAAAGCCATGGCGGTCAAGCAGATGAGCGACTCGCTCTATGCTTTCTCCCAGCAGCTCAAGGAGCAGATTGTGACCGAGGCCGACGGCAAGGACGCCGACCTGGCCAACATCAAGAACAAGGACAATCTCGAGGCTGCAAGCCATGTGATGCTTGCGCCCATCACCGGTAAGGGCGGTGCCCTGTTTGCTGCCATCAACCATTACCGGGAGCGCATCCTTACGATGGTGACCGACGAGCGCCAGCGCAAGATTATCAGCAGCAACCTTACCACCCAGCTCCCCCGTGGCGCCCACGCTATGGGCAAGAACTGGCAGCAGTATATGTTTGAGAATATGCCCGTGGCGGCAGCCGTCACCATGCTCTCCAAGTTGCAGAGCGACGTGCGCTACGCCGAGGGCGAGGTGCTCCATACGCTCGTTTCCAACATCGACCTCAAGGATATCCGCGTCAACAGGCTTGAGGCTTTTGTCATCCCCGAGTCCAAGACCGTCATCAGCGGCGACGCCTTCGATGCCCGCATCGTGATGGCGGCGGTAGATACCACCATGACACCCGAGATATATGTGGGCGGCCGCCGCATTACTGGCAACAACTACCGCTTCACAGCCAGTGGCGTGGGCGAGCACTCCTTCGCCGGATACATCACCATGCGCAATGGCAACGGCGGCCTTATCCGCCGCGACTTTACGCAGAAGTACAACGTGGTGGCGCCCAGTGCCACCGTCTCTGCCGACCTCATGAACGTGCTCTATGCCGGCTATGAAAACCCCATCAGTATCAGCATCCCCGGCGTAGCCCTCAACGAGGTCCAGGCATCCATGACTGGCGGCGCCTTCCATTCCGTGGGCATGGGTCGATATATCGCCAAACCCTCAGCCGTGGGCAGCGATGTGACCATCACCGTCAGTGCGCGCAAGGGCAATGCCATCCGCCAGATGGGCAAGTTCACCTTCCACGTGCGTAAGCTCCCCGACCCGATGGCCTACCTCGTCATCGGCACCGACCGCTACAAGGGTGGCGGCCTGTCCAAGTCTGCGCTGATGGGCATCGACCGCATCCATGCCGCCATCGACGACGGACTGCTCGACATCCCCTTCCGCGTGGTAAGTTTCGAGACCGTCTTCTTCGACAATATGGGCAACGCCGTGCCAATAGCCTCCAACGGAGCCCGGTTCTCCGAGCGTCAGCGCGAAACCTTCCGCCGCCTCTCCCGCAACCGCCGCTTCTACATCCGAGGCGTCAAGGCCGTGGGCCCCGATGGCATCACGCGCACGCTGTCTTACCCCATGGAGGTCATCGTCAAATAAGAAAACAATGCAACAATGAAGAAAATATTATTTATCTTTCTCGTCGGAATGATGGCTGTCCATGCGACCGCCCAGCCCGCCAAACGCAAAGCCGAGCAGAAGGCTGCTGCCACCACAAGCGGCGCCATCTCTACCCGAGCCCAGATTTCCTTCCCTGTGCAGACTCGCATGGCAGAAGATGTCGTGTGGCGCCGCGATATCTATCGCGAGCTCGACCTCCACGACGACGCCAACGCCAGCCTCTACTACCCTGTAGAGCCTATGGGCAACCAGGTCAACCTCTTCACCTACATCTTCAAGCTCATGATGACCGGCAACATCAAGGCCTACGAGTACCGGCTTGACGGAAACGAGGTCTTCAACGAGGCTGCCCAGGTCAAGCTCAAGGCATTCCTCGACAATTACCATATATTCTACGAGAAGACCAACCGGGGCATCTATATCGACAACAGCGATATCCCCTCGCGCGAGGTCACCGCTTACTATCTCAAGGAGTGCGTCTACTACGACCAGACCACAGCCTCCTTCCACACCCAAGTGCTGGCGCTGTGCCCCATCATGAAGCGTGAAGACGATTTCGGCGACAATGCCACGTCCTATCCCCTCTTCTGGGTCAAGTACGACGACCTGGCACCTTTCCTGGTCAAGCAGACCGTGATGACGAGCAATCTCAACAACGCCGCCGTGATGAGCATGGACGATTACTTTGCCAAAAACATGTACCGCGGCAAGATTTACAAGACCAACAATATGCTCGGCAAGACTCTGGCTCAGTACTGTCCCACCGACTCAGCCCTCTCCAAGGAGCAGAAGCGTATAGAGAAGGAGATCGTGGACTTCGAGCAGAACCTCTGGGGCGACAAGGCCCGCAAAGACTCGCTCGACAGCATCGCCAAGGCCAACAAGGATGTCAAGCCCGTCAAGAAGGGCCGCCGCGCATCGTCTTCGACTTCCGTGCGCAACAAGACCGTAAAGTCCAAGACCCGCTCCACCTCTTCGCGTTCGTCATCCTCGGCAGCGCGTGTCACCGTGCGTCGTCAGCGTCACTGATTGTAGCCAGCACTTGTTATTGGACGAAGAAGGACATTCGTCCCTCTCTGCTCCGATAATGATAGCCACGCCATCTATTTGTGCGCAATTGGAACGTGATTAAATATCATCCCGATTGCAGTCACTACGGAAACGGTATATATAATAAGGTTTAAGCCCCAGGCGCATAAAACGGCAGAACAGATGACTGCCGAAGATAGGGAAGTGATAGGTTCGCGCCGCAAGGGATATTCCTTTCGTGATGTGGCGAAACAGGGTTGTACATACAGTGCAGCGAGCGAAGCGATTACTACACGGGCAATTACCGCAATAGACTTGACTTTACGTTCTTTTCAAAGTAAACGTTTTGTGATAGTCGTTTAAGGGGTAAAAGCTATGCTTGCACTATTAAGCACTACGTTTGAGATCACAAATTGTGATTTTGAAGATATGACAGATATAAAAGAAAAGATAGAGGACGGCGAACTGGTCACAAATTGTGACCAGATGGTTGTCGTGGATAATATAGAGTCTCTAATAAAGGTGATTATAGGACAACAGGTTATGCTTGACAAAGATATAGCAATGCTATATGGTGTGGAGACAAGAACTTTGAACCAAGCAGTCAAACGTAATATTCAGAGGTTCCCTTCTGATTTTAGGTTTCAGTTGTCAATGGAGGAATGTTCAAAATCACAAATTGTGACTTTGAACGCTGGACGAGGACAGAATATAAAGAAATTACCTTTTGCCTTTACAGAGCAGGGCGTGGCGATGCTTAGCAGTGTTCTCCGTTCCAAAACAGCCATTGAGGTCAATATCCAAATCATGCGGGCCTTTGTCTCCATGCGCCATTTCATGACAACCAACGCTTCTGTGTTCAGTCGCTTGGAAACGATTGAGTACCATCAATTGGAAATGCAGCAACATCAGCAAGAAGCGGACAAACGCATAGACGAGGTATTTCGCCGATTGGATGAGGGCAATGCGAAGCCGAAGCAAGGAGTGTTCTACAACGGACAGATTTATGATGCCTATACATTCGTGTCCGACTTGATTAAGAGTGCGAAGAAGCGTATAGTCCTTGTCGACAACTATGTTGACGAGACTGTACTGACATTGCTCGATAAAAGAGATGAAGGTGTATCTGCGGTCATCTATACCCAGC
>OLSQ01002916.1_pt1 | contig 11775 bp, 2 predicted proteins | sample 1672561 | NCBI WGS metagenome assembly OLSQ01 (sample SAMEA3136699, study PRJEB25190) | human gut metagenome | biome: human gut; feature: human-associated habitat; material: faeces | place: Austria | collected 2013 | reverse complement strand
GATGCCTCCTGATATACTGGTAGTATATACTGCTGGTATATTATAACCGAGCAGATTGAGTTTGTCAATAGAATATGCCTTTTCGGCTATTTAAGATTTGATGTGGAATTAGGGAAAACAGACACGGTTGCCCTATAAGTGAGCTTTTGCGTTTTCCTCTTACAAATAAGAATACCTTTCATTCATCGACCCGAAACCAGAATATGGGGCGGCGGAATAATACCGCCGCCCCACATCTGTATTGTACCGAGACGATTATTTGTTGTAGGTGCGGAACAGGAAGGTCACGATTTGAGCACGGGTGCAGTCATTATCGGGACCGAACAGCCCGCCGCCGATGCCGGTGGTGATGCCGTTTGCTGCAGCCCATGCCACCGCATCCGCATAGTACGCGTTTTTGGGAACATCGCGGAACTCCGCTGTACCCTCTGCCCTGGTACTTAGCGCACGGTAGAGGAAGGTCACGCTTTGCGCCCTCGTACAGGTAGCATCGGGTGAGAATCTTCCATTGCCCGTGCCAGTCGTGATCCCGTTCTCGACTGCCCAAGCCACCGACCTCGCATAGTAGGCACTTGCGGGTACATCAGAGAAACTGCTGGCATTCTTCGGCTCCGGACTGCCCGCTGCACGCCACAGGAAGGTGACGATCTGCGCGCGGGTGCAGGGAGCGTCGGGTGCGAACAGACCGTTGCCGACGCCGCCGGTGATGCCGTTTTTCGCAGCCCATTTGACGGCCTCATAGTAGTAGGCGTCCGTGGAAACATCCGCAAAGCTCTGTGTTGGAGCTTCCTCAACGAAGCGGGCTCTGACAGTCACATCGCCTGCAGGCATGATGAAGCTGTACTCGCCGCCCCACTTTCTGAGATCGAGTTCGCTGCCCTTCTTGTCCATAACCATAAGCATTTCCAGCTCATAGCCCCTGTCGGGATAGACCATGATGGTTACTGTGGAGCCCTTGGCAGCAGACGAAGGCGAAACGGTAATGCTGCCGTTCATAGTCCTTTCGACCATGATGTTGTAGGCCGGGTTAAAGATGCCTCCGCCCGAGCCGCCGCTGCCACCCGAGCCGCCGCCCGAAGGTGCAGCATACTTCACCCAGCTCACGCCGAAGGGCGACAGACTGGTCACACGGAAGTGCAGGCCATCCGCCTGCTTCGTGTGCGAAACGAGCTCCAGTTCACCGGCACGGGCAGCAGTCGTAAGCATGTGGACTATCGTAAAGGTATCCTTGCTGTCTGTGCCGTTGGGATAAGGAAGCACCACCTCCACACCGCCTGTGGGGAAATTCGCTTCATCGACCTCGACCCATTTGCCCTCGGCGTTCTTGTATCGCAGCGCAATGTCATAGAACGCACGGTTTTCCGCCGTTCCGATCATCATGGTCTCAAGCCGGAGCTTGATCTTATCCGCCGTATCAAGGTCAGGATGACGCTCCAGCACCTGCGGCACGGTCAGCTCGCCTATGACCAGCTTGTGCGCGGCGATGTCCGCGCTGATATTGCCAGTCACGCCGGTGAGTGTGACGGTATAGCTCCCGTCCGCGTTCTTCCGCGCGGAAACCGTCTCGCAGCCTGCTGCGTTGCCGCTGCCGGTCAGACAATCGTAGCCGTTGACGGTCAGCTTGGAGAAGTCGCTGTACTCAGCGGCTGGCCTGACCGTGAAGGTCACATCACCGCCTGCGCGGATCTCGGTATCCGGCAGAGTGTCCGCAGGCAGCCTTTTCACATCGGAGATCTCATAGCCGGGCCCGCCCGTCAGAATGGGGAAGCCGCTGTACTCGGCAAAGGCCGCCTTGACCTCCACATTCCTGCTCAGGCTTTCAATGGTCAGTGTGTTGGACAGGCAGTGATCCATAGTCACGCCAAGGGAAGACATGTTCTCCCGGGTGACCGCGATGCCGTTCACCGTCCAGTGGCCGGTCATCATTCCGCCGCTCGGTACTGCGGCGAATACCAGTCTGGAGCCGCCGGCAACGCTGGCCTGCTGCCCTGCGGACAGAGCCAGATCCGTGCCGTCGGCAGCAGCGCTCAGCGTGCCGTCACCGCCGTTCACGGCGTAGGAAACATCATAGAGGACGGCTGTGGCGAACACCACGGTGACCGTGTGCGCCTGCGTCACATTTTCCAATGTGTAGCTGGTCTTGTTGGAAGAGTTAGACACGGGAACACCATCCACCTGCCACTCCTTCACATAGCCGTACTCCGCGGGAACGGCGGTAAAGGTGATGCTCTGCCCGTAGGTCACGGTGGCGGGGCTTGCCTCATGACCCTCGGCGGTGATCGTGCCGCCGCCGGAAGCATCGTAGGTCACCGAATAGGTAGTGGTATTCTCTGTAAATACGGCTTCAATGGCGTATTCCATTGTTGCCTCCTGCCCGGTGGGAACCGTCCAGCGCAGCGTTGCAGTCTCGTTTGTAAGGGTCTCGCCATCGATCGTCCAGTGGTCGAACACATAGCCGTTATGCGGCGCGGCAGTGAAGATGACCTGCGTGCCGCCGCGGATGCTCGCCGCGCTGCCGGAGTACCCATCTGCGGTCACGGTGCCGTGCTCCGCCGTCCAGCTGACGGTGTACTCCACCGGGCGGAACGCTACGGTGATGACCGCGCCCGCGCTTCCGGCGGTATAGGTGTAGGTGCTGTCCGTTTCACCGCTGACCGGCGTGCCGTTCACCGACCACTGCTCCACCTCGTAGCCGGTATCCGGCTCGGCGGTGAAGGTGACGGAAGCGCCTTCTGCCAGTGTGAAGCCGGAGGCAATATTACCAACCTGCTCCGTACCGCCCGCCATTGCGCCGGTGATGCGGCCGTGCTCTCCGGCGGATGCCGTGATCTTGTCGCCCAGCGGCATGAACTGTACCATAACGGTCTTCTCCTCGGCAACACCTCTGAGCACCAACTGCGTCCCGATGAAGGCCGCGCCGCTCTCCTGGTACACCTCGCCGTTCACGCGCCATTCCTGCACACGGTAGCCGTTATTCGGTGCTGCGGTAAAGGTCAAATCGGAACCCTCATAGACCTCTTCGCCCGAAGAGAGGCCGTATGCATACGCCGCCATATTTTTGCGGACCGTGTTTGCGGTCAGGGTGCCGTTGTCGATGCCGCCGACCGCCGCCACGGAGTAGGAGATCGCATACTTGTCCAAGGCTGCAAAATCCGCCGAAAGCGTCCGATCTGCCCTGACATCGTGGATTGTATAGGTATGATTATCGCTGTTGTCCACCGCTGTCCAGGCTTCGTCGGGATTGTTCACAACATAGCCTGTATCCGGCTTGATGGTAACGGTCAGGCTCGTTCCGGGATCCACATAATCGGTAGAGGTTATGGTGACAGGCTCGCTGTTTCTTGTGCCGCGCACCTCGATCGCGCCGTTTGCCGTGCGCTCGATCATCACGACCGGCTTCTTTGCCACGGTGACGGTGACCTCGGTATCGGCGGCCAGCTTCAGCTCCGCCGACCTGCCGCCTGCCGCAGGCGTTACATTTTCGCTCCACGAAACGAGATCATAGCTGCCGTGCAGCGTCAGCGTGAAGTCCACCGGCGTATTCGCCGCATAGGAGCCTCCGCTCGTCAGTTCCGTGCCATTGCTGGAGGCTGTCAGGGTCGCCTTGTCCCCGTCCTCGGCTGCAAGACCGAGGATCTCCCAGCTGAGACGGTGGGTGTTGGCCACGGCGACCACCGCGCGGACATACAGCGCTGCCGAATCGCTGCCAAAGGCGGTGTCGTACAGCGTGAAGCTACCGCCGGAGCCGCCTTCCTTCCAGGTCTTACCGTCCGTGGAGTACTCCCAGCGGTTGACCGTGTTGAAGCTCGTGTCCGTGAAGGTGACCGTATAGGTCAGCGCCGTGCCCTGGGGCAGAACGCTGCCCGCAGCCACAGTCTCGCCGGTCCGCGCCCAGGTGATGGCGACCGTGCCTGCAGAAACCGGGTTCCCTTGCCCATCCGTCAGCGTGGGTTCAGCGGCGGTGAAGGTTTTTTTCGTCACAAAGGAGACCGTGACTGTGTATTCCGCCTGATCCAGTCCGGAAAGGGTCAGTTCTTCCTCGCGGTAGGGCTTACCGGCGCCCGGCCATGTGTAGTCCGTACCGTTCACCGTCCACTTTTCCACCATATAGCCGTTCTGTGGGACTGCGGTAAAGGTGACGGAGGAGCCGTAGGTGACCTTTGCGTTGTTTGCGATCGTGCTGCCGCCGCCGGTCCTGGCGGTGACGGAGCCTTTTTCGCCCGCGCTGTAATGGATCACGGAGAACTGGTTGGCGAATTCCACCTCGACCTTGAGCTGCCCATCTCTGGTATCGCGGGCGATGCTGAACGCGTCGATGCTCAGCGTCTGCGTGGCCAAGCCTGTGGTCGCTCCGATGCGGTATGGCGAGTCTTCTCTGACCTCCGTATCGTTCACCAGCCAGCGGCTGACCTGATAGCCGGTCTCCGGATTGGCCTGGAACACAAGCGGCTCTCCCTGCTTGCGGTTCTCGCCGGAGGAGAAGTTCGTCTGGTTGCTGCCATAAGATCCGAAGATCGTGCCATGCCCGGTGGCGGCCACCTGATAGTAAACCAGCGCCGCATCAGCCTCGCGGCGGAGAGAGTCCGTCTGCAGCGTGACCGAGTACGCACTTTGCAGGCGTCTGGAATCCTCCGATTCCTTCCACTGCGGCGCAAAGGTGAATACGCCGGTCCTGTCCGGGTTAGAAAAATATTCGTTGATGTCGGAAACGGTCAGGCTGTTTGTCAGCGCAGTCCTGTCGCGCTCCAGAGCGCCTTCAAAGTCGAGCCTGATGTCCCGCAGTGCGGTGGGCGCGGTATCCAAGACCGGGCGGATCGTCAGCCTGAGCGGTGTAACGGTCAGCACGGCGGACGCAAGCTCCCTGCCGTTGCTGTCCTTTGCCGAGAAGGTATACTGTCCGGCGGTCTGTGGGAAGTAGCCGGCGTCGATGTCGGCCGCCGCCGCGCCGGGGGCTGTCGCCTGATAGGAGACGGTTTCGTCTGCCGGCGTCCACGCCGCACCGCCCCACTTCTGCGTCTGAAGCGTCAGATTTGCGCCGTATTCCACAGATGCGCCGAGCGCCTTGCCGTTTTCGGTCAGCAACAGACGGTACAGAGTGGTATTCTTCCCTTCAGTGTCCTTGCCCAGCGCAGCGTAATACACCGGTGTTTTCGAGCTGGAGGCCGCATAGCCGCCATCCGCGGTCACAGCCGCGTGGATGGTGTATACGCCCTGGGTGGGAGCTGTCCATTCCATAGTCATCATGCCGTTCGCATCCGTCGTGACTGCGATTGAAAAGCTCTCCCCGGTGGCAGTGTCCGTGATAACGAAGGCCGCGGGCTTGTCTGCCAGCCTTTTACCGTTGCCGCTCGCCACCTCGGCAGTGAGCGTCAACTTCGAGCCCGATTGCTGCGTATAGGTGTCAACGGAAACCTCAACTGTTTCGCTATAGGAAACAGGCATCAGGCTGCTCAGGGGATATGCGGTGCCGTCGATCAGCAGCTTTTCCGCAGGATCGACTTCGGTCACGGTGTAGGAGTCCGTGTCCGCCGACTTTTTCAGGAGGAAGAAGCATTCCTTATCATCCTTCTCGCCGAAGAGCACGATCTCTGCGTCGTCCTTACTACGATAGAAAACGGAATACTGCGGCTTGTCGGATTCTTTCAATTCAGCTTCCGTGCCGACAGTGCCGCTCTGGTCGCTGAAATATTTGCCGCCGCTCTCCCAGTAGAAGGTCGGTTTTGCGGTCGAGCCATCCCAGTGGGCCACAGTGAAGTAGACCGTGCTCGTCTCGCCGGCGGTTACTTCCGTGCTCAGCTGGCCTTCGGCGTGGTCTGCTGTAAAGCCTTCCACCTCGGCAGTTCCGTTGAACGCAGTATATACGGGAGAAAGTGCGTCCCCTGTCGCAGTATATTGATTGTTGCTGTCCGGACCGGTCAGCTGGTAATATTGGGTCTCCGTGATCGTGGCGCCGTCCTGTGTGGTTTTGCTCTCGATCACGCCGATGTACGGGCCGTTTTCTCCCGCCCGGTACACAGTGCCCTGCGCGTCATCCTTCTCGAAGGAGGCTGTTTTCTGAACGCTCTGTTCCTGTGTAGTGGTCGTTTGCTTCGTCCAGTCCGCCCCGCCGTAGTATGGCTCGCTCTGCGTTCCGCTCCCGCCGTCCGCTTGTGTCACGGTTACAGCGCTAACGCTGGTGGGCAGTGCGCCGATCGTCAGCGTGGCCGCGTTGCTGTAATAATACACCGCAGAAGACGCCGCCAGTGTGTATGCTGTCACCATCAGCCGGTACTGGGTGCCGTTCATTGCGGCCGCTGCGTCACGCACGGTCAGTGTCGAGCTGGTCGCGCTGCGTACATCTTTCCACACAGGCGAGCCAGGGTTGCGCTCCTGCCATTGCATGGTAAGGGTAGTCTTCGGATCGCTCTTGAATACTGTGGCCGAAAAAACTGCATCCCCTCCGGGGCGCACCGTTTGATTGGCGACCTCACCGACCTGAACATAGTTCGTGCCGTTTTCCTTCGGCGTGGTAAAGCTGATCGAGCTGCTGTCCACAGACTCCACGCCGTTGGTGCAGCCGCGCGCCACAAAGGTGTAGGACACATCTCCCGCCAGATTTTTCAGCTCAAAGCTGCTCTCCGTTCCGGAAACGGCACCAACAAAAGCATACGGCCTTGCGGTGTTCTCCATCACGCGGTAGATACGATACTCCTCCGCCGGACGGCTGCCCGCACGCCAGGTGAGCGTTGCGCCGGTGCTGGTAAGCGTTTCTACTGCCAGATCTCTGGGCGGAGAGGACGGCGCGGAGACATCTTTCACCAGATAGCCCAGTGCGGGGACCTTTTTCCCATTGAGCGTCATGTTCCACATGGCGAAGTTCCACGAGAAGCCATAGCCGTCCGCCTTGGGGCTGTTCACCGAGCCGCTGTGCTCCGTGCCTGTGCCGTTCATACTGGAGTGGCTCTTGGTAAAGGTATAACCGGCTCCGCCGCCCACCTTCGCTCCGCCGATCTTTTTCCATGCCACCACATTCACAGAGAGTTCGTACTCAAAACTCTTCTCTGTCTCCTTGGTAACGGTAATGGTCTTTTCGATGTTGCCCTTACCCGTCAACTCGGACCAGCCGCTGTTGGACACGAGAGGGGTAGAGCCGCCTGCGTTGGTGATTTGGCTGACGTGGGAGCGGTAGCTGAAGGGGTTGCCCGCCTCTGCCAGCCGATCCTCGGCAATGGGTTCTAATCTGTAGGCGACGGCTTCTTCATTGTATTCCTCCACAGAGACGATACTGGTGTGGGGTGGCAGGGTCTTCATGACCGCCATATCTTTGCCGTCGGAAAGATTTTGGTAGGTATAGACCAGTACGGGAACACGGTACACCACCACTGCGTTCTCTCCGGAATTGTTTTCATAGTCGACGCTGTGTTCAATGGAGCGGCTGACATTGGTGGCCCAGGTGAAGTTGTTTTCGATGGTGGTCTCAAAACCGGCGCCGGAGTTTTCGACCTCGACCTCGTACCCCACCAGCACGGTAGTGTTCAGGCCGTGGCTCTTGCCGCTGCCGCTCCCGCTGCTGCTGCTTTTGCCGTAAGCCGTGCGGCCCTCGCCCAGATCGTCTCCCAGCTCCTCAAAGTAGGGCACGGCCTCCAGCACGGCCAGCACGTCGTAGTCCGTCCACTGACGCTCCACGCCCACATAGCGCACCAGGGTGCTGTCGCTGTCATAGTTGAAGTCGGTCAGACACACATAAGCGCCAGATTGCTTGCTGATGAACCAGCCTTTCGTTTCCGAGTGCCTGAACGCATAGCCGCTGTTATCGCCCTTTGGCTGGCAGTCGATGGTATACAGGGTGCTGTAATGGTTTCCGGTGCCGCTCTGCTTGACCAGCGATGCGAAGACGACCTGCTCGCGCCCCTCGCCGTTGCCGTCAAAGTTGCCCACGGCCACGGCCTGCACCTGCTTGTTGGTGATCTTGGTTGATCCAATGTATTTGTCGGTGTGATTGAAGGCACCGTGAGTGTACTTGTGGGCGAGGGTGCCGCTGCCGTCGTTGTCCGCCCACGCGTACACACTGCCCGAGAAGAACACCGCATCCGGCTGCGCCCCGCCCTGATAACGGAAGCACTTCACGATCAGCGGACTGAGGACCTCGTCGCCGCTGTACAGACCGTGAGTGGTCAGCGTATTCGTGGTATGTGTCTGCCGGTGCAGGAACTCATACTTGCCCTGAAAGTTTTTCTGCACGCCTGTCCACACTTCGGTCATGCCGACGCACCGAACCATGGAGAAGCCGCAGGTTTTATTGTTGATCGAGATATTATGGTTGCCGCTGTAGTCGATCATGCCCGCCGTGACGATCTCCGGGAAATCCGTCCCGTTGGAGGAGTCGTCACTGGCCAGCACATTGCCCACGGAGGAGCTGCCCCAGACATAGCGGTGCAGCTTGCTCGCCGCGGACACATCTCCCACCGCAACAGGCCCATCGCCCGCCGAGGGCGCGTATTTGAAGGTCTGCGTCCACATGCCCTCCAGCCTGTCGTACAGGAACACCTGCGTGCCCAGATTCTTGACACCGTCGTTGCCATAGGTATCGTTCAGCCCGGCGGTGATGATCAGCTCATCGTAGCCGTCCTTGTCGGTATCCGCCGCCGTCAACTGCACCACCGGCACATTCTGAATATGATCTGCCTTCAGGGTGCTGACACCCAGCAACTCGTACACGTTGCCGATCTCGCCGCTCTCGGCCAGCGTCAGGCTGCTCCCTTCGCCGCTGATGGTGTATTCCATCAGCTTGGCATCTCTGGTTCCCTGCGTGGGCGGCACGTAGACGACCACGGAATCCACGCCGTCGCCGTCGAAGTCGCCGCAGGCGATGGCGGCGAAGCCGCCCAGCTCAAAGGCAAGGCGGTTGATCCAGCTTCGGTTGCCGCGGGACACCTCGCTGGTGTGCACCGCATTGTTGTCCCGGTCCCGCAGGGACAGCTCGATCCCTGCCGCACTCAGACCGATCATGGCGATGTGCTCCTGGCGTCCGCTGCCGGTATTCACGCCGTCGGTGGCCGCCACACGGTAGCTGGCTTGCGCTGAAGCCGGGAGGGAGTTGAACGTCACGCGGTACTGGTTCGCCAGATTCGGGAAGGCCCCCATCAGATCTCCCGCCTTGGAGCCGTCCCCGTTGTAGTCATAGGTGTGGCTGTACAGCGGTGCTCCGCCCCAGCTGTAGGACAGCATCAGCTCCGACTTGACAAACAGCGGCACGGCGCGGCCGCTGCTGCCGAAGGGGGCGTCCGCCACTGCTCTGTTGTACTCAGTGCTGCCCGCTGTCAGTCCTGTAGCCGCCGGCAGACCGAAGGCTCCCTTGCCCTCGGAGGCAGCCGTAGTGCCTTCCTCCGCCCGCACCATGGCGGGCAAAAGCTGCACGCACAGGATGGCGCTCAACAGCAATGCCATAAGTCTTCTGCTGCAATGTTTCATAAGCGATTCCTCCTTTGCTTCGCAGGGTGTCACATAATTCTGCTTATTCTAATTTTACCATGCTTTTCTCGCCCGCGCTGTGTCGTTTAGGGGCGAATTCGTGTTGTTTAGGAGAACAGGTCATATATCGCTTGTGCGATTTGTGCTCCTTTGCTACAATGTTGGAAGAAAGGAGGACGGTACGGTGAGCGCAAAAAACAGGAAAATCTGGGCTGCTGGGGTATTGCTGATCCTCACGGTCGCGGCGGCGATCGGGTTCCTGTTCCGCCTGTCGCAGCCGGATCAGGAACAGCGGTCGGTCTACCTGAACTGCACAGAGTCGGATCGCGGCGGCTGGGTATTCTTTACAGAGGCCGGCCCAGTGGAACCTGTCTTCGGCCTTGGTGGTTATATCAACGGTATTCCGGCGGAGGGGACCGGCCCTGTCGCGGCGGAGCGCGTGATGGAGGAACCGGGTGCGCGGCACTTTCTGCAGTTTGACAGTTACGGCGCTGGCCTGCAGGTGTTTCTGGATCATACGCTTCTCTATACAGACTTTCCGGCCGAGGAAAACCCGGTGGACAGCTTTCTGGAGGATGTTGATCCTGCCAGTATTTCCCACGACGGGCTCCGCGTTCCGCTGCCGGAGGACTGCGGCGGGAAGCGGCTTCGCATTGTCACCTACGGACCCTCCGGCGATGGCCTTCGCCAGCCGGTACTGCCCTCGCTGGTGGGACGCTTTTCCGACGCCGTGGTACAGACCTCCGGCGTCGTCTGGCCCATGGCGGCAGTCACGGCGCAGCTTTTGCTGGCGATCTGTCTGCTGCTGGTGCTGCTGCTTGGCGCACACGATGGCGAGTTTCTCTGGAAGCTGCTGCCTCTGATCGGCTATTTCCTGCTGGCGGCGGCAGCCGGGGTCTGTCATACCTATCTCGAAATTTCGGCCGGGCTGAATGCTGACGCCGGGCTTCTGAACTGGGTCTACCTGATCTATATGGATCTTCTTTACTGCTATCTGGCCGCGGCGCTGCACGGCTGGAAGCGGTGGGTGCTGCTCTCCGGTGCGCTGCTCCATATCCTGCTTTCTGCGCTGTGGAGCTTCGCGGCGCTGCCGCTGCTCGCCAGTGCAGCGGGAGACTGGCTTAGCACCACCCTGTTTCTTCTGGCAGCGGCGCTGCTTCTGTTCTCCCATGAGCAGCCGCTGCGCCGAACGAGCCTGTTTCTCTGCGCGGTGGCGGGCGGTTTATTTGCGTTCTGGGGCGTGACCCGATTCAGCGGAAGCGGGATCTTTTATCCACTGACCAACCCGGTGACCACGCTGCTGGCGGGGTATCCCCATGCATTTTACGCGATCCTGTGCGGCTTTGCCGGTGCGCTGTGCGCCGTGCAGGTGGTGACGGGCTTTGTGCGCGAAACACTGCTTCGCCAGCGCCGGATGCAGGCGATCAAAAGCAGCAGCCAGGCAACGCAGGAAAAGTATGAACAGGCACAGGAGACAGTCCGGCGGACGGCGGCATTCCGCCATGAGTGGAAGAACCATATCGCCGCCCTGCACCTTTTGGCGCAAAAGCCGGATCAAGCCGGTCTTTTGGACTATCTGAACCGGCTGGATGGAGAATTGGAGCAGCTCTTCCCAAAGGTTTATACGGCCAATTCGACGGTCAACACGATCCTCCAGCGCTTCGCGGCCCAGGCAGACAGGTATGGCGTTTCTTTCCATGTCAACGCCATGCTGCCGGAAACGCTGCCCATTGAGGAGGTGGATCTGTGCGGCTTTCTGTTTAACCTGCTGGACAACGCCGTGGAGGCCGCCGCCAAAACGGAACACAGCGAGATCGTCTGTTCCCTGCAGATCCGCCAGCAGCATCTGGCCATCCGATGTGAAAACACCTACAATGGGGTGCTGCAAACAGATGAAAACGGACAGCTATGCACCACAAAGCAGGATGCCGGCAGCCACGGCTTCGGCCTTTTGCAGATGCGAACCATCGCCGAGAAGTACGGCAGCGTACTGGCTGTCAGCTATGATGACACCCGCTTCACCGTGATGACGGCTCTGAAGCTGCTGCCCGAAAAAGAGTCCCCCATAAGCTCTCTGTAAACACAAAATGCGGCGTCTCCCATCGGGAGACGCCGCATTCTCTTTATCCAAATGGCCTTGCCCTTACTTCAGTTTTGATTGAGATACCGGACGAACTGGTCCTGAAACTGCTCAATATAGCGCCGTCCGATGCTTAGATCTCTTCCATCTGTCAGGTATATTGTCCGGCTGCTGACCCTGCGGATATGGAAGAGGTTTACGATGAAGCTGTTGTGACAGCGGCAGAAGCGATCCTTCGGCAGATA
>OLSQ01002912.1_pt1 | contig 11797 bp, 6 predicted proteins | sample 1672561 | NCBI WGS metagenome assembly OLSQ01 (sample SAMEA3136699, study PRJEB25190) | human gut metagenome | biome: human gut; feature: human-associated habitat; material: faeces | place: Austria | collected 2013 | reverse complement strand
TATTAAATAACATCATTTTTGAATCTCATCGGCATTCTTAAATGAAAGAGCCGTGCCGCCGTGAAAAAGAAAAAATCGAAATTTTTGAAATATCCGAAGATAAGTTGTAATTTTGTAGGTGATAAAAAAGAATAGAACAGAACCAACATATTTTTTCACCATTATGAATCGCAAAGTCTGCTACATCGTAGCCCTCGGAGCAGCCGTGGCAATGTCGTCGTGCGGCAAGAAGCTCGGCCAGTTCAGCTCCGATTACTTTACCGTCAATCCCAATCCGCTGGAAGTAGTCGGCCCGAACGTACCGGCGCGCGTCAACGCCCGTATACCCGCCAATTTCTTCCTCAAGAACGCTGAAGTGACCGTCACCCCCGTACTTGTCTACAACGGCACCGAATCCACTTCACAGCCCTATACATTCCAGGGCGAGAAAGTCCGCGGCAACAACCCCGTCATCTCCTACGAATACGGCGGCAATGTGACCATCCCCGTGAACTACGTCTGGAATCCCGACATGGCAAAGAGCGAGCTTGAACTTGCGTTCACCGTCCGCCAGGGCAACAAGCAGTACGCCCTGCCCCGCGTCAAGGTTGCCGACGGCGTCGTAGCCACCGCCGCGCTCGCCGACGCCCGTACCGTAGCTCCCGCGGTAGCTCCCGACTCGTTCCAGCGCGTCATCAACCAGAAATATGCCGCCGACATCCGATTCCTCGTCAACCAGGCCAATATCCGCGCTACCGAGCTCAACAGCGACGCCATGGTCGAACTCCGCAAGGAGATCCTCGAGGCTGCCGGCGACTCTACACGTCAGATAGCCGAGCTCAACATCCAGTCATACGCTTCGCCCGAAGGCGCCATCGACTTCAACACACGCCTTGCCGAGCAGCGCGAAGTCAACACCACCGACTACCTCCGCGGACAGCTCGCCAAGGACCGCATAACCGAATTCGGCGACCTCACCGCTCAGTTCACCGCCGAGGACTGGGAAGGCTTCCAGCGCCTCGTCGCTCAGAGCAACATCCAGGACAAGGACCTTATCCTCAGCGTCCTCTCCATGTACAAGGATCCCGAAGAACGCGAACGCGAGATCCGCAACCTCTCGTCCGTATTCGAACAGCTCGCCGACCAGATCCTGCCCCAGCTGCGCTACTCGCGTATCACTGCTTCGATCAATGTCGTAGGCAAGAGCGACCAGGAACTCATGACTCTTGCACAGAACGATCCCGCCCGACTCACCGTCGACGAACTCCTCTACGCTGCCACTCTGACCGACGACAACGCCCAGCGCATGAAGATCTACCAGACCGCCACCCGTGAATACCCCAAGGACTACCGCACCTGGAACGATCTGGGCCTCACACAGTACGTGGCCGGTGATTACTCCGCTGCCGAATCCTCCTTCCGCAAGGCTGCTTCGATCAACTCCGCTGCCAACGAGCCCTCCATGAACCTCGGCCTTATCGAACTCAGCAAGGGCAACTACGACCGTGCCAACCAGCTCTTCGGCTCCGCAGCCGGCGTCAACGAACTCAACGACGCTCTTGGCGTATACTACCTCAAGACCGGCGACAACGCCGCCGCACTCCGCGCATTCGGCAACAGCAAGAGCAACAACGCCGCTCTGGCTCAGATCCTCGCCAAGGACTACAACAAAGCCAAGTCCACTCTCGCCAGCATCACCGCGCCCGACGCCACCACCTACTATCTGATGGCCATCCTCGGCGCACGCACCGGCAACGAGCAGATGCTCAACACCAACCTGCGCCAGGCTATCCGCCTCAACCCCGAGCTGGCCAAGGAAGCACGCAGCAACCTTGAATTCAAGGGCTTCAACCTCTCCCGCGCCCTCAACTAAACCCACTGGGCAACCGACGAAGTCGCTCTGCCTTGCAGAGTAACCGACGAAGTCGCTCTGCAAAGCAGAGAAACCGACGAAGTCGCTCTGCAAAGCAGAGACCGCAGGCCTCCCGCCTGCGCTTTAAACAACCGCACCATCCAATGCGCAGGCCCCGGAGGCCTGCGCATTGCTTTTCCACCCATCCCACCTCCCTCTCCCCTCTTACCCCTTACCCCTTACCTCTCATCTCTTCTCATCTCTCACCTCTCATTCCCCTCATTCCCCTCTTACCTCTTACCTCTTACCTCTTACCTCTTAAAATTATTTTTTGCTGATTTCACGGAAAAGTCGTATTTTTGTGGCTAATTGCATTAATAGGACTTAACCGAATAATACGATGACTGAAGCTCCGCGAATGACAGCCGAAGAAGAAGACCGCATGATAGAGAGTGCCTTTGCCGACGTGCTCGACGGGTACCTGAAAAGCAATCACCGCAAGAAGGTCGAGATCATAGAACGCGCCTACCGGTTTGCAAAGGAAGCCCACAAAGGCGTGCGGCGCCGTTCGGGCGAGCCCTACATCCTGCATCCCATCGCTGTGGCCAAGATCGCATCGCAGGAGATCGGCCTCGGATCCACATCCATATGTGCGGCCCTCCTCCACGATGTCGTGGAGGACACTGACTACACCGTAGCCGACATCGAACAACATTTCGGGCCAAAGATCGCCCAGCTTGTCGAAGGCCTCACGAAAATCTCCGGAGGCATATTCGGCGACAAGGCATCCGTCCAGGCCGAAAACTTCCGCAAGCTGCTCCTTACCATGAGCGAGGACATCCGCGTGGTACTCGTCAAGATGGCCGACCGCCTGCACAACATGCGCACCCTCGGATCCATGGCCCCCAACAAACAGTACAAGATCGCCGGCGAGACCCTTTACATATATGCTCCCCTCGCCCACCGACTCGGCCTGTTCGCCATAAAGACCGAGCTGGAGGATCTCGCCTTCAAATACGAGCACCCGAAAGCCTACGAGGACATATCGGCCAAAATCCGCGAGAGCGAGGCCCGGCGCTCGAAAGTCTACACCGACTTTTCACAGCCGATAAAGGAACGTCTCGACGGGATGGGACTCCGATATGAGGCCAAGGCCCGCCTCAAGTCGGTATACTCCATCTGGAACAAGATGGAGACGAAACACCTGCCGTTCGAGGAAGTCTACGACCTCTACGCCATGCGCATAGTCTTCGAATGCGACGACCAGTCGAAGGAAAAGAACATCTGCTGGAACATCTATTCGGCCATCACCGACCTCTACCGACTCCACCCCGACCGTACACGCGACTGGATCGTGACCCCGAAAGCCAATGGCTACCAGGCCCTCCACCTCACCGTCATGGGACCCGACGGCAACTGGATCGAAGTACAGATACGCTCGCGCCGTATGGACGAAATCGCCGAAAAGGGTTTCGCCGCTCACTGGAAATACAAGATCGGCGAGGGCGACGAAGAATCGGAACTCAACGCATGGCTGCGCACCATCAAGGACATACTCGACAATCCCGAACCGAGCGCCATGGACTTCCTGGATACCCTGAAGCTCAATCTGTTCGCCTCGGAAATCGTGGTCTTTACCCCCAAAGGCGAGCTGATCACCCTGCCCGCGCGCGCTACCGTCCTCGATGCAGCTTTCGCCCTCCATTCCGAGATCGGCATTCACTGCATCGCCGGCAAGGTCAACCACAAGCTCGTGCCTCTGAGCAGCCGCCTGTCATCGGGCGACCAGGTCGAGATCCTAACCTCGCAGTCGCAGACTCCCCAGGCCGAATGGGCCGACTTCCTCATCACCGCTCACGCCAAGACACGGCTGCGCTCGGCTCTGCGCAAGATGCGCCAGCCGCTCACGGCCAAAGGCGGCGAAATGCTGCGCGAATGGCTCGCCGAGCACAATATTCCCGACACAAACGCCGTCATCTCAAAAATACTGGGGACTTACCACATAGCCAATCGCGACGACCTCTGCTACCAGCTCGGCAACGAGGAAATCATGCTCGGCGACTTCCTCGTCAAGGCGCTCCGCAAGCCGGCCGAGGCATCGGCGTCCCGACAGGGTATTTTCAGCAAGATCCTGCGCATCGGCAAGAAGAACGACGAGGCCGCCGCACCCGCGGTGAATCCCAAGGAGATCTACGTACTCAAATGCGACGACAGCGGCCCGCTGAATTTCTCTACCGCCGACTGCTGCTCCCCGATTCCCGGCGACGACACCTTAGGATTCATCACCGACTCCGGCTCCGTCGAGATCCACTCACTCGATTGTCCGCGCGCACAGGTGCTCAAGGCCGGCTACGGATCACGCATAGTGGCCACCCGATGGGAAAACACCGGCGCCAAATTCATGGCAAGCATCCGCATCGAGGGAATCGACCGCCACGGCATCCTTCAGGAACTCATCCAGATGATATCTACCCACCTTGCCATCGACATCCGCCGCCTCAACATCGAGGCCAAGGGCGAGATTTTCACCTGCGACCTGTCCGTGAAGGTCGCGTCGGCCGACGTCGTCCGCGACCTCTGCAACAAAGCTCTTACAATCAACGGTATCAAGACAGCATCCCGCATCCCATGAAACATATTTCGGAATTAAGCGCCAACGGCATGGCGCGCAGAGTGGCTGTGGCCCTGGCCGCGCTGATTGTCATAGTATGGTTCTATCCCCACCAGCGTGCCAACAAACTCTTCTACGAGGAAGGGCGCCCGTGGAACTATGCGCAGCTCATAGCGCCGTTCGACATACCCATCCATCCCGATTCGGCCACCGTCGAGCGCATGCGCGACACGCTCGATGCACGTTTCGTGCCTATATTCGTACTCGATCAGAACGCCGTCGACTCGGTCGTCCGCCGGCTCCCCGGATCCATGGCCGAGCGCATGAGTCTGGCCGGACGCATCCGCCGGTGCTACGATGAAGGTGTAGTGTCGGCCGAGACTATGGCCAAGATACGCGAAGGCAAGCTCACGCGCATGCGTGTGCTCGAAGGCAACACCATGAGCGAGCGCTCCACCGCCGGACTTATCTCGGTCAGCGACGTCTACCGCAGGCTCGACAGCATCGTACGCGACCCCGCGCTCCACCAGTATATGGTAAAATCCGACGTCCACAGCCTGCTCGTTCCGAGCCTTGCCTACGACGAGGCCGAGAACAAGCGCCACTACGACAACGAATACCAGACAATGACCGCCGACCGCGGAGTCATTCTCCAGGGCCAGGCCATCATCAACAAAGGCGACATAATCACCCCGCAGGACTTCACCAACCTCCAGACTTACGAGCAGCTGCTCGAAGCGCGCCTTACCGATGAAAGCCAGTCCGACTGGCTTACCCTCCTGGGCCAGGTCACATATGTGCTCCTGCTGCTCTCGGCACTGCTGGGCTACTGCGCGATATTCCGCAAGGACATGTTCGGGAATTTCCGCACGGTGCTGTTCATACTCCTGCTCGTGACGGTTTTCTATCTCTTCTCGGTAGCTCTGTCTGCCTTCATTCCCGGTGGAGTGTACATAGTGCCTATGGTTATCATACCTATTCTGGTACTGGTCTTCTTCGACGCATACACGGCCATGTTCGTCTCCACGGTATCCGTACTGATCGTGGCGCCGATCACAAGCTTCACGCTTGAGTACGTGTACCTGCAGTTCTGTGCCACTACCATAGCCGTATACACACTGCGCGACCTCAGCCGCCGATCGCAGCTCATGCGCACATCGGTACTTGTGGCCCTGACCTACACAGCTGCCTACCTGGCGCTCGAGCTGCTTATGAACGGATCGTTCGAAGGCTTCACATGGCGCATGCCAGTGTTCCTCGTCATCAACGCGTTGCTGACACTGATGCTGTACATCCTCATGTTCGCCGTAGAGAAATCGTTCGGCTTTGTCTCCACAGTCACTCTGATCGAACTCGCCGACACCAACCAGCCACTGCTGCGCAAGCTGAGCGACACATGTCCCGGCACTTTCCAGCATTCGATGAGCGTAAGCAACCTGGCCGCGGACGCCGCCCGTGCCATGGGTGCCAACGAGCAGCTTGTCCGCGCCGGCGCGCTGTACCACGACATAGGCAAGATGGCCAACCCCGCCTTCTTCACCGAGAACCAGCACGGCGTCAACCCCCACGAGGCGCTCCCTCCCGAACAGAGCGCACGCATCGTCATCGGCCACGTCACCGACGGGCTGCGCATGGCCGACCGCGCCGGGCTGCCGTCTGTGATCAGAAAATTCATATCCGAGCACCACGGCACCGGCAAGGCAAAATACTTCTACTACACTTACTGCCAGAAGCACCCCGACGATCCCAATCCGCCGGCACAGGACTTCACCTATCCGGGCCCCGATCCCGAAAGCCGCGAGACATCCCTGCTGATGATGGCCGACGCCGTCGAGGCGGCATCGCGCTCGCTCACCGACTACTCGCGCCAGTCGCTCACCGGCCTGGTCAACAAAATCATAGACGGACAGATCGCCGAAGGGCTGCACGCCCGTTCCACCCTCGAGTTCCGCGACGTGCCTATCATCAAGGATGCGTTCGTAAAGCGCCTGATGACAATGTACCACACGCGCATAGCCTACCCGTCGGCACCGTCGCAGGCCGCCGCGCCGCAGGCACCCGCCACGGATGGCAATAAATAGCGACCGCATCCGTTAATATGATGTGAACATGAGATTACCGCGCCTGAATCCGCTGATGCTACTGGTGGCCTCCCTGGTGGTGGCCGCTATGGCTGTGTCGTGCTCGCCACGCAAGAACACGGCCGCGACACGGCGCTATCAGGCGTTCATCACCCGATACAATATCTACTACAACGGCGACACCCACTACAAGGAGACGCTGAAAAACATGGAGACCAACTACGAGGACGACTATTCGCAGCTGGTCTACATGCATCCGGTCGAGGCCCGGTCAAATCCCTCGGCACCTCAGCCCCAGGGCGACTTCACCCGCTCCATCGAAAAAGGGCAGAAGGCCATCCAGCTGCGCTCGATCCGCAAACGCCCGGCCAAGAAAGGCGGCACGCTTACCCCCGCCCAGAAAGCCTGGTACAAGCGCGACGAGTACAACCCATTCCTTCACAACGCATGGATGCTGATGGCCCGGGGCCAGTACTTCAACGGCGACTTCGCCGGAGCCGCCTCCACATTCTTCTACATCAGCCGTCACTTCTCGTGGCTTCCCAAGACCGTCACCGAAGCCGAATTGTGGCAGGCCCGATCGTACATCTCCATGGACTGGCTCTTCGAAGCCGAAGTGATCCTCAACCGCATCAAGCCCGACGACCTCACCGACAGTTCGCTCAAAGGACTCTATAACTTTGTTCAGGCCGACTTCCATATCAAGAGCAACCAGCTCGAAGCGGCCGTTCCGTATCTGAAAGAGGCCATAAAGGACGCGTCGGGAGCGCAGAAAACCCGTCTGCGCTTTCTTCTGGGACAGATCTACACCCGCCTGGGACAGAAGGACGAGGCCTACCGCGCCTTCGCCGCCGCAGGCAGCTCGCCCTCGGCTCCGTACCGCACCAAGTTCAACGCCCGCATCAAGCAGAGCGAGGTCTACACCGGCGGGGACATACAGCCCGAAGTGAACGCCCTGCGGCGCATGCTGCGCTACGACCGCAACAAGGACTACCAGGATCAGATCTACTATGCGATCGGCAACCTCTATCTGTCGCGGGGCGACACCGTCCACGCCATCGAGAACTACGTCCTGGCGGCCGAGAAAAGCACGCGCAACGGCATCGACAAAGCCATCGGCCAGATAACACTCGGCAACCTCTACTTCGCCCGCCACGAATATCAGCTGGCGCAGCCCTGCTATGCCGAGGCCGTGCCCCTGCTGCCCAAGGACTATCCCGACTACAACCTGCTCAAGCGCCGCTCCGACGTGCTCGACGAACTGGCCATATACGCACAGAACGTCACCCTGCAGGATTCGCTGCTGCGCCTGGCCGCCATGACGCCCGAGCAGCGCCTCGAGGTCGTCAACAAGCTCATCGAGGAGCTGAAGCGCAAGGAGCAGGAAGAGGCCGAGGCAGCCCGTCGCGAGGAATACCTCGCCAACCAGGCCGCCCAGGGACAGCAGACCAACCAGGGCAATGCAGCCCAGGCGCCCAACTCGTTCGTGATCAACGCCGACAACTCCTGGTATTTCTACAACACAGCTACGCGCAACGCCGGCAAGACCGAGTTCCAGCGCCGCTGGGGCGCCCGAAAACTCGAGGACAACTGGCGCCGCCGCAACAAATCGCAGTTCAGTTTCGACGATTTCAGTTCAGACTCCTCCGACGAAGACGAGTCGGCCGACGATACCGCACAGGCCGACACCGTGCCGCCCGAAGAGCGCGAGGCAGCCGAACGCGCATCGGATCCCCATTATCCGGAATATTACCTGGCACAGATTCCCGAGACCGAGGAACAGAAGGCCGTCGCCCACGAAATCATACAGGAAGGACTCTACAACATGGGCATCATACTCAAGGACAAGCTCGAGGACTACCCGGCGGCCCGCGCGGAGTTCGACCGCCTGCTCAAGGACTATCCCGACAATGTCTACCGCCTCGACACGTACTATAACCTGTACCTTATGTTCATGCGCGAGAAGCGTCCGGCCGAAGCCGAGACGTACCGCCGCCTCATCCTGAGCGACTTCCCCGACTCTCCCATAGGCCAGGCGCTCCGCAATCCCGACTATCTCGACAACCTGCGCAACCAGGATGCCGACGTGGCCCGGCTCTACGAACAGACCTACGAAGACTATCTGGAGAACCGCAACGACCGAGTACACGCCGCCTACCGGACCATGGTGGAAAAGTATCCGATGAGCAAGACCATGCCCAAGTTCATGTTCCTGCACGCACTGGCCTTCGTGACCGAAAACCGCCCCGACGAATTCAACGCCGTGCTGCGCGAGATGCTCGAGCGCTACCCCGACACCGACATCACACCCATCGCATCGGCATGGCTCAAGGGCATGGCCCAGGGACGGGAACTTCACGCCGGAGCCACCAACATGCGCGGCATGATCTGGGACATGCGCCTGAGCAACGACTCCACCGCCACGGCCGAGGGAGCGGCACAGTTCACCCTCAGCCCCGACGACCGCCAGCTGCTCGTGATGACATTCGCCACCGACGAGGTCTCGTCCAACGCCCTGCTCTATGAGATCGCCCGCCACAACTTCAGATCGTTCGTGGTGAAGGACTTCGACCTCGAACAGCTCAACTTCGGGCGCCTCGGCATGATCGTCATACGCGACTTCCGCAACATGGACGAACTCAACCACTACCGCAGCGTCATGGCCTCGTCGGGCGAGTTCAGGCTGCCGCGCGGCGTGCGCCCCGTCGTCATCAGCGACAACAACTTCAAGCTGATGCTGTCGCAGGGACGTTCGTTCGACGAGTACTTCCGTTTCCTCCAGGAACAAAACTACGAGGACACCCAGGCCGACCTGCTGCAGCCGGAGGAAGTAGAGACACTCGAGGAAGCCGACCAAAGCATCGACATCCCGGCCACGGACACCGAGCCCGAGCCGGACAGTGCAGCCGATGAAGCTAATGAAGCCAATGTAGCTGTCCCCGATGAGCCGGAACCGGAGCCGGAACCGGAACCTGCGCCCATATCTCCCGCAGCCCCAGCACAGCCCGCAGCACCCGCACAGCCATTGCAGCCCGCACCACAGCCTGCGGTCACGCCGGCTGCACAACCCGCCCGCCCGCAGCAACCGCAGCAACCGCCCGTGATCGTGCCGCAGCCCGTGCGGCCGACACTGCCCGCCTACGATCCCGGCAGCGAAGGCGATGATCCGCTTTTAGAATGACTGTTATGAATCAGAACCATCAGATATTATGGGCCGATGACGAGATCGATCTTCTGAAGCCCCACATACTTTTCCTGCGCAGCCGCGGCTACGAGGTCACCACGGCCAACAATGGCCGCGACGCCCTCGAACTGATCGCCTCGCACCCGTTCGACCTGATCATACTCGACGAAAACATGCCGGGCCTGACCGGGCTGGAGACCCTGAGCCGCATCAAGCAGCTGCTGCCGCACACCCCGGTGATCATGATCACCAAAAGCGAGGAGGAAAACATCATGAACCAGGCCATCGGCAACAAGATCGCCGATTACCTGATCAAGCCCGTCAATCCCAACCAGATACTCATAGCCCTCAAGCGACTGCTCCACAGCGACCAGCTGATCACCGAGCAGACCACCCGCGACTACCGCGAGGACTTTCGCCAGATTTCCGAGCTGATAAACTCAGCCTCGACTATCGGCGACTGGTATGAACTTTACGGACGCCTCGTCTACCGCGAGCTGGAACTGGCCGAGGTGTCGTCGAACATGGACGAGCTGCTCGAGATGCAGAAGAACGAGGCCAACACCGAGTTCGGCAAGTGGATCCGCCGCAACTACGCCAAGTGGATGCCCGACATGCCCGAGGGCTCGCCGCTGATGAGTCCCCGCATATTTCCCGAGCGGGTGTTCCCGCTGCTCGACAAGGGCGAGAAAGTCTTCTTCATACTGATCGACAACTTCCGTCTCGACCAGTGGCGTACCGTCAAGCCACTGCTGGCCGACATATTCACCTTCAACGAGGAGCTGTACACGTCCATCCTGCCCACGGCCACGCAGTATTCGCGCAACGCCATCTTTTCGGGCCTGATGCCGTTGCAGATCGAGAAGATGTTCCCCGACCTGTGGGTCGATGATGACTCCGAGGAAGGCAAGAACCTGAACGAATCGCCCCTGATAGCCACCCTGCTCGAGCGCTATCGCCGCAAGTACCGGTTCTCGTATACGAAACTCAACGACTCAGTGGCCGGGGAACGTTTCCTGCGCGATTTCTCGTCGCTGGAGCACAACGACCTCAACGTGGTGGTGCTCAACTTCGTCGACATGCTGTCGCACGCGCGCACCGAGTCGAAGATGATCCGCGAGCTTGCCTCGACCAACGCCGCCTACCGGTCGCTGACCGAATCGTGGTTCCGCCATTCGGCCACGATCGATCTTTTCCGCAAGATAGCCGCCAGCGGAGCCAGGGTAGTGCTCACCACCGACCACGGCACGATCCGCGTCGACAATCCGATCAAGGTCATCGGCGACAAGAACACCAACACCAACCTCCGCTACAAGCTCGGCAAGAACCTGAATTACAACCCGCGCCAGGTCTACGAGATCAAGCGGCCCGAGAGCGCCGGACTGCCGTCGCCCAACGTGTCGACATGCTACATCTTCGCCGACGGCCGCGACTTCTTCGCCTACCCCAACAACTACAACTACTACGTGCAGTACTACACGGGCACGTTCCAGCACGGCGGTATCTCCATGGAGGAGATGCTTGTGCCGCTGATCACAATGACTCCGAAACAATAACGCATAATCATACAGACAAATGAGTACAACCACCATACATGTAGACAACCTGGAGGCACTGCCGGCCGCCGCCGGCGAATTCCTCAGCCTGATGGGCGACGAGACCGTCTACGCCTTCAGCGGCGAGATGGGAGCCGGGAAGACCACCTTCATCTCGGCCCTGTCGCAGGCCCTGGGCGTCGATGCCGAGGAAGCCAATTCGCCGTCGTTCGCGATAGTCAACGAATATCGCTCCGACACCACAGCCGAACTGATCTACCACTTCGATCTCTACCGCCTCGAGAATCTTGAGGAAGTGATGGACATAGGCTTCGAGGACTATCTCGACTCGGGCGCGCTGTGTCTGATCGAATGGCCCGGAATCGTGGATGACATTCTGCCGGACGATACCGTGCGGGTGGAAATACGCGCCAACGACGACGGATCGCGCGACATCATCGTAGAGAAATGAGCCGGGCGGACATCCGGCTGTTCGATTCGCTCGCCTCGACCAACACGGCCATGACGGCCGACTGCGCCGCCCTGGCCCACGGC
>OLSQ01002909.1_pt1 | contig 11803 bp, 10 predicted proteins | sample 1672561 | NCBI WGS metagenome assembly OLSQ01 (sample SAMEA3136699, study PRJEB25190) | human gut metagenome | biome: human gut; feature: human-associated habitat; material: faeces | place: Austria | collected 2013 | reverse complement strand
GGCGGAGGCGGCAGCTTCGGCGGCTTTGGCGGCAGCCGCGGCGGTGGCTTCGGTGGAGGTCGCAGCGGCGGATTTGGCGGTGGCCGCGGAGGCGGCTTCGGCGGAAGACGCTGAAAAGCCAAAACCCCTGACACAAAACGAAAAGCACGTCTGCTTGGCAGGCGTGCTTTTTCTTATCTTGTTTGCGGTGCGAAGTAATGATTCATTGCGTAGGCGAAGTGCGCGTCGAACGCTTCCGCCGCCTGATGGCTGACCTTGCGGAAGGGCGTCAGCATGTCGAACGCGTGGAACAGCCCCGGATAGACGTCGACCGATGCCTCGACGCCCGCGGCGCGAAGCTTTCGGATGAAGGTCATCGTCTCAGCGTAAAACGGCTCTGCGGTGCAGACGAACGTGTAGGCCGGCGGAAGTCCGGAATAGTCCTCCCGCCGCGCCGGGGCGGCGTAGCAGGGAACGCTCTGCCCGCGGAGCGAGCGCAGATAGCGTTTCCAGCCGTAGTGATTGCGACTCGTGTTCCAGACCGGCGCGTGGTTGTCGCGCGAGGTCTCGGTGTCCTCGTTGTCGATCATCGGGTAGAGCGGCATCTGGTAGGCGATGCTGACGCCGCCGATGTCCTTTTCGTACATGCACAGTGCTGCGGCGAGCCCGCCGCCCGCACTCTCGCCGCCGACCATGAGCTGGTCGCTGCGCACGCCGAGTTTGGCGGCGTGCTCCTTGAGGTAAAGGAGCGCCGCGTGACAGTCGAGCAGCGCGGCGGGGTAGGGGGCCTCTCCGGCAAGGCGGTACTCCGGCGTCACGACCACCGCGCCGAAGCGCTCGACAAGACCCCGCGCGCGGGAATGGTAGACCATTTCAGCCATGCCGGTGATGTACCCGCCACCGTGGATCCACAGCACGCCGGGGCGCTGCGAGCGCATCGCGCGATCCGTCGGCCGCAGCACGAGCAGCTTGAGCGTCCCGCCGGGAGACGGGATCGAAAGTTTTGTTATGGTAAAGTTCATTGCAGGTTCCTCCGCAGGCGGAGCTTATCAGACTATGAACAGTATACGAGTGAAAACCGGCGAAGTAAAGTGGATTTTTAGCCCTGCGCTGTTGCGGGACTCCTGCGTCTGAGCCCCTTTTGCATGAGGGCATTATTCGCGCCGTGCAATTTTGCGGTATTCGATGGGCAGAATACCGGTGCACTTTTTGAACGGTTCCGCAAAGCGGCAGCCATTTTGCAAAAACAGGCGGATTCCGTTCATACGGAATCCGCCTGTTTTATACTTGTTGTGCCGCGGGCAGTACCATAACGTTGCTGCCGCCGTTGGTGATCGTGCAGCGCCCTTTCGGGTGATCCTGCGGGCATTAGATATGCAAGGATATCTTTGCTTGCATCAATCGCTGATCTGCGTCAGGCGGGAAGTCAACTCGCCCAATGCGTTGACCTCGTGGGTGACCTGTTCGTCCAGCATGGTGGTCTGATTGTCGATCGCCTGATTCAGGCGTTCGAGCTCGGCCGTATAATCCGCAGCGCTGTCATCAGCCTTTGCCTGAAGCGAGCGGATCACGTCAAACAGGTCCTCCTGCCCCTGCACGCGGCCCGCACCCCACATCAGACGGTCCGCGTTCTGGTTGAGCACGTAGTCCGTGAAATGGTCAAATGTTTCACGGCTCCAGTCGTAGGCATACCAGTTGTTGTCTACGCCGTACAGATATTCATCCAACGCCGCGGCGCTGTCGCCCTGCTTGAGGGCCTCTACCGCGCCCTGCAGCGCCAGCAGATTATTCTGGCTGTGCTCGTGCGGGAAGATGGAGGAATCCTCCCATGTTAGGCGCACAAAGGCGTCCTCCGCAAGCTTGAAGGCGGCAAGGACATTTGCGTTCATCGCTCGGGTCTCGGCGAGCAGCTCATCCGCCTTGTCCGTATTGCCCGTATCCAGCGCCTGCTGATACGCGGCGTTCGCTTCCGAAACCCTGGCCCATGCCGTACCTGCCGCAGCCTCAGCCTCATCCAATGCGGCGTTCAGGGTATCCATCTGCTCTGCCGTCATGACCGTATCGTCCATGGACTCCCGCAGGGCGCTCAGGCGAGTGGAGAAGTCGAGCGGAGAGACCGCGCAGTGGTCATAGGCCAGCATCAGCAGGCCGTACATGTTGTGATGGAACAGGAACGCCTCATGGCTGTAGGTATCCTGATTGTCAAACTGGCTGTGATAGTGCGTCTTGGAAAAATCGCCGCGCAGCGCCGTCACACTGGACGGAACACCGGCAATGGACAGGGAAAAGTCATCCGACCAGGTCTGCGTCGGCACGATGATCTCAATGCCGTCGGGGAACACGCCGTCGACCTGCGGCACGTTGGACTTGAATTCATCCACAAAGGTCTTGAGCTCGTAAGAGGTGCGGATCTGATCTGCCGTTCCCGCATCCATGGCGGGCAGTTCAAAGTTGATATCCGCGATGACTTTGCCCACCCACTCAGGATGGACGCGGAAGATCTGGTTGTAAGCGCCGGTGGACCAGTCGTAGCGCGTGTCGCTCATGCCCCACTCCTCCGCCGCCATGGCGCAGAACACCAGCGTCTTCTCAGGCTGATAGCCGCTGTCGATCAGTCCCTTGGCAATGCCCATCATCAGGGCGATGGCAGCGTTGTCATCCTGGAAGCCGGAAAAGTAGGAATCGTAGTGTGCGCTCATCAGCACCATGCTTTCCGTGTCGCGGCCGGGGATCATGCCGACGATGTTGTAAGACGTGCCGTCCTTGCCGACGCGGCTGTCCGCATCCAGCGTGACGGCGGCTTCGCCGTTTTCATCCATTGCGGCCTTGAGGAGCTCGGCGTCCGCGCGGCTCATCGAAAAGGCAGGCGCGTCGGCAGGGCCGCAGACGTCCTGCGCGTTCAGCGCATCGTCGCTCACTTCGGCATAGCCGCCATCCTGCACGGCGATCACAGCCGCCGCCCCCGCCAGATGTGCTTCATAGGCAGGGTAGTTGATCCACCAGTCGGCCCGCTGGTTGATATCCACCAGCACCAGCTTTCCGGTCACATCCAGTCCGGCAAGGTCCGCTTCGGTGCCCTGTCCGCCGTCGATGACCGTATAAGCCTCAGCGCCATCGGTCACAAAGTCCGTCTGATAGCCGCCAAGCTCTGCGGTCTGTACCTCACCGGTGCTGTCCGTAAAGCAGAGCTGCGCTCCGGTGAATGTCCAGGTATCCAGCGTGAATTCGTCCTTCGTGACATTTTGCAGGCCGATGCGCTCCATCTCTTCCTTGAGCATATCGCCGGTGGCAAGCTCCGCCTCAGAGCCCGCCGTGCGATAGCCGAGCTTCTCATTGCTGCGGATCTCCTCCAGCTTCAGCGCCAGATCGTAGGAGTAGTCCACGTCCACCTTGTCGAGGTAGGCCTGCGCGGCATCCGCCTCGGTCTGCGAGGTGTCCGCCTCGGGCGTCTTGCCGCAGGCGGTCGCTGATAGCAGCAGGGATGCCGCCAGCAGCACACTTACAATTCTTTTCTTCATGATTCGTCTCTCCTTTGTAGTTTATAGATCGGAGGAAGAATCAAAAAAGCCACGGGCGCGTTTGCGTCCGTGGCTTGAAACATCCATTAGAGAGTTTTCCTTTTCCGCATTGACCGGAGAACCGTGCATGCAGTCCGTTTATCACTCTTATTGATTCGTTCACAAGCTGTGTGCGCAAAACGCAGTAAGCAACTTAAAAACTTGAGCTCTTCCGCCCAATCAATAAGGCAACAAAGTTGCCAACCCGCACCCGCGGTGCGGTCCCCGGCTCTTCGACGGGTTTTCGGCATTTGACCCGGCCGTCCGTGTAGCCTCGATCCCTCGACGGAGGGATGGTCAAGACGTGCATATGCACAGGCGTTCTGAAAAAGAACAGGGCAACTTTAACACACTGAAAAAAAGATGTCAAGATTTTTTTGCAGCCTTCGGTGCGCTCCGAAATCGGTTGTTCCCGGATTATTTCAAAAATACTGCGCGTGTGATGCAGCGTCCGGTCAAAATTCACGATTTTTCCGCATGGCCGTGCATAGCTTTCCGCATCCGAAGGCCTCTTGCATAAAGGCTACAAAAACGTTGAAATTTTGACTTAGTAATTTGGTAACGAATTACCACGCTAAAGCGTTGACAAATGAAATCGTCCCTGTTATGATAAATGCCATCAAAAGGGCGGCACCAACGTCCCGAAACCAACAGAAACGAGGGCAAGGATATGAAAAAGGCAATGGCAATTTTGTTGGCGGCTGTTCTGGCACTGGCCTGCACCGCCTGCGGCGGCAGCAAGAACGGGGAGACCAAGGACCGTCTGGCGCAGATCAAGGAAAAAGGCTATATCGAGCTGTGTACCGAGCCCTATTTCGCCCCCTATGAATATGTAGACCCCAACAAGAGCGGGGAGGACCAGTATCAGGGCATGGACATTGAGGTGGCCAGGTACATCGCCGACAAGATCGGCGTGGACCTGAAGATCACCGCTCTGGATTTCACCGCCGTGCTGGCCGGTGTGGCGGACGGCAAATATGATTTCGCCATCTCCGCCATCGCCTATGCCCCTTCCCGGGCGGAGGCCATGCGGCTCAGCGATGTGTACTACTCCTCCAATACCGGCTATGGCTTCATTGTCCGGACGGAGGACATTGACAAATATAACGACCTGGATTCTTTGAAGGATGCCGTGGTCATCACCCAGAGCGGCTCCGTTCAGGAAGCGCTGTATAACCAGTATATCAACGGCGCCTGCAAGGAATTCAAGCTGGTGGCCAACATGACTGACGGCTATCTGGCCGTGGCCGAGGGCAAGGCCGATGTGTGCATCTGCTCCACTGCCTCCGCCCAGCTGTACGCCGATGCCAACGGCGGCATGTCCATCCCCGACTACCGCTTTGAGGTGGACCCCAACATGAACGGCACCTGCGTGGCCATGCCCATGGAGGGGACGGAATCTCTGGCGGAGCTGGTGAACCAGTGCATCGCCGAGCTGAAGGAAAACGGCCAGACGGACGTCTGGTACAGTGAATATGAAGAGCAGGCCGCGGCTCTGGGCATCGAATAAGCGGCAAAATCGGTTTTAGGAGCGGAATCCCATGGAAAAGGTCATCAAGGTTTGGTTGAAATATTATCCGGTGTACCTCTCAGGCCTGTGGGGCACCCTCTGGATCTCGGCAGTCACCGTGTTCCTGGGGGCCCTGCTGGGCATGGTGGTGGCCCTCATGCGGATGAGCCGCCTGAAGATCCTCCGGACCGTCTTCAATGTATATGTGGAGATCCTCCGGGGCACCCCCATCCTGCTTCAGCTGTATTTCTTCTGGATCGGCCTGCCCAAGCTGGTGCCCTTTGAACTGACGGATACCCAGTGCATCGTGGCGGCTCTGGTGGTAAACGCCTCCGCCTTCATCTCCGAGATCATCCGGGCCGGCATCGGCGCGGTGGACAAGGGCCAGTGGGAGGCCGCCCGGAGCATCGGCCTTTCCGAGACCCATGTGATGACCCGCATCATCCTGCCGCAGGCGGTAAAGAACATTCTCCCGGCCCTGTGCAACGAATTTATCTCCACCGTGAAGGGCACCTCTCTGGCTTCTGTGTTCTTCGTGGGGGAGCTGATGACCAGCTTCAAAACCGTTCAGAGCGCCACCTTCCTGGCCCTCCAATCCCTGACCATCGTAGGCATCATCTACTTCCTGCTGAACTTTATCCTCTCCCGGCTCCTGCGGGTCATTGAAAGGAGGCTGACCGTCAGTGACTGACGTGATTCTGGAAACCCGGAACCTGAAAAAGAGCTTCGGCAAGCTGGAGGTGCTGAAGGGCATCTCCACGGGAATCCGCCGGGGCGAGGTGGTGTCCATCATCGGCCCCTCCGGCGGCGGCAAGTCCACGTTTCTCCGTTGCCTGAACCTGCTGGAAACACCGGACGGCGGTCAGGTCCTCTTCAAGGGACAGGACATCACCGACAAAAAGCTGAACATCTCCCAATACCGCCAGAGCATCGGCATGGTGTTCCAGCATTTCAATGTGTTCCCCAACCTGACGGTGCTGGAAAATGTGACACTGGCCCCGGTTCTGGAAAAGAAGGTCCCCAAGGATCAGGCGAAAGAGGAGGCCATGGCCCTGCTGCGCCGGGTGGGTCTGGGGGACAAGGCCAATGAGTATCCCCGGAAGCTCTCCGGCGGCCAGAAGCAGCGGCTGGCCATCGTCCGGGCCATGGCCATGAAGCCGGAGGTCATGCTTTTTGACGAGCCAACCTCCGCTCTGGACCCGGAAATGGTCAAGGAGGTCCTGAACGTCATCCGGGAGCTGACCCGCAGCGGCATGACCATCCTCATCGTCACCCACGAGATGGGCTTCGCCCGGGAGATATCCGACCGGGTGCTCTTCATCTGTGACGGCGTTATCAAGGAGGAGGGCACCCCGGAGCGGATTTTTACCTGCCCCCACGAGCCCAGCACCATTAAATTCCTGAGCATGGTACTTTGACACTCCCCATGACTTATTCGGTAAAGGAGACTGATATCATGATCCAGACCATTAAAGATCTGGTTTCCGCCAAGGCGGATACCACCGTAGCCCTGGCCAGGGAGATCTGGGGCTACGCCGAGCTTTCCTACGAGGAATCCAAGTCCGCCGCTGCCCTCATCGCCGCCCTGAAGCAGGAGGGCTTCACCATCGAGGAGGGGATCGCCGACATCCCCACCGCCTTTACCGCCACCTATCAATGCGGCAGCGGCAAGCCGGTGGTGGGCTTTCTGGCGGAGTACGACGCCCTGTCCGGCCTGAGCCAGAAGGCGGGCCGCCCGGTTCAGGAGCCCGTCCGGGAGGGGGGCGCCGGGCACGGCTGCGGCCACAATCTGCTGGGTGCGGGGTGCTATGCCGCCGCCGTGGCCCTGAAGGACTACCTGATCAAGGAGAAGAAAGACGGCACCGTGATCTTCTTCGGCTGTCCCGCCGAGGAGGGCGCCGGTTCCAAGCAGTTCATTGCCCGGGCCGGGTACTTTGACAATGTGGATTTTGCCTACACCTGGCACCCGGAGACCGTCAACGAAGTGAGCTCCCGGGGCAGCGTGGCTATCATGGGCGCCAACTTCACCTTTGACGGCGTCGCCGCCCACGCCGGCGGAGAGCCCCATTTGGGCCGCAGCGCTCTGGACGCCGTGGAGCTGATGAACGTGGGCTGCAACTACCTGCGGGAGCACATGATCGACGCCGCCCGCATCCACTACGCCTATTCCGACCCCGGCGGCACCGCTCCCAACGTGGTCCAGAGCCATGCCGTCATCAAATACGAGGTCCGGGCCCCCAAGGTCAGCCAGGTCCAGGAGCTGTTCACCCGGGTGGTGGACGTGGCCAGGGGCGCGGCCCTGATGACCGGCACCAAGATGAAATATGAGATCACCATGGCCTTCTCCGACTACGTCCCCAACCGCACGTTGGGGGCCGTGGTGGATCAGTGCATGCGGGAGCTGGGTGCTCCGGAGTGGACTGAGGCGGACTACCGGCTGGCAGCGGAGTTCCTCCGCACCTATCCCCGCACCACCATGGTGGGCATCCGGGAAAAGCTGGGCTACTACTTCGAGCCGGAAGAGCTGGACGCCGCTCTGGAAAAGCCCCTGGATCGGATCATCCATCCCTTTAACCCCAAGGAGACCGCCTACAGCTCCGGCTCCACCGATGTGGGCGATGTGGGCTACGCCACCCCCACCGTTATGTTCCATGTGGCCACCGCCTGCCTTGGCAATGTGGGCCACTCCTGGCAGAACACCGCCTTCGCCTGCTCCGACATCGGAATGAAGGGCATGCTGCGGGCGGCGGAGATCATGACCCTGGCCGCCATCCGCACCATGGACCAGCCGGCGGTCATTGCCAAAGCCCGGGAGGAGCTGAAGCAGAAGAACGGCGGCAGCTACCACTGCCCGCTGCCGGACTATGTGACGCCTCCCATCGGCCGCTATTGAGCTTCACAGCCTTCAGCCGCCCGTGCCGGTCTGGCAAAGAACCGCTGCTTCCAAATACATCCGGCCCACCCGCCGCTTGGAACGCATCTGACTACAAAAGCAAAAGGCCCGCTCTTTCGAGCAGGCCTTTTCATTTTTATAGCTCCAGCAGAAACCGGGCGGCGCTTTCCATGGCTGCCGCCGCTTTTTTGATGGGGAACATCTGAAATACGTGCCACATTCCCTCGCTGACCTCCAGCCGGCAGGGCACATGGGCCGCCCGCAGCGCCGCAGCCAGGGACGCGGAATCGGAATAGAGGATCTCATGGTCTCCCACCTGGATCAGGGTAGGCGGAAAGCTCCCCAGGTCCCCCAACAGGGGCGACAAATCCGGGTCATGGAGATCCCTGTCCCCGGCGTATGCCCTCCGGACGGCCTCGATGTACTCCGGTGTCAGCATGGGGTCGCTCTCCACCCGCTCCCGGTAGGATGCCCCGGACATGGTCATATCCGTCCAGGGGGACATCAGCAGCAGGGCCCGGGGCATCCGGCGCCCAGCGGCCTTCAGGCGGCGGCACAGCACCAGGGCCAGGTTGCCCCCGGCGGAATCTCCCGTCACCGTCACGTTTTCCGCCCCGTATCCCTGATACATCAGATAGTCCCAGGCTCGCATGGCATCCTCCACTGCCGCCGGGTAGGGATGCTCCGGCGCCAGCCGGTACTCAAAGCTCAGCACATCGTAGCCGGTGACGTGGGCCAGCTTGGAGGACAGCACCCGGGAATAACCCAGGTTGCCGCTGGTATAGCCGCCGCCGTGGCAGTAGAGGATCACCCGGCGGTCCCCATGGGGCGCTTTCAGCCGGGTCCAGGCAGCAGGCATGGCCCCGATGGAAAGCTCTTCATACTCCATCCCCGCCATAGGGGCGGTAAGGCGGCCCAGAATTTCCTGGTTCCGGCGCTGATGCTCCAGCTCCTCCGGGGTCATGGTCTCCGGGGAACCGGCGCTGTGCAGGGCTTTCAGCGCCCGCATCAGCGGGTCCATCCGGGGTTTTTCGGCATCCGTTTTCCGTTTTCTGCCTAATTGCAGCTTTTCCATAGGTCCTCCGCTCTTTCGTGTTAATTGCAGAATATCATAAATCACGGAAAATGGGAAGTGGAAAATGGGCCAACTCTTGCTACGCCATTCCCCATGTGATACAATAACCTGTAACTATTTTCAGGGAGGTGACGCGGATGGCAAAACCAGACAGTCAGTGGTACCGGCTGGACAATGCCGGTATTCTCTATTCCGCCCTGCAAAGGGAGGAGTATTCCGCCATCTACCGCTTCTCCGCCCTGATGACAGAGCCGGTGCGGCCCGCCGCCCTGCAAAACGCCATTGACCGGGTGCTGCCCCGGTTCCCCAGCTTTGCCGTCCGCATCCGCCGGGGTTTATTCTGGTACTATCTGGAGCCCAACACCGCCCCGGGCCCCTTTCTGAAGGCCGACGTGGCCAATCCCTGCCAGCCGGTGCGCTTCCGGGAGGACAACGGCTGGCTGGTGCGGTTTTACTACTACCGGAACCGCATCTCTCTGGAGGTGTTCCACGCCCTGTCCGACGGGGCCGGGGCCCTGATTTTTTTCCGGACGCTGCTGGCGGAGTATCTGCGGCAGACCGGCATAAGCGTTCCGGCCGGAAACGGTGTGCTGGACCTGGAGGAGCCGCCCCGGAAGGAGGAGCTGGAGGACGCTTACGCCCGCTATGCCGGGCGGCACGCCCTGGGTCTGCGGCGGATGCCTAAGGCCTATGCCAACACCGGCACCCCGGAGCCTTTTTACACCTTCCATGTCACCATGGGCTTCGTGCCCCTGGGGAAGCTCCGGGAGGCCGCACGGAGCTATGGCGCCTCCATCACGGAATACCTCTCCGCCGTGCTGATTCACGTACTGCTGGAAAAGCAGCGCCGGGAGCATCCCCACAAGGAACGCCCGGTGGCCCTGGCGGTGCCCATCAATCTGCGAAGCTGGTTCCCCTCGGAAACGGTGCGGAACTTCATTACCACCGTCCGTCCCAGCATCGACCCTGCCTTGGGGGATTACACTTTTCCGGAAATCGTCTCCCAGGTGCGGCACTATATGAAGCTCCACGTCCACCGCCAGGAGCTGCAGGCCGCCTTTACCGGCAATGTCCGCTTCACGAAGAATTTCTTTCTCCGGGCGGTGCCGGTGTTTCTGAAAAACCCGGTGATGGCCCTCAACTACTATCTCCTGGGGGTGCGGCCCTACTCCTGCACCTATACCAATCCCGGCGCCTTCACCGTGCCGCCGGAGATGGCTCCCCATATTCAGGGCATGGAGGTGGTGCTGGGCCAGGCCACCGTGCCCCGGTGCCACTGTGCCTCCATCAGCTATGGAGACATCATGGAAATCACCTTTGCCGGCACCCAGGCCGAAACGGACACAGAGCGGGACTTTTTCCGCTTTCTGGTCCGGGAGGGCATTCCGGTGCGGATCGAGAGCAACCGATAAGAGGAGCATGTTATGTCTTACTGTGTCAACTGCGGCGTGGAGCTGGACCCCAGCGCCAAAACCTGTCCCCTGTGCGGGACGCCTGCCTGGCATCCGGAACTGGATGCGCCGCCCTACTTTCCCGCCAACTCCGCCGCCGTACAGCCCGCCTCCAGGCGAGAGGCCGCCATTCTGCTGACAGCTATGCTGGTGTCCGTGTCCCTGTGCTGCGGGCTTTTGAACCTGTTCCTGCCCACGGACCGTCCCTGGTCCCTGTACGTCATCGGGGCGGCGGTGATGCTGTGGGTCTGGTTCACCCTGCCTATGGTGCTGCGGCGGCTGCCGGTCTTTTTCCGGCTCACCGCCGATGTGGCGGCCATTGGCATCTATGTCTGGCTCATCTCCATCGACCTGGGCGGCAGCCGCTGGTTCCGGGGGCTGGCCCTACCCATGATCGGCTGGGCTGGGGTGCTGGTCTTTCTTTTGAGTTTTCTGCTCCGGGGCGGGCGGCGCTCCACCCTCTCCGCCATTGCCCTGGTCATCGGGGCGGCTGGGCTTCTGGCGATGGGCCTTGAATTCTGCATCGACCGGTATTTCCGTGGTGTGTGGCAGCCAGGGTGGTCCCTGATCGTGCTGGCGGTCTGCGTGGGACTCATCATCCCCCTGCGGATCGTCCGGCGGGTGCCCTCTCTCCGGGAGGAGGCCCGCCGCCGCTTCAACCTGTGACGCATAACGCTTTAAGGAGGCAAATATGAATATCTCTCAGATCATGGAAAAAATGATCGCATTCTCCAACGGGAACCTGCACGACATGAACCATTTCATGTGCGTGTGGACCTACGCCAAGACCATCGGCGAGCTGGAGGGCCTGGACCGGAAGACCCAGGAAACACTGGAGATCGCCGCCATCACCCATGACATCGCCTGCCCCCTGTGCCGGGAAAAATACGGCAATACTAACGGCAAGCGACAGGAGGAAGAGGGCGGCCCCCTGGTGCGCAGCTTCCTGGCGGATGCGGGCCTGTCTGCGGAGCAGGTGGACCGGGTGGCTTATCTGGTGAGCCACCACCATACCTACACGGATATTGACGGTATCGACTACCAGATTCTCATCGAAGCGGACTACATCGTAAACGCCTCCGAAAGCGGCTACAGCCCGGAAAACAGGAAGAACTTCCTGGAAGAGCACATGAAGACTGAAAGCGGTAAGCGGCTCCTCCGCTCCACCTTCTGCATGGAAGCGTAAAAAGGTCCGGTCCCATCACAATGGAACCGGATCTGAGACTGTCGATAAAGTGGTAAATTCTCCGCGACGGTAAGGTAGGGCAGCCGTTAGCGGCTCCGCCGCTTTACGGATGCTGCATACCCCTTGCGGGTGAAGGGTGTGCGCGGGACTAC
>OLSQ01002908.1_pt1 | contig 11805 bp, 6 predicted proteins | sample 1672561 | NCBI WGS metagenome assembly OLSQ01 (sample SAMEA3136699, study PRJEB25190) | human gut metagenome | biome: human gut; feature: human-associated habitat; material: faeces | place: Austria | collected 2013 | reverse complement strand
ATCTCCATAGAAAGTCCATTTTACAGACTGAAGATTAGCACCAAGATCACCGTAATCTCCATTTAGGTCGAGACGTAAAGTCTCACCATAAGAACCAACAGCGTCTCCAGAACGTAAGTTTGGAGTCACACCGGTTGCTTCTTTTAATGCCTCATCTTTAACACCGGATTCTGTTCCTTCGTTACTTCTTGCAGAAAAAATAAATGAACCATCTTCCTGTTTTGTAGCAGTTTTTAAACCGTAAGTGTTAGCTGTAACATTTGCAGTTTTTTGGTAAGATTTTAATTGGTTTTCACCATAACCACCAACAAGAGTTCCACCATTTTCAACAACAGTGTGGTTTGCTTTTAATGCATCTAAATCTGTAGTTTTTACTTTAACAGGAACATATTTTGTACCTTTTACTTCATAAGAAGTTAATTTATATTGCGTACCATCAGTATCAGTAATAGTTCCCTTAGCATAGCTTACACCTGTAGCATCTGTGGATGATTGATAGAATTTTTTACCATCTTTACTCCAGTGAGAAACAGAAAATTCTTTTGTAGTACCATCAGAAGCTTTTGCTTCAATGACTGCATTTCCTTGGAAACTTCCTCTGTGAAGTCCGTGATTTGTGGTTGCACGAGTAACAACGTCGTATCCACCTTTATCTTTTTCATAATGAGAATCTTCTACATCAGAGCTTGAAGTATTATTAGCATTATAAACCCCTTCATTCGCCCAATACTCAGACCAACATAGCAATAAACATATTCATCAGACTGTTCATCAGCAGCCTTAACAATGTGAGCAACATTAAAGATATTAGCTGTCACAGGAGTCGCAGTTAAAACCATTGCACCACTCATAGCGATAGCAAAGGCTTTCCCGATTAATCTTTTACGCATATAGTTTTTCCTCCGTTTTCTGTAATATAAAATAATAGCGTGTATGTAGTTAGAAAACTCTAACTGTTGAAAAATATGATACCACACGAAAGGTTAGTGAACAATAACTGCAAATGAGAATAATTATCAATATCTTGCCATTCATTAAATGCAGGTGTGCTCCTACGGTCACTGGACAGGATATTGATAATTACTCTGGAAGTTACTATAATTAAGGAAGTCATATTAAGAAATTCGTAAGAATTATATCTGTAGAAACGAAAGAACCACCTGATACACTAAAACCATCAAAGATACAAGGAGGAAAAGTATGAACCAGCCAAAGATTCTGGTCGTTGATGACGACAAAGAAATCGTAGGAGCGATCAAGAAACGTCTGGAAATGGAAGACTATGAAATCATAACGGCATATGATGGTCTGGAAGCCATGGATGTCCTGATGGAACAAGAAGTCCAGCTTCTGATCATAGACGTTATGATGCCGAAGATGGACGGACTATCCGCAACGATGAAGATCAGGGAAAGCAAGAACATCCCGATCATCATTCTTTCAGCCAAGACAGAAGAAAGCGATAAGATCCTGGGACTATCTATGGGAGCCGACGACTATATCAGCAAACCATTTCGTCCAGATGAACTAGTAGCGAGAGTGAAATCCCAGCTGCGAAGATACATGCAGTTTGGAGGAATGAACGCCGCAGAAAGCAATAAGGAACAGATCATCAATGGCGGACTGATCCTTGACATGAAGGGAAAAAGGATGATGGTAGACGGAGAGCCAGTGAAACTGACTGCAACCGAATACAAGATCGTAAGTCTCCTGATGAACAATCTGGGCAGAGTATTTTCAGCAGATGAGATCTACGAACGCGTATGGAACGAAGAAGCCTATGCAACAGAGAATACCGTTATGGTTCACATCCGTCGTATCCGCGAGAAAATAGAAATAGATGCAAAAAATCCAAGATATTTAAAGGTGGTGTGGGGAATTGGATACAAGATCGAGAAAATGGACTAACAAAGTATTGATCACACTTGTGATGATCGCCATGACCCTGTCAGGGATATATGGACTCAACACGATCCATAACATGGCATTGACAGGAGATAACAGCTTCAGTCTGGATGAACAGGATCAATCAGACTATATCAAACACACACAGATGTCACTGTTTGACAAATGGGCAGATCAAGAAAGTAATAAAGTCTATTATACACAGGCAAATCATGTATCAGAAAGTTTACTGAATAAGATAAAAAAAGAATCGTTTGTGAAAGTAACGATGAAGGTCAAACCATATGATAAAAAGATGGTAACGACAACATCAACATATGGAACAGAAAATGCGAACTATACTGGGGGCAGGATTGAACATTTTCATATAGAAAGAGGCAAGACAGAGAAACTAAACAAAGACGGAAGTTTCAAAGGATGGGATCCGTATGACGAATACGATGAGTACAATGCGGATCAGACAGAATACTATGAATTCTATGGGGATAATTATACGCTGCAGGATATATTCCCGGAACAGCTTCTGATCAATGATGAGAAGAATCAGCGTCTGGAAAATGCAGACATTGAGATTTCTTTGACAAAAAAAGCACTAACAGAGATTGAAAATTTCCGAAAAGGATCAACAAAACAGATCACGACGGGAATCAAAACGATCATCGTTGTTTCGATCATTGAAGTAATCGGAACGATCCTGCTGTGCATCTTATTTGCACTTCAGGAAAAGCGAACCAGATTTTTTAGAGGGCTTGACAGGCTCTGGTGGGAGATCATACTAGTGACAGCAACTACGCTGCTTGGACTGGCGATCGCATTATGCTTTGCAATCTGGGAATATACGATAGAATATACACAGGGCGGGATCACAGGTTCAACGATCGAGATGATCATGACGCTGAGTTATATCTCAGTCCCATTTTTTATCATGGCATTTGCCGTATGTATTCAGACTACGGTATGGAGGATTCGCCAGAAGAATCTTCTCGATTCAACATTTTGTCTGGGATATATTCGAAAATGGAGCCGTCAGGCAAAGACAAGAAGAAAGCTGGAAGATGAAGCGATGTCATTTGCACAAAAACATGCAAGAGACAGGATCAGACAGTACAGGGTCTTACGATATATTTTAACTGTCGGTACACTTGCTTGTATCATCATGGGAATGAATATTCCATCCCCACTCTTGTTTATAGCAGCAGTCATCTTTGTTTTTCTTATCAGATATTTTTCAAGATATTCAGACAAATATGCAAAAGAACAGAGAGATTTAAACATGCTGGTCGATCAGATCGAACGTATTTCCAATGGGGAACTGACGGCAACGACCGATATTTCACAAGAATCTGCGTATTATGAATACAGTCAGAAACTGACCAATATCGGGCAGGGAATGGAAAAAGCATTAGAAACACAGATGAAGGGCGAGAGAATGAAGATCGATCTGATCACAAATGTATCACATGATCTGAAGACACCGCTGACTTCTATCATCGGATACGTCGATCTCTTAAGCAGAGATCAGACATTATCTGCAGAATCAAGAGATTATGTAACCATCCTGATCAACAAGACCGAACGCTTAAAATCTATCATTTCTGACCTGTTTGAACTTGCGAAAGCAACAAGTGGAGATGCGAAAGTAGATCTGGAAGAAATGGATATGAAACGTCTGGTAGAACAGACACTGGGGGATATGGCAGATCAGATAGAAGAATCTGGATTTGCGATCAGATATCAGTGCGAAGCTACACACACAAGATTTATCGGAGACAGCAGCCGCATGTACCGAGTGGTACAAAATGTCATAGAAAATGCCTTAAAATACTCCCTGAAAGGAACCAGGATCTTCCTAAGGATCACCGAAGCAGATCAAAATATAAAATTAGAAGTTATAAACACAGCATCCTATGAGATGAATTTTACAGAAGAAGAGATCATGGAACGGTTTGCCAGAGCGGAAAAATCACGTACCAGCGAAGGAAACGGATTAGGACTTTCCATCGCAGACAGTTTTACAAAGAATTGTGGAGGAGAGTTTTCGATAAGAATAGACGGAGATCAATTCCTGGTTACTATACAATTTAAACAACATTTAGATGTAAACAAATAGATTTCATATGTTTTTTGACAAAATTGGAAAAATGTAAAAAAACTATGTTGAAAGGGTAGAAAACATAAATATAAAAGTATATACTAGTGGTGTCGACAATATGCAAATAGACCATTTGAGAGAGTGGTTTTTAAATCCTTTTTTTCATGAAGTTTTGATACATGGTGACTTATGGAACGGTTGCGTATTTGGAGACATCTGCTTTTAAAGTCTCTTCAGACATTAAGATCTGAAGGGGCTTTTTTTCTATAGAAATAGGACGTAACAGCATTTGATACAAACAAATGCTTCTGGTATAATAAAAAGAAAAGAGCATGCACGGAAAGGACACGAAAGAATGAAGAGACGTTTAATCAGCCTTGTCCTTGTATTGATGCTTGTCATGACAGCAGGATGCGGGAAGAAGAGTACAACAAAGAAGCTTAAGACAGAAGATCTGGATGAGACAACCCTGCAGGGAATGGCAAAAGATATCACGAAGGAGATGTCCTTAAAGAATAAGATCGGACAACTATTTATGGTATCTGTTTATCAATTAGATGAGGCAGAAAGCAAGAATCAGACAAGTGTGACGAGTCAGATGAAGAAGACATTGAAGAAGTATCCAGCAGGTGGAGTGATCATGTTTGCGAAGAATATCAACACACCTGATCAGACAAAGAAGATGACGGATGAGCTTCAAGATGCCTCCTATATTCCACTATTTATGGCAGTGGATGAGGAAGGTGGACAGGTTTCAAGAGTCGCATCAAATCCCAAGATGAAGATGACAGTATATCCATCTGCACAGGAAGTTGGAAGAACTTACAATAACAAGAAGATCGCGCAGATGGGAAAGACACAGGGAAAGGAATTAAAAGAGCTTGGATTTAACATGAATCTGGCACCAGTCGCAGACGTTTTAACGAATAAGAATAACACAGAGATTGGAGACCGAAGCTTTGGGACAGACTCAAAGAAAGTTGCTGATATTATTACAACACTGGTAAAGAACATGCAGAAACAACAGATCTCAGCGACATTAAAGCATTTTCCAGGAAGTGGACAGACTGGAGGAGACACACACCGCGGAAGCACAGAGACCGATCAGACGATCAATACATTAAGAGATACAGATTTTAAACCATTTAAAGCAGGAATCAAGGCAAAAGCTGATGCAGTGATGGTGTCACATCTGATGCTGTCTAATGTGACAGATGAGAAGGAGCCTTCAAGCCTGAGCAGCAGAGTTGTATCAGATATTCTAAGAGATGAACTTGAATATAAGGGCGTTATCATGACCGATGCGATGAACATGAAAGCGATCACAGATAACTATAGTTCCGGAGAAGCAGCAGTGAAAGCAATTCAGGCAGGAGTTGACCTGATCGTGATGCCGGATAACTATAAAGAAGCATACAAGGCAATTGAGAAGGCACTAAAAAGTGGCAAGATCAAAGAATCAAGAATAGATAAATCTGTAAGAAGGATCATATATACAAAGCTTAAGCGAGGAGAGATCCCTCCAGATACTACATTATTAAAAGAGAATCAATAACAGGGATGCTTGCAGATTTAAAATGAATATGTTACTATCAAAAATGTGTATTTTACAAAGGAAACTAAAGATTGTATAACAGAAAGGTCAAAAGATCACGATGAGCAGAGAGAACTTTGATAAGTTGGGAGAAGAATGTGGAGTTTTCGGTATCTACGATTTCGATGGCAATGATGTAGCGTCAACGATTTATTATGGATTGTTTGCACTTCAGCATCGAGGTCAGGAAAGCTGCGGAATTGCAGTTTCTGATACGAATGGTCCAAAACGTAATGTCACATCTCGAAAAGGTATGGGATTATGTAATGAAGTGTTTACACCAGATTCCCTTCAGGCATTAAAGGGAGATATCGGTGTGGGGCATGTAAGGTATTCAACAGCAGGAGAGAGTGTTCCTGAGAATGCCCAGCCACTGGTTTTAAATTATGTAAAAGGTACTTTAGGACTTGCACATAATGGTAATCTGATCAATGCAATAGAACTTCGCGAAGAATTAGAAAAGACAGGAGCTATTTTCCAGACAACGATCGATTCTGAAGTTATCGCATATCATATCGCAAGAGAACGCGTGAATACATCATCAATTGAGAAGGCAGTAGCCAGAGCAATGCAGAAGATCAAAGGTGCGTATTCCCTGATCGTTATGTCACCAAGGAAACTGATCGGGGCAAGAGATCCATATGGATTTAAGCCATTATGTATCGGTAAGAGAGATAACGCTTATGTATTAGCATCTGAAAGTTGTGCATTAGATACGATCGGAGCAGAATTTATCCGTGATGTGAATCCAGGAGAGATCGTAACGATCACAAAGGATGGAATTCAGTCAGACTGTGATTTATGTCTTCCAAAGGAGAAAACAGCAAGATGTATCTTTGAATACATTTATTTTGCAAGACCAGACAGTGAGATTGACGGAGTTGGGGTATACCACTCAAGAATTCAGGCAGGAAGATACCTCGCACAGGATTCACCGGTAGAAGCAGACTTGGTTGTCGGAGTACCAGAATCAGGAAATGCAGCAGCTCTTGGATATTCCTTAGAGTCAGGAATCCCATATGGAACCGCGTTTGTCAAGAACGGTTATGTTGGAAGAACTTTCATCAAACCAGGGCAGAGCAGCCGTGAATCAAGCGTGCAGATCAAGTTAAATGTTTTAAAAGAAGCAGTCAAAGGAAAGAGAGTCATCATGATCGATGATTCCATCGTACGAGGAACAACAAGTGACCGCATTGTGAAGATGTTACGCGATGCAGGAGCGACAGAAGTTCACGTAAGAATCAGTTCCCCACCATTCCTGTGGCCATGCTACTTTGGAACTGATATTCCAGAGAGAGAACAGCTGATCGCATATAACAGATCGATCAACGAGATCTGTGAAGTGATCGGAGCAGATAGTTTAGGATACTTAGGAGAAGAGAGACTTTCACAGATGGTACAGGGATTACCGATCTGTAAAGGATGTTTCACAGGTGAGTATCCAATGAAACCGCCAACAAGAGATATTCGTGGAAATTTTGAAAGATAAGGATAAGGAGATTTTTATGAACGACCGTTACGATCTTCAGAGTCCTCTCTCAGAAAGATATGCAAGTAAAGAGATGCAGTATATCTTTTCTCCAGACAAGAAGTTTAAGACATGGAGAAAGTTATGGATCGCACTTGCTGAGACAGAGAAAGAATTAGGACTTGATATCACACAGGAACAGATCGACGAATTAAAAGCACATGCAGAAGACATCAACTACGATGTAGCAAAAGAACGTGAAAAATTAGTCCGTCATGATGTTATGTCTCATGTATATGCATACGGAGTACAATGTCCAAAGGCAAAAGGAATCATCCATTTAGGAGCAACATCCTGCTATGTTGGTGATAACACAGACATCATCATCATGACAGAAGCATTAAAGCTTGTCAGAGTAAAATTATTAAATGTGATCAACGAATTATCCAAATTCGCAATGAAATACAAAGATCTTCCAACACTTGGATTTACACATTTTCAGCCTGCACAGCCTACAACAGTAGGTAAGAGAGCAAGCCTTTGGCTGATGGATCTCGTATATGATCTAGAAGATCTTGATCACGTGATCGCTAACATGAGATTATTAGGATCAAAAGGAACAACAGGAACACAGGCAAGTTTCTTAGAGTTATTCGAAGGAAACCACGAAACGATCAAGAAGATTGATGGAATGATCGCCAAGAAGATGGGATTTGACAAATGCCAGCCAGTATCTGGACAGACATACTCTAGAAAAGTTGATTCCCGCGTGATCAACGTATTAAGCCAGATCGCACAGTCTGCTCATAAGTTCTCAAACGACATCAGACTTCTTCAGCACTTAAAAGAAGTAGAAGAACCATTTGAAAAGAACCAGATCGGATCATCTGCAATGGCATATAAGAGAAACCCAATGAGAAGTGAAAGAATCGCTTCCTTAGCAAACTACGTAATGTCAGATGCTATGAACCCAGCATTAGTAGCATCTACACAGTGGTTTGAAAGAACATTAGATGACTCAGCCAATAAACGTTTATCCGTACCAGAAGGATTCTTAGCGATCGATGGTATCTTAGACCTTTACTTAAACGTTGTAGACGGATTAGTTGTATACCCTAAGGTTATCGAAAGCCGCTTAAGAAGCGAACTTCCATTCATGGCAACAGAGAATATCATGATGGATGCAGTAAAAGCTGGTGGAGACAGACAGGAACTTCATGAGAAGATCCGTGTACATTCTATGGCAGCAGGAAAAGTTGTCAAAGAAGAAGGAAAAGCAAACGATCTGTTAGAGAGAATCGCAGCAGACCCAGCATTTGGTATGAACATGGAGCAGTTACAGGCGATCATGAAACCAGAGAACTTCGTAGGACGTGCACCACAGCAGACAGAAGAATTTGTGAATGAAGTGATCAATCCAATTCTGGAAGAGAATAAAGAAGTACTCGGATTAACAGCTGAGATCAACGTATAATAAGATAAAATTTTAATATAAAAAGAGATGGAAAGATCAAAACAATATAGATTTTTCCATCTCTTTTTGCTGTATTTTAAGAAAAAATTACCAAAAAGCAGGAAATGGGCAGGAGTAGATATAGGAAATTAAGAAAAGGAATGGTATAATAGGTTTAAAACAAATATGTGAGAGCATATGTTAGGGGAAAGTATATGAAGAAATTAAAAATAATCATCCAAAGAAAGAAATGGAATATGATACTTGGGATTTCAGATATCATAATGATGATCATAGCATCATATCTTGCATTATTAACGCGATTTGAATTCTATCCATCACAGATCGCACCGATTTTTTTGAAAAATGCTGCAAAATACATGCCGTTGAATCTCTTTTGCAGTATTGTGATCTTTATGGCATATCGATTGTATTCAACGCAATGGAAGTATGCAGGAATCTCCGATTTTATTAATGTCGTTAAAGCAGTTGTGATCGCAGCAGCTTTCCAGCTGATCGGAATTTATATGTTACAATGGGAGATACCAAGAAGTTACTATTTCTTGTATTTGGTATATCTGCTGTTGGGAATGTTTTTTATCCGATTACTTGTCCGATTGATTCAGGGAAGTGAACCACTCAAAGTGAATGATATTGGCAAGAAGAAAGTTCCGGTAATGTTGATCGGAGCAGGAGAAGCAGGAAGCATCATTTTAAATGAGATCAAAAAGAGTACATATGTGACTAAAACGATCCGTTGCATCATAGATGATGATCCAGCGAAGAAAGGAACATATTTATCTGGGATACCAGTGGTTGGCAATCGTAATACGATCCTGCGCAATGCAGTTAAATTTGATGTTGAAGAGATCATTTTGGCAATTCCGACAATAGAACCCAAGGACCGCAAGGACATCCTTGAGATCTGCAAGCAGACAGGATGCCGTCTGAGTATTCTTCCGGGTTTATATCAGCTGATCAACAGTGAAGTTACAGTATCTGCTCTAAGAGAAGTAGAGATTGAAGATCTGCTTGGAAGAGAGCCAGTGAAAGCCAATCTTCCATCAATCATGAGCTATGTCAAAGACAGAGTCGTATTTGTCACAGGGGGAGGCGGATCGATCGGAAGTGAGATCTGCAGACAGATCGCAAGATATCAGCCGAAGAAGTTAGTGATCATTGATAATTATGAGAACAACGCCTACGAGATCCAGATGGAATTAAAGAGAACACATCCAGAACTAGATTTGAAAGTATTGATCGTATCTGTCCAGAACCATCTGCGAATACACAATATTTTCGAAGATTATAAGCCAGATATCGTATTTCATGCAGCAGCACATAAGCATGTGCCATTGATGGAAGACAGTCCGCATGATGCGATCAAGAACAATGTATTTGGCACATTTAACATAGCCAAAGAAGCAGGAATGAGCGGCGTAAAGAGAATGGTACTGATCTCCACGGATAAGGCAGTAAGACCGACAAATATCATGGGCGCTTCCAAGCGAATCTGTGAGATGGTCATTCAATACATGAATAGCTTATACGATACAGAATACGTTGCTGTAAGATTTGGAAATGTTCTTGGAAGTAACGGAAGTGTCGTTCCGTTGTTCAAGAAGCAGATTGCCAATGGTGGTCCGGTAACAGTTACACATCCAGAGATCATCCGATACTTTATGACGATCCCAGAAGCCGTCAGTCTGGTGTTAGAAGCAGGAGCTTACGCAGAAGGCGGGGAAATATTTATCCTTGATATGGGAGAACCAGTCAAGATCTTAGATCTTGCGAAGAATATGATCCGTTTATCAGGACTTACACCAGGAGAAGATATAGAAGTCCAGTTTACTGGCTTAAGACCAGGGGAGAAGCTGTATGAAGAACTTCTGATCGATGAGGAGAATAAAAAAGAGACAAAGAACAAACGAATTTTCATTGGAAGTCCAAGGATGATGGAGACAGAACAATTTAGTGAACTGATCGCTGAATTAGATCATGCGGCATTTTCCGAAGATCCGAATATTCGTGAAGTTGTAAAAAGATTAGTTCCAGAGTATACATATAAACAGACAAAATGACAGGGGGATGAGACAGCATGAAAGAACGTATATATATGGCATCACCAACGATGCATGGGGAAGAACAGAAGTTTGTGCAGGAAGCATTTGACACCAACTGGATCGCACCACTTGGGCCAAATGTCAATGGCTTTGAACGTGAGATGGAAGCGTATACAGGAATCGCACACTGCAGTGCACTAAGCGCAGGAACCGCAGCACTGCATCTGGCGGTGAAATTATTAGAAGTCGGGGAAGGAGATACCGTGATATGTCCTTCGCTGACTTTTGCTGCAACAGTGAATCCAGTCGCCTACGAAAAAGGCAAGATCGTATTCGTGGATTCTGAACCAGAGACATGGAATATGTCACCACAGGCATTAAGAAGAGCTTTAGAAAAACATAAAGAGGCAAAAGCAGTGATCGTTGCACACCTGTATGGAACACCAGCCAAGGTAGATGAGATCAAAGCAATCTGTGAAGAATATAAAGTTCCACTGATCGAAGATGCTGCAGAAAGTCTGGGAGCAACATATAAAGGAGTTCAGACAGGAAGATTCGGAGTCATGGCAGGATTTTCATTCAATGGAAATAAGATCATCACGACATCAGGCGGTGGAATGATCGCATCAGAGAATGAAGAATACATCAAGCATGCAACATTCCTGGCAACACAGGCAAAAGAACCGGTCCGACATTATGAACACAAGGAGATCGGATATAACTACCGGATGTCTAATATCACAGCGGGGGTTGGAAGAGGACAGCTTCTGCATCTGGATGAACACATTGCGAAGAAAAAAGCAATCTATGAGAGATATAAAGAGGGATTAAAAGGATTACCAGTATCCATGAATCCAATGGATCTGGAAAATTCTGAGCCAAATTACTGGCTGTCTTGTCTGATTATTGATAAGAAAGCGATGTGCAAGCAGGTTCGTGGCGAGCAGGATGTCTGCTACATAAAAGAAACAGGAAAAACCTGTCCGACAGAGATTCTGGAAGCAATTGCATCTATTAATGCAGAAGGACGCCCAGTCTGGAAACCGATGCATATGCAGCCGATTTATCGTCTGAATCCATTTGTTGTAAAAGACGGAAATGGAAGAGCCAGATCGAATGCATATATTGCAGGCAGCGTGTCTGATGTTGGAATGGATATTTTCAACCGAGGTCTGTGTCTGCCTAGTGATAATAAGATGACGGTGGAGCAGCAGGAGAGGATCATTGAGG
>OLSQ01002902.1_pt1 | contig 11827 bp, 13 predicted proteins | sample 1672561 | NCBI WGS metagenome assembly OLSQ01 (sample SAMEA3136699, study PRJEB25190) | human gut metagenome | biome: human gut; feature: human-associated habitat; material: faeces | place: Austria | collected 2013 | reverse complement strand
CGTAATTCTTTTCGAGCTGCGCGAGACTCTGGATGATCGGCACGAGCGTCAGCTTACGGCTTCGACCTGCGGAGAACAGCGGCAGAACGTCAAAGGGCGGCATCGTACCGAATTCGTCGCAGTAAAATACCACGCGCTTTTTTAGCTTGCCGTCGTTATCGTTTGCAATAGAAAACAACTCACGCGACAAGTTTTGGATCATGAGACCTGCCATGAAGTGTTTCGTCGGGTCTTCTTCCGGGATGATCAGAAAAATTGCACACTTCTCGGACGCGAAGTGCTCCGCATCGATTGGACTGTCATAGCAGAGCACCTGTTCCTGCTCGGAATCGATGAATGAATTCAGACGGGAAAGCACCGTGGACATGACGGAAGCCATGCCTTGTTCGGAGGAACTGGTTGCTGCGGTCGCCATCCAGCCTGCCTTATGCGTATCCGGCAGGCTGTCTATCAGAACCTGAAATCCATTCTTCTTTCCCATGGGAGCCATCAGTTCCTTCACCAGCTTGAACACAGACATGATGTGCCGCTTGTCATGCCCCGCGCTGTCCGGTGGAATGAACTCCGACAGCGTCATGATCACGGTTGCCAGCACGCCCTCTGCTGCGTCATAGAAGTACGAATTCTGTCCACGATCCTGCTCGTCGCCGCCCGGATTGACGATGGTTTTGGCGAGGATCTTCGCATATTTTTCTGCATTCGCCCGTGCTGCAAGGTTGTCCGGATGCTCACGCGCCACGTCCATATAGCGGTTGACCAACGTCATCAGGTTGTTGCCATCCGAGCGGATCGGGTTGCGCAGGTCGACCACTGATACGCGATAGCCATAGTACTTTTTCGCAATCGTGCCGTAATTTCGTGCGAGGTATAGTGATAGGTAATCCTTTGATGCGGTCGCCGGATTTTCCCCCACTCTACACCGGACGTGACAGTTTCCCGTCATCCGGCGTGCCAACAAACAAGTCGCCCGATCGGGCGACACGCAAGCAGGCTCACGCCTGATTGCGCTTAGAATGAAAACGGATTATAGTTGTTTTTGAAAACGCTCAATTTTGTCTTTTACTTGTCCGACCGCGTAACTTGGCGCAGCCTTTCCATGGATTGCTTTGTGGCAGTTTTCACACACCCAAGCTAAATTTTGAACCTTGTTGATTTGGTTAATCGGAAGCTTTGGGTTTATATGATGGCAGTGATAATGCCCCGGATTGAGGTTTATATGGCAGCATCCGCACTTTCCCTTGTCCCGGTTAAAGGCATATTCACGGTTCATATAATACTCAAAATTGTAAAGCGGCTTTTTCGCGGACAGCTCCAGAAGATTTGTTCCGTCATACAGCGGTGGTCTGTCTTTTGGCGCACTTTTCTTCGCTTTGCGCCGGTACAACTCTCGCCCTTCCGCAGTGTACGGTGTGATTTTCTAATGAAAGCCATGCCCGCCGTGCGCCGCGTGCGTCAGATACGCTTTTGTGAAACCAATCCACTGACCATGTATCTGCATGGCAAGCGCGGTATCCTTATGACCTGCATGGCGGGTCGGGCGATTGCTCAGATTCTCCAACGGAATAACGTGATCTTTTACCGATTTTCCGTATATCCGCTTGAAAACCTTGTATGCGCATTTGTTCACCGCATAGTCAATTTTGTGGTACGCCTCCGAGCATAAAACGTGTTTATAATGCTCTGCGATACCAACAATCTGTGCATTGACCGTTTCAATCTGTACCGCACGGTATGAATCGTTGGAGCAGGTTCGCACGGCTTTTACGCCGTCGCACAGCTTTCGGATTGCCTTTTGAAGCTTCTGTGGATTCGGGTAGCTCATTGCGATCTCCCGTCTCGGCTTATCCGGCTGGTATGCTGTCTGCCGAACCTTAAAGCTGAATCCCAGAAAATTCACAGGCGCTTGCCGCATATCCGTGATAACCGTCTTTTCTTCCGATAGTTCAATTTTCAGTCTGTGGGTAAAGTATTTTTGAAGCCAATGAAGAAACCTGTGGGCTTCCTGTTCGCTGTTCGTGAGGATTACCCAATCGTCCGCATAGCGTACAAGATATTTCGGTCTGACCCCCTGATACAAGAGCCGTGCTCTATCCGAGCAGATGTATGCTGTCTGCTGCCGTGGATGCTGATACATTCTTCCAACTGTCCAGTCGAACGCCGTCAGATAGACATTTGCCAGCAGCGGTGACAGGATTCCACCCTGCGGTGTTCCCTCCGCGCTTTTGAAAAACGTATTTTGCTCCATGTATCCGGCTTTCAGCATGGCTTTTATCATAGCTAAGACCCGTTTGTCATGGACGCCGATATGCCACAGCTTTTTCAGCAATATCCGATGGTTGATGTGATCGAAGAAGCCTTTTATATCTCCTTCGATCACAAACCATGATTTGCGATTTGCTCTCAGGTTCGCATAATGAAATACCATATGCACCGCATCATGCACCGAGCGATAGGGTCTGAATCCATAGCTGTTTGGGAAGAATTTTGCTTCCACCAGCGGTTCCAGAACAATTCGCAGGCATTCCTGCACGATTCTGTCCAGCACAGTCGGTATGCCGAGTGGTCGCTGTTTCCCGTTGCTTTTCTGGATATATACCCGTCTGGCAGGCTTCGGCTGATAATTCTGAAATGCGCTTTGCACAAGACTTATCAGCTTGCTCCTGTCCATCTGTAAGTATCTGTCCATTTTGCGCCGGTCAACACCAGCCGTATTTGCACCACTGTTTGACTTGATCGCGTGGATTGCCGTTATGATGGTTACTTCATTGCTTGCCACTTCAAGTATCCCATGAAAAGAGCTTCCGCTTTTGGATTTCTCATAGATGAAGTCCAATTTTTCACGCAGTTCGCGTTCACTTGAAAATCTTCCGTTCAAATGCACGGCGTTCACCTCCGTGGTACGGAACCCGTTATTTCAGGGAATATGGGATTTTCTATTTTGTGTTCATTCTTCTTGTCTGTCTGGTTCCCTTCGCCATGTAGACGGCTTTCCCGCCCTCAGACTACTATGAAACCGCTGACTTTCCGTACCGTTCTTTGCCCTGTAAGGCTCCCGGCACAGACTCTCACACGTTCCGTTCAATCTATCCTTTTGTGTATCCTTTAGGTCGGAGCTATACCCCGGAAAACCCTGCCGCAGTTTAAACCACAATTCTACTGCGAACGACACTTCTCCATTTCAGAAGAAGGACAGCACTCCAAAGGTCGAGGGTCGTGCTGCGTTTTCAATGATCCGCCTTTCGACGGCGACACGTTACGAGGCTTGAGCAAACTTTATGTACCTTAACCATGGGATACGGATGCCCGCACCATATATTCCATATCCGCTTGCACGGACTTAGGCGTTCAGGTTACGACTTCACCAAGCTTTATACCGCTGGCAATTACAGTTACCAGCCGCATATTGGAGTATTAGCACTTGTACCGGCTCCGGCTATGCCTGCCATCTTCGCCGTTGGTTTTGTACAGAGATGGAATTTCACCATCTAATTCGATTGAACAGTTCTTCACATTTCTGTGCGGCAAGTTTCAGAGTGCTTGCAAGGCACTCCTTGTGTTGCAACGTGTCGCACCGCCCTTGGTATCCAAAGCTAGATAGCTCATGCCGCTGGCACAGGCAAATTCGAGATTTGGATACAAAAAGAAGGCGGTTTTACCGACGCCGGACGCGCCGATCATCAGGCAATGCACGTCGTCGCAGTCGACCAGCGCGTCGAGCTGCTTGCCGCGCTGCGTGCTGCCGAGAATCAGTCCCTGCACCTCCGGCAAATTCTTTCCTGCGCGCCATGAAGCAACATCAAACGGCACGTTTGCAAATGTCTTTTTGACCTCCTGTGTGGTCGCCCATCGCGCAGTTCCGTGCTGACCGTCGCCCACGGTTTTGGACTTGATGCCGTTGAGCGAGCAATTGTTCGTGAGAGCGGACAGCAGGACGATGAACAGAACGATCACCACACCGACCGCAATCAGCGGCGTTACAGACTCAGGCATGGGGCTAAATCCTCCCTCTGCTCTGCGAGCAAGTCCTCATTCCAGTCCTTGAGTTCCGGCACAAGCTGCTCTGTCATAACGCCGCGTTCATGCAGAAGCTCTGCCATTCGTTCACTGGCTTTGTGCCCAGCGTCATCGTTATCAAGACAAAGATATACCATTTTTGTGTCGGGCTTCAGCATCTGCATCACCGGAATTGGGGACGTGCCGCAGCAGGCAACATAGCTATGTTCCTGCCATTGATGTGGGTTCATGGAGATATACGAGAGCATATCTATAGGGGCTTCGAATACATAAAGGCTCCCGTCTGTGCCGGTATGATGAAAGCTGTAACGCGGGTCGCTGGACTCGACGTTCAGGCGAAATGCTTTGCCGAAACTGTTCGTGCTGCGCAGATGCGCGTGACGCTGACAGCCGCCTTCATCCGTGCCGATGAACACGGCGTTGTGATGCGCTGCGTCCTCATAGAGAAGTTTGCGCCGCGCGAAGCTTACAACCACGTCCGCATCCAGACCGCGCGTTTTGAGAAGATACGCGAACACACGGTGCATATTCGCGTTTGGAACAGGCGGCAGAAAGGGCTTTTGCGGCGCGGCTTCCTGCTTTTTTGCCTGCGGATAAGCTGGTCCTGTGTTGCTGCCCATCAGCATGGTCATGGCTTCGGCGTAGCTTTTTCCGTAGAATTTCTGCACAAAGCTGACCGCGCGGCCGCCCTCGTTTGACGCATGGTCGAACCACTCGCAGCCGCGCACCGTGACGCTGTGGTCGCTGGCGAGCCGCTTTTCACGTCCAGACTTGATGAGCTTTTCGCCTTGCCGGAGAAGAAATTCTTCGAGATCAACGGTTGCGGCGCGTTCCTTCTGCGCTGGGGTAAATTCAATAAATTTGCTGATTTTAGTCACCACTTTCTGCTGTTGCAAAGATTTTTGTTTTAGGGTATACTGGTTACAGGAAGGGGGCGCACGGAATGCCGACGCAAGTATATTCGATCGATGAGATTCGTGAGATCGTCGCGCCGATTGCAAAGCAGCACGGCGTGGACAAGGTGTTTCTGTTCGGCTCCTATGCAAGAGGCGACGCAACGCCCGCCAGCGATGTAGACCTCTGCGTGGACGCGCCCAAGCTGCGCGGCCTGTTCGCCCTTGGCGGTCTATATGCTGACCTGGAAGACGCGCTCAAAAAGAGCATTGATGTTGTGACGACCGGCTCTCTCAAGTACAACAAGGACGAAGCTTTCCTCGAAAATCTGCGAAAGGATCGGGTGCTGCTGTATGAGCTTTCCTAACCGTGATGCGCAGATTCTGGCGCACATTTTGGAGTATTGTAATCGAGTCGAAAAGACACTATCCCGCTTCGGTCGTAATTTTGATATCTTTCTGGAAGATCAGGATTATATGGATTCTGTCAGCATGAACCTGCTTCAGATCGGTGAGCTTGCTGGAAAGTTTTCCGATGCGTATGTGCAGAAAACGAAGCCGCAGATGGATTGGCGCGCAATCAAAAATATGCGCAATATGTTCGCGCACGATTATGGCTCGATGGACAAAGATCGCATCTGGCAGACGGCAACCGAAGATGTTCCGGCACTTAAGGCGTATTGCGAACGCGCCTTGACCGAGGATTTTTAAGCAAATATGCAACAGGCGACGCTGTCAGCACAGCGCCGCCTGTTTTATCATATGACCTGTCCATAGCCTTGCTCCTGCTCATGGTCATCCTGCTTATGTCCCATTGCCAGCCGCTTTTGCATCAGCTTTTTGTGGCGCTTGGAGTCGATGCGGATGCCCATTGGATTGCTGGGCGGCACAGCGTTCTCGCGGAAGATTTGCACCATCTGATGGAACAATCTGATAGTTGAATTCAGCAGATACTCGGATGGAAGCCGTGCGAACTGAGAAGTTATGGACGAAATATGCTCATCTGTAAGCAGAGGATTTGCAGAAGTCTGCGCAGAAGATTCTTCAAGCTGACAGCGCAAACGCTCCGCTTCCTGGATAATGGCATTCTTAATGGCACGGAACTCTTTTTGCTGTGAGAGTGGGTTGTGCTGCCTAGGACGGTTCTTGTAGTAGCCCTCCAGTGTGTCGCGCAGGTCATTCCAGACAGAATAATACGCCGCCACCTCCGGCAGATTTTCGAGTTCGTCCACGATGGAATCCACCATATCCTTGAGTGGCTTTTTGAGATATCCATACTGCTTTTTACCGTTGACCGTGTGCAGCTCCAGCGCAAGCTCCATGAGCTTTTGCCGAATCGATTCCGGCGGATCTTCAACTGTTTCTAGCTGGTCAACAATTCTGCGCATGGTTTCCCGCGCCGCTCCGGTCACGTCTTTATAGGCAATATCTTTTTGAACATAGACCGCTTTCAACTCGTCCGCATAGATCATATTCGTTAAAATGGACTGCAAATGCAACAGCTTATCTTTCCGCAGAAAGCCGTATTTCGGGTCATCTGACCAGAGCATCATGTGAATGTGCGGGTGATCGCCCTCGTCATGAAACGCTGCATACCATCGAAGCTGCGACGGTGGAATCTGCATGGCTTCTGCGAAGTCTGCCTGTTTGGAGCGCAGAAGCGCCCGCCAGCTTGCGGCGTTATCGTAGCCAAGCCGCGCGGCATCCTCGCGACGCAGCGAGTAAATAATCGTCCAGACGTTGCCCTCATGCGCTTTCAACTCGCCCAACGTCTTTTCCAGATCAACAGCATCTTCGGCTCCAAACAAGCCGTGTTCGCCGTGCTTTTCCGCGCGAGGCCGTGTGGCAATATAGCGCATATAAATGCTGTCTGCGTTTTCGTCCAGAAGCTCCACGCCGTCGCGGGTGGCGATATAATTCATATAACGACCGGCACGTTTTGGATTCAGAAAGCCTGCTTTCTGAATCAGCTTTGACATTTTCACACGCCCCTTTCACTCAACAGCGCATCTTCAAAATCAATTCTCCCGTTCGTTCTTTTGACTTCATCCATGCTGAGTCCGCGCATTTTCTGATAACTCCGTGCGTCAATGTCCGTGTCCGAAGCGAGAATATGATTGTTGACGTTTTGCTCAACAGCCAGCTTGAAAAGCTGCCGCCCAATGCGTTCTGCGAACCGATCCAGCGTTCCAGATAGGATCTGCTGCAAGACTTTCGGGAGATAGCGGTCAGCTTTTTCCGCGTGTAAAAATCCAGAATAAAACCTGATCGCTTTTTCAATGTACTCGCTGCGGCTCTGGCATTGATCGTCTGCATAACAGTTATCGACAAGCCGCTTACACTCCGGCGTGATCCAGAGTGCAAATTTTTCTTTTCCTTTTACCATTTTTCTGTATTCACCTCGTGTTTTTCGTTGGAACCCCTCTGTTTCCCTTGAAACGGCGGGCTTTTTTCATTCCGCAACGCCCTCCAGCTGTTTTTCGCTGTGTTTGGAACGCCCTCGTAAATCCCCGAAACTGCCCGCACCGCGGGCAGATGTGACCGCCGCGGGGCGCGCACGACCCCCGCGGCTTTGTCCTGCTTTCTCGCCGCTTTCTCGCCGCTTTCTCGCCGCTTTCTCGCCGCGGCGTCCAAAATCCCTCGATTTTGACCATTTTCAGCGATTTCCCGCATTTGCCGCAAGCGGCTTTTCCCGCGGCCATCTCGTCCTGTTCCGATGTTTTCTGCCAACGCTCCCGTACAGCGGCGCAACGTCCGGTCTTCAGGCTTCCGGCGGGTACACGCTCGACTGTGTCCTGAAAGTCGCACAAACTGCCGACACGGGCGTGACAGGCTGGGATTGGCGCTTTGGCTGTGCGTTCAACCTGTGTTCTCAATAAAATCAGCATATTTCCTCCTTGCTGCGTCCTCGGTAAGCTTCTGCATCTGCCGGTCATAGTCCTGCTGAAGCGCCGCATGAATCGGTCGGATGGTGAAGAGCAGATTGCCGTTGCGCGTTTTTCCATCCTTTGTCGTAACTATCGTCGGCTCCGTGATGAGCAACTCGTGTTCTTCGAGCGCCCGGATGTGTTTGCGGATCGTGTTCGGACTCAACCCAACCGCTTCGCTGATTTTTCGATAGCTCGGCCAGCACTGGAACGTCTGGCGATCCTCGCAGAACAGCAGGTAGGCGTAGATCGCGATTTCCGCTGCGCTCAGACCCAGCGAGAAAATCTCCTTCGGTAGTGGGAAGTAGTCCTTGACCGGATCGCGTGTCGGCCGGAGACTGCGCTTCACTCAGTTCCTCCCGTGTGCTGCTCCACCCATTGGATGAATGCTTCCTTCGGAACGACGATCCGATTGCCAATCCGCAGTGCGGGAAAATCCTTTTCGTGCATCAGCTCATAGCTGCTGGACGGCGCGATGCCCAGCACCTTTGACACCGTCGCTGCGTTCAGGAACAGCGGCAGCTCGTCATAGCTTTTGTAGTTTGATTCTTTCATCTGCATTTTCCCTTTCGCATTCGATGTTGTTTAATTCTTTTTCTATCTTCTATTATGAACTTTAGCAGATCCGCTTGCATTTTGTAAATAGATGTGTTATAAAAATATTGTTATTCTCTATTTTGCGATTTGCAACTTCGATTTCCGAAAGGTTTTGATCATTTATGTTCGCTTGTAGTGTGTGCTTTTACAGCACGGATGTCCTATCTGGCAAACGCTATTTCCGGAGCAACGAGATTTTGACTGCCTGTCTGAATCTGCGCACAGGAGATCTCCGTGACGTCTTGGAAGAACTGAAATCCCTGCGTCAGAAAATTCAGCTTCCAGAGGAGCTGGATATCGAGTTCGACGAGAACTATGACCGCTATGTACAGCAGGCGCAGAACCTGCTTTTCAAAATTGGACGACTTGCGAAGCGGATTCCGCTGTACCGGGATGACCACAGCTTTGATGCGCCGCAGCTCATGGATTGCCTGAATCGGTTTTCACTTTGGGACAGCAATATCGGGCTGAAACCAGACGTGGATTACTACAGCAGCGATTATGCAGATGAGGTCGGTTTTTCTGTGGCGGATGAGGATGGACACTCCACGTTCTATCATCAGCACTTTTTTCCGGAACCGGAACTTGCCGCATCTGACGAGGCAGAAATTTTACTGGTTCTCCGCGACTGCAACCATGCAACAGCTGCACTGTTTGACAGCTATATCACATTCGTTCAAGATTTACTGCGCGTGCAGACTACTTGCGCAGGGCTTTTGGAGGATTATCTACACGCGAAGCGTCGGTTCCTGAATGAATCTGAGATCACAGCCTGTCTGATGCAGTATCTGCGCAGCAGCGAAAATCGCAGTGCGCGTTTGCAGGCCGTTGGTGCAGCGCAAATGCGTTACGAGATCGTCCGGTGGAAAGACGGCGTTGAGCGGCTCTGTGAAACAGTTTTCTTTGACAGTCTCGGTGCATTTCTCTATGTGGATTTCTTTCATGGCTTGAATCGGAATTATCTGCCCCGGAAATGTGAAAACTGCCATCGATGGTTTTTACTTGCCGCAGGAAAGTATTCCAGCTGCTGCAATCGCCCGCTGAAAAACGAGCCCGGAAAAACCTGCCGCGATGTTGGTTCCCGCAAACGGTATGACGATAAATGCAAAAATGATCCCATCTGGCTTGCGTACAATCGCGCATATAAAACGCACTATGCCCGCTACCTGAAAAAGAAAATGACCACCGCTCAGTTTGAGCAGTGGTCGCGATATGCGGTGGAGCTGCGGCAGAGAGCGGAGGCCGGTGAGATGGAATTGGCGGACTATCAGAGGAAACTGCGGGTTTGACAATTTTCTGCTTAATCTTTGATTACAGCGGCCCAAAATCTGCGTTTTTCTGGTCCATGCAAAAACCAGAACATACGATTTCACCGCCTATCGGAAGTGTTCCGATAGGCGGCGAAGTGTTTATATCAAGGAATGTTTTCCGTATGCGTTTTTTATCCTTTGACGGAGCCGGCGGTGACGCCTTTGACGATATAGTGCGAGAGGAAGATGTACACGAGCAACACTGGCAGGATGGCGAGCAGGATGAACATATAGACCTTGCCGAGGTCAAATTTCGAGTAATCCGCCGCGCGAAGCTGCGCGATCATGATGGGGACAGTCTTCATTTCCGCTTTATCGAGCAGCAGCGCGGGCAGGAAATAGTTGTTCCACGACTCGACAAACGTGAAGATAAGCTGCACGGAAACGGCGGGCTTTAGCATGGGCAGCACGATGCGGTTGAAAGTAAAGAACTCGCCCGAGCCGTCGACACGCGCGGCCTCCACGATCTCCATGGGCAGGACGCTCTTCATGTACTGGATCATGTAGAAGAACACGACCGGCGCCGCGATGCTGGGGAGGATCAGCGGCAGATAGCTGTTCGTCAGCTTCAGCTTATAGCACAGCTGGACAAAGCCTGCGGCGGAGACCTGCTTCGGAATGACCATGACTGCCATGATGAACAGGAATGCGAGCCGCTTAAGCTTAAAATTGTAGGCATGCAGGCCGTAGGCGGTCAGTGCGGAAAAATAGGTGGACAGGATCGCCGTCGCAGCTGCGACCACAAAGCTGTTGAGCATTCCGCGTGGGATGTTGATGGAGCTGTCGTTCCATGCGTTTTTGAGATTCTCCAGGAAATGCCCCTGCGGCAGTGCCTTGAAGCCGCCCTGCAGATCCGCATTGGTCCGGGACGCGTTGACGATCAGCATATAGAACGAGAACAGGCACAAAATCGAAAGGAAGATCAGCAGCGCATAGACCAGCACACGGCTGACGGTCAGCATGGCGTGGGCTTTGCGGCTGTCCGTGGAATTCTTCTTCATTGCGAGCGCCTCCTTAGTTTTCTTCCTGCTTCGTCAGCGACTTGAACACCACAAGGCTCAGAAGGCCCGTGATGACGAAGATCACGACGGAAATTGCGCCGGACATGCCGTAGTTCTTGCTCGTCTTGAGGTAATTGTTGAGGTACATGACGAGCGTCGTCGAGGTGCGGTTCGGCGTTCCAAGCGCGTTGGTCAGCACCTGCGGCACATCGAACATCTGCAGACCGCCGATGAGCGCCGTGATGATCGTATAGACAAGGATCGGCGTCAGCAGTGGCAGCGTCACCTTGAAAAAGACCTGCAAAGAGCTCGCGCCGTCAATATTCGCCGCCTCAAACAGGCTTTGGTCAATGCCCATGATGCCTGCCATGAGCAAAATTGTCGTGTTGCCGAACCACATGAGGAAGTTCATCAGGCAGATGAGCCCGCGCACGGTGAAGCGGATGTTGAAGAAGTCGATCGGCATGTCGATCCAGCCGAGCTGCGTCAGGATCTGGTTGATCGGACCGACATTCGAAAACAGCATATAAAACAGCATCGCGAACGCCGACGCCATGATGAGGTTCGGCATATAGATCACAGTCTTGAAAAACTGCTGACCCTTGATCTTCAGCCGGTAGCTTGTAAAGAAGCACGCCAGCATCAGGGAGATCACGACCTGCGGGATCGCGCCGCCGACCCAGAGTGCAATGGTATTTCCCGCATATTTCAAAATGTCGATCGTTCCGTTTTTATCCGGCGTAAAGAGCGTGATGTAGTTCTTCAGGCCGACGAAATTCGGCCCGACCTGCGTCAGACCCTCCCGGTAGTTTTCAAAAAAGCTGTTGTAGATCGTCAGCAGCTGTGGTGCGAAGTGAAACAGCGCATAGGCCAGAAAGAACGGCGCGATAAAAACATAGCCCCACTTTGCGTAGCTGATTTTGGACCGTTTGGTTTTCAATTTGGGTGCTTTTGTCGTCTGCATCAGAACTCCTCCTCTTATTCTCAGACGTAGTTCCCAGCGGGCCGGAGCGGCCGGTTCGGAAGCGCGTCCGAAATCAGCGCCGGGGCAGGAGAGCCGATAGAGCCGATCTGCTGGATGGGCG
>OLSQ01002901.1_pt1 | contig 11829 bp, 19 predicted proteins | sample 1672561 | NCBI WGS metagenome assembly OLSQ01 (sample SAMEA3136699, study PRJEB25190) | human gut metagenome | biome: human gut; feature: human-associated habitat; material: faeces | place: Austria | collected 2013 | reverse complement strand
GGGAACCATCGGAGCGAACCCCAATAAAATCTACCCGGGGCAGGTGTTTACGATTCCATGAGCATATCAATTTTGTACCAAAATAACCGTACCGGCGATGCATTTGATATCACATCCCTGTGCACCGGCGCAAAATGGGCCACGAAGAGGGCGGGAACACCAGCATCCTTGGAGTTGACCACCCTGGCCGACAGCAATGTTGCGTGGGCCCATGGTGGAATCCTGGCCCTGAAGGATGACAAAAACGGTCTGTTTTATGGCTATGTGGTCAAGGTCAGTCAAAACGAAAAGGGCCAGGTCACCGTGACCGCCTACGATCAAACCTGGTACCTGAAGAAGAACAAGGAGACCTATGTATTCGCCAATAAGCGGGCGGATGAAATCTTGACGCAGATTGCAGCAGATTTTGACCTAAACTGCGGCGCCTTAGAAAATACCGGCTACGCCATCCCGTCCATGGTAGAGGATGGGCAGACTTTATTTGATATTGTCCTGACGGCCCTGGACCATACCCTGGTCCATGTCGGCAAGATGTATGTCCTGTGGGATGACTTTGGGTCCCTGCGGATTACCGATGTGGCGAAATCCAAGCTGGAGCTGTTTGTTGGCGACCGGAGCATGGCCACCGGCTACACCTACGAATCCGAAGTTGATTCCGAGACCTATAACAAGATCAAGCTGGTCCGGGACAACAAGACAACTGGGAAACGGGACGTTTACATCTTCCAGGATTCCGACAACATGACTCTTTGGGGTGTGTTGCAGGACTATGAGACTGTGCAAGATGGCATGAACGAAGCGCAAATCAAGGAACATGGCAGCCAAATGCTGGAGTTGTACAACCGTCCCAAGAAGTCCTTTGAGGTCAAGGCTTTGCTGGACTTGTCTGTCCGGGCTGGCCGCGCGTTGTATATCGGCATTGAGAAAATCGGTGTGAACGCCTGCTACATCGTGGAGGAACACAGCGCCGATCTGATCAAAGGGGCTATGACGCTGAAGTTGAAGGCGGTGTGATATGTCCATTTTAGATACAATGAAGAAGATTGCGGAACAGTCGCAAAATGCGGCAGTTCCGGCGGCCTTTTTGTTTGCCCAGGTAACGGCTGTTTCGCCCCTTGTTGTCCGGGTGGACAACCGGTTCGACTTGCCCGCCAGCGCCCTTGTGGTGCTGAAAGAAAAGGACGGAGATCCGTTGGCCGTCGGCGACAAGCTGGCGTTGCTGCGAAATCATGGCGGCCAGTCGTTCCTGGTTTTGGGAAAGGTGTGATATTTATGGCTTTAATTCCTGGGCAGAGCGCCGGTACGCTTAGCCCCACCGTGGATGTTGCATCTGCTGCCAGCCAGGTAACCCGGACTTACAAAATGGACCTGGAGGCGGGCCGCTGTACTGGATATGTGGACGGAACAGAGGCTATGCGGCAAGCAATCCTTAAAATCTTACTGACCGAGAGATTTACCTACCTGATCTATTCGTGGGATTATGGGATTGAGCTGAATGAAACTTTCGGGAGGAGTGCCCAGACGCTGGCCAGCGAGGCACGGCGCATTGTGCAGGAGGCATTGTTGGCAGATAGCCGGATTACTAAAATCACGGATTTTAGCGTCAGCCAACCGGACAAGCGTACCATATCCATCCAATTCACGGCAGAAACGATTTTCGGGGAAATCCCGTTAGAAAGGACTGTAGCGCGAAATGTATGAGGAAATGACCTTTGAAGCCATCATGGAACGCTGTCTGGCCAGGGTGACATCCTCTGTGGATAAGCGGGAAGGATCCATCATCTATGACGCCATTGCGCCGGCGGCTGCCGAGCTGGCCATCATGTACATTGAGCTGGCCTACTTGGTAGATCGGGCATTCCCAGACACTGCCACCGGTGAAGACCTAACAAAGAAGTGCCGAGAACGGGGTGTGCTGCGAGCAGCCGCAACCTACGCTATCCGGAAGGGCTATTTTGAAGTGGCAGACGGAACCGGCTGCAATGTGGCGCTGGGAACCAGATTTTCCGGAGGAGATATCAACTTTGCCATCACCGCCGAAATTGCGCCTGGGCAATATCAGCTGACCGCAGAGACTGCCGGGTCGGTTGGAAACGAGTACGTCGGAACCTTGTATCCGATTGACTACGTGCCGGATTTGGCCGCCGCCCGGATGGAAGATATCCTGATCCCCGGTGAAGACGAAGAAAGCGATGATGCCCTCCGGGCCCGCTATTTTGGATCCCTGGAATCCCAGGCTTTTGGCGGGAATATCGCCGACTACAAAAATAAGGTGGAGCTGCTTCCGGGCGTAGGAGCTACAAAGGTAATCCCTGCCTGGAATGGCGGCGGGACCGTGAAAGTGCTTATCATCAACAGCGAATGGGGTGCACCTTCGGCGGATCTGATCCAACGCGTCCAGGAGGCGATTGATCCTGTTGGGACCCAGGGGGCCGGCCTAGGGCTTGCGCCCATTGGCCACACTGTCACGGTGGAGGGCGTGACCAGCAGCACAATCAACGTTTCTTTCAGCCTGACCTTCGGATCTGGCGGCACGTGGGCTGGGGTCCAGGCGGCGGCGAAGACGGCAATCCAAAACTATTTTGCCGAATTGTCCCGCGCCTGGGCTGATACCGACACGCTGATTATACGCATCAGCCAGATTGAAACCAGGATCCTGGGCGTCCCCGGGGTGGTTGACATCATAAACACCAAAATCAACGGAAGCGCTACGAATTTATCCCTGGAATCCAACAAAATCCCTGCCCTGGGGGTGATCACGAATGGAACTTAGGGAATATTGGCCGCGATATCTGCAAGGACTTTTGGAGTTCGGCCAGATAGCAGATGCAGAGCAACCTGAAGTTGACCGGGCGCTACAAGCCGTGAGGGCTGCTCCAGACGATTTTTTCCTAGAATCCCTGTCGGAATATGGGTGCTGCCGCTGGGAGGCTATTTTAGGAATTTCCGAGGCCGAGAACAGCGCTTTGGAGGAACGCCGAGCCAGAATACGGGCTATGTGGGATACAGAATTGCCATACACCTACCGCTGGCTGGCCAAGTGGCTCGCATCTATCTGCGGGGGCGACAACCCCTTGCCGACTATCAGCGGGTACACGCTTCGGGTGAGTCTGCCTGTGGCGGCTGATTTTGGACGATCTGCGGCAGCGCATCCCCGCCAACCTTGTGATTGCACCCACAATCCTGCTTACTCAAGCGGCATCTAAGCTGTTTGTAGGGTCCGCCGTCCGTCTATCCATCAAGCAGTCCATGACCGTATTTGCGTTGGACGATGAGATGACGGCATTCACGAGCGATACAGGCGCAGTGCTTACCGATGAGCATGACAAAATCTTGTACGTGGAGGAGGCACCATGACACCAAATCTGACAAGTAAGGGGCATGTGCTACTGCTGCGGGCCCTGGATGGAGAAGCATTAAAATTTACTCGGATTCAGTTGGGCAATGGCGTGGCCCAGAATGTCAAAAGCGCCACGGCCCTATCCAACCCTCTTATTTCGATGCTGCTGACAAAGATGACGACTGGGAGCCAGTACATCACGCTGACCAGCTCTTTTTCCAACAGCGAGATTACAGCCGGCTTCCGGATCACGGAAGTTGGCATCTGGGCCGAGGACCCAGACGATGAAGGATCCGAAATCCTATATGCCCTGGGCAATGAGCCGGAAGGCACAGCGGACTATATACCGAGCAAGGACAGCCGCATTCTGGAGCTGGAGTACAGCATCATGATCTTTGTGGGAGAGGCCCAGAATGTGACCGCCGAGATCAGTGAATCCCTGGCTTATGCCAGTGCCGCCGAATTGAAGGCGCATACCGACAACAAACAGAATCCCCATGGGGTAACCGCCGAACAAGTTGGGCTGGGCAATGTGCCCAACGTAGGGACCGATGACCAAACACCCAGCCATACCATTGCTCAAAGCCTAACAGCACTGACCCCAAAGGAAAAACTGAGCGTGGCCATGGGCAAGATCGCACGAGCTGTACAAAGCTTGATTGACCACCTAAAGGACAGTACGGCCCACATCACCACATCGGAGCGCGACAAATGGAACAACAAGGCCCCCGGCTCTCATAACCACAGCGCCGCAAATATCAACAGCGGCACCCTGGGAGTGGCACGCGGCGGAACAGGAAAAGGCAGCTGGACGGCAAATCGACTGATGTACCCGATATCTGCGACCAGCATTGGCCAAATGGAAGCCCCCAGCAAAGACGGGATGTATCTGTGCCAGAATCGGACCGGGGCGCCCTTTTGGGCAGAAGCCGAACAACCTACCATTCCGCCGACATCTGAAGCCGGAACATATATCGGCGGAGGAAAGACCGGCAGTAACGCCAAAAATTCCATCACATTCCAAGCGGAGCTGCCCAAAATGATCTACATTAAGCAGCGAGGCACGGGAGCATGGGGGCTGCTGTTGCTGACTGCGGCAGGGGGCGACGGTTTTTCGGTGGTGAACAACATCACCAGCAACTTGGTGGTGGCAGCCTCCGGCAACACTGTATCCTGGTACTACAACTCCAGCGAGTCACATCCCGCGAATCAGCTGGATACCAGTATGCAAACGTACTACTATGTGGGGGTATTTTAATTATGGACTACCAAAAAATTACAGAGGTCCCCACCGCAACGGCGCTGACCGGTAACGAGAGCATTTACATTCGGCAAGGGGATACGTTCCGACGTGTATCCATTGCCGATTTTTTGGCGGCCTTGGGCATCCAGGACGGCGATGATGGCATATCCCCAGCCGTGACAGTTGCTACCATCACCGGCGGCCACCGGCTGACCATCACGGATGCCGGCGGGCCCAAAAGTTTTGATGTGATGGACGGCGCTGCTGGCCAGCCAGGTGCCAAAGGTGATAAAGGCGACAAGGGCGACCCTGGCAGCGCAGCAATTGGCCTAGGCGTGTGCGCCAGCGCGGCTGACGCGGCCACAAAAGTAGTATCCGTCCACACCGCTGATTTCGCGGCCAATCGGAGCGGCATCCTCACCGTGGCCTTTTCAGTCGGGGCAAACATCGCCGATGAGCCTAGCCTATCCATCAATAATAAGCTCTACGCAATTATCGATTGCCGCGATGGCCAGTCCGCCAAGGCGGCCGCCATGGCTGGGCAGGCCCACACGTACGTGCTGGATCCGGATCTATCCGTGGCTTTCCTGATCAATCCCACGGATACTGCGGTGGCCGCCGAGCCCGGAGCGATCCCGGTGTACAGCTGCTCCACAGAAGCAGTTGCCGCCTCCAAGATATTGGGCGGCGCCCCGGAGATCCCAGCAACACAGGGATATACATTTTATGTAAACTTCGCAAATTATAATAGTGCAGAAAATCCACAGCTCGTTGCCGGGAACGGCACTTATCGCATAGCTGCATCAGGCCGGAATCAATTGCTGGATCCCTATAATCTTGTCGCCGGCTTGCATCTATTTGCAGTGCTAAATGATGGGTGGGTTGCGCTGCTCAATCCGCACGCAAATGCTGCGGCGCTTACCGCCGCTATTGAGGAGGGCCTGGCATAATGGGTGTGCGAAAGGACGATTTAACGCAATACATCCAGCAGCTGGAGACGCTGAAAGCTGATATACCGGCGATTATGAGCAAAATTGCCGCTGGCGAAGGCGCCTACGCAGTAAAGCAGGCCAGGCTGATCTGCAAAAATGATAATGTTATCAACACCGGTGCTTACCGCCGGAACTGGCAGAGCGACAAGACTGCAAAGCGCAGTGGACGCCGCTACATCGTCCGATTTTACAATCCGCTGGACTATGCCAGCCACCTGGAGTATGGATTTCGGAGCCACTTTGTGCCGGGCCACTGGGAGGGCCATACCTTTATTTATGGCCGCAATGATCCCAAAGGCGGCATGTATGTCGGCCCGAAGGGCGGATACGTGCGGGGGCATTTTGTGCTAAAACGAGCCGTAAAACGCACAAAAGATACCCAAAAAGTGCGGGTTGAGAGGAAAATTATGAAGGAAATCAAGAAAAAGCTGGAAGGAAGGTAAGCGGATGCCCAACATTGCAATCAATATCCGAGAGCAAACTTTGACTGCCGTGCCGGACAAGCCGTTGGTAGCCAGATCTGTGGGCGAGGTAACTTGCACCGTGACGCTTGATGATAGCTGGGCGGACTACACCGTCGCGCTGATATTCGCTTCTGGCAAGTCGCAAAAGTCCGCCCTAATGCCTGATAATGGCGTGCTTACAGTGCCTTGGGAAGTGTTGGACCGCCCCGGATACCTCTGGATCTCTGCAGTTGGCCACGCACCGGGCAAGCGCCGGCCCACCGCTATCATGCGGCAGCCGCTGACAATTACGGCGAATGGGCGCATCGAGGGCGGCCCGCCGGCGGAGCACACCCCCGCCCTCTGGGAGCAAGTACTGGCCCAGCTGCAGGCAGCCGCCCTGACGCCGGATGAGGCCCTGGAGGCTTTGGTGGAGGCGGGGATGCTGACGCCGGTGACCGACAGCAGCGGGGCAATTTACACTGATGAGGATGGAAGCATTTGTTGCATACTATGGATTATGATTTTGTAAAATTGAGTGATGTCCCGGTGGCGGAGGACGGCGCTACCCACGTGCTCGGCACTAAGGATGGCCAAGTGGTACGCGTCCCCGCATCAGGATTGGGCGCAGTGGCACTGGATTTAGAAATTGCCGGAGCCAGTGCGGGCCCTACAAGCGTGCTGGATGCCTCCCCGCGGGACGCGAATTTCCTGGCCGGCGCAACGCTGAAGCTGCCTACCGGGGAGGCTTATACAACCAATGATAGCGGCGCGTTCGTGGCCGAGGAGCTATACTCCGCGCTGAGCGATTATATCCGGCGTGGCTGTGTGCTCCTATTTCGAATGTTCGCCGGCGAAGAGCTGCAGGGTATAAGTCTGGCGGTATCTGCAGGATATCGCTCTTCGGGCGACGCTCATGCGCTGTGGCTATATTCGGATGGGCTGGAGCTTTTGATTTTCGATCGTGATTCCAGAGAGGCGTAGATGCAGCCTATGAAGGAATCTATTGTTACTATACTGCACGGCATTAAAGCGTGGGGCGATGCCAGCATATCCCGGCTGCGCGAGGATCTGCAGCGTCAGATCCGGGCGGTGCGGCAGACGGCAGTTGCGGCAAAGCAATCTGCTGATAATGCTGATAAGCGCATCGGGCAGCTATGGGATGGCATGGATGGGGCGTATGAGCGGCTTTCGGAGTTGGAGGCACGCCCTAATGAGGAATTAAAGCTGATCAGCCACGATACTTTTCAGGAATCCGTAAGCATGATTGAGATCCCAAGCTTGTCCGTGCCCCTTTCAGAGCTCTATGTCCAGGCCTATATCCCCGGCAATCCCGATTCGCCGCAGAATAGGGTTACGGCGCTGAAGGTGCTAATTGGCTTGGCGAAATCGAGCACGACAACGCAATGGCAATATGCCTTTGATCTTGGCAGCGCCCATACAACTGGATTTGTATTTGCCCGTGGCCGCGTCAACTTGCGCACGGGCGAGTGCGAATCATCATCCGTGTATGTCGAGCATCCCGAAGCCGGGCGGGCGAATCCTTATAGCTCAGCCACATCTCATTATTATGGGCCGTGGATGCTGGATGCAATGAAAGGCACCAATGATTTTTCCTATGATTATATTGAGGGCGGAGGGAAGATAAATGGGATACGCATATCTGCCGGCCTGGGAAATGTGTTCGTGGCCGGAACTGAATTTCTAATTATGGGGCGATGAAGATATGAGGATCTACGAAAATGGCATATACAGGGACGCCACGCCCGAAGAAATCGCCGAACTGGAGGCACTGATGGCCGCCACACCCCCACCGGAGCCCACCACGGAAGAAAAATTAGCCGCCCTACTGGCGGCCCTTGAAGGAGGATTGCAAAATGCCTGATATCTATGCCGCTCTTGCGGCAATGGCCCGGAGGGCGGCCGGGGAAGCCCGGGCGGCAGCGCCTACAGCTGCTGCAGATGATGTAATCGCTGATATGGCGTTGCTCCAGGAGTGGGATCCCGGCAAGTACGCCGTTGGCGATGTGCGGACGCATGTCGGCCAGCCCTGGCGTTGCTGCCAGGCGCACGATAGTACGAGCAACGAGATCTGGGCCCCCGGGGCCGTACCGGCGCTATGGGCCCCATATCATGCCACATCGGCTAAGTGGGCACTGCCTTGGGTGGCGCCCTCCGGTGCCCACGATGCCTACCAGGCGGGCGAGTACATGATTTGGGCGGATGAGCTGACTTATAAATGCCTGGCGGATGCTACGGTGCACGGGCCGGATGTGCTGCCAGGCAGCTGGGAGGTGATAGAGCGGTGATCGTCGACGCACAAACCGTCATCACATTAGCGGCTGTGGTATCCGCTCTGGGTGGCCTTCTGGCCCTGCTCCGCCGGGTGTCCAGGTGGGTGGATCGACAGCAGGCGCAAGATGCTGAAATCAGTAACATAAAGTCCGAGCAGCAAGTGATTTGCTATGCGCTACTCGCTTGCCTCGACGGATTAAAGCAATTGGGCGCAAATGGAAACGTGACAAAAGCACATGATGCTTTGGATAAGCATCTAAACAAAAATGCACATCATTAAGGAGGTAAAATCATGGATTTTGGAATTGCAAGCGTGGCAGGAATTACGGTGATTTGCTATCTGATCGGCCAAATCATCAAGGCTACCGGCCTGAATAATAAGTGGATTCCCTGCATCGTGGGCACCGCAGGAGCGGCGCTGGGGGCTGTGGGGATGTACATCATGCCCGATTTCCCAGCCGGGGACGCGCTGACGGCTGTGGCTGTTGGCATTGTATCCGGCCTGGCTGCCACCGGCGTGGATCAGCTGGGCAAGCAACTGGGCAAGGGGGAATAAATCATGGTTACAAAATTTTTACTGGCCCTGGATGCTGGCCACGGACTTCCCACGCCTGGCCGCCGTATCCCTGCAAATCTGGATCCCAGCCAGCATCAGGAATGGTGGCTCAATCAGCGGATTTGCAACTATATCGCTGAGGCGGCGAAGCGGTACGAAGGCTTTGAGATTCTGCGGGTGGATGATGCCACTGGCGCGGAAGATGTGGGCATGTCGGTGCGCTGCCAGCGGGCCAACGCCGCTGGCGCTGATCTCTACTATAGTGCCCACCACAATGCTGGCATCAATGGGGGCCGTGGCGGCGGCGTAGTGGCCTTTTCGCTGGGCGAGGGCTCTACTGCCGCTGGCTGGCGGGACGCCTTGTATGCGGCCATTGTGGCCGCTGGAGGGCTAGCCGGGAACCGCTCCAGCCCTAAAACTACGGCGGACTTTTATGTGCTCCGCAACACGGCCATGCCCGCCGTGCTGATTGAGCACGGCTTTATGGATGCACCGGATGATGTGCCGGCTATTTTGAGGGAGGACTATGCAAAGGCTGTGGGCTACGCCGTTGCTGAGTGCATCGCCACCCGTGCTGGCCTGGCCAAAAAGGCACAGGCTGCAGCGCCCACCATCGCCCCGGGCTTGAGCCAGGGCGATGTAAAGGCTATGATCCAGTCCGCCATTGCAGAGGATCGTAAATCCCGCACCTTTGCCACTCTGGATAAAGTGCAGGATTGGGCGCGCCCCACAGTGGCCAAGCTGCTGGATAAGGGCGTCTTGCAGGGCGATGGGCAAGGGCTCAATCTGGGCTATGATCTCCTGCGAACCCTGGTAATCCTGGACCGGCTAGGCAAACTGGACTGATCTAGCAAGTTGCCGGCAAGCAGACTGCGAACCATTTCCAAAATAGAAATAGTTCCTGCTGGCCTTTTTGGCCTTTTGGGCGGCAACCAGCAAGTTGCAGGCAAGTTGCAGGCAAGTTAAAAAATTATCCCCCTCCCGGCAGTTTTTGGCTGCTGGGAGGGGGATTTTTTTAGTTTGCGCTATCCGGTGGCTCGTGGATATGCTCCATCAGGTCGCCCGGCTGGCAAGATAAGGCTGTGCAGATTTTATCAAGCACGTCCACCGGTATGCGGCTGATTGTGCCTAGGCTGATTTTGGATATCGTATCGTAGCGTACGCCTGTTCGTTCCGCCAATTGCTTTTGAGTCATGTGCCGCTTGGCCAGCAGCACTTTTACGCCGGTAAAATCTATCATCGCTGTCACCTCCTGTGCACCATCATTGTATCCCACGAAGCGTGATTTGTCAACGCGCAAACCGAGAAATTTTTTCTAAAAATCCCGTCAAATGGGTTGACAAATCGCGGTAAACGTGATATTATATACACGTAAGGCAGGAGCGAAGCTCCTTTAGAAAGGTGTGAGGTGAATGAGCGAGATGCAAATTACAGAGGCGCTTCTGAGAGCGATTCTTGAGCTGATCGACAAGTGCGATACGCTTGAAGAGCTCCGCGCCAGCGTCAACCGCATCATGGGCAAGTAAAAAGTAGCGGCCCCCTTCCACAGCGACCGCTACAACCCCTGTTCAGAGGTGGCCGGGAGCCTTACCCGGTTGCCTCCATGGTACCAGAGTTTAAGGCAAAAATCAAGTATTTTGGAGGAAAATGCAATGAAAACCATCAAGACCTATGAAAGCTTCAACCACCGCCGGTACGGCAACCCGTGGATCGCCGAAGTGATCCCCGGCACAACCAAGCCAGACTTCAGCCGCAAGGTCGGCGGCTACACCGGAGCCTACGGCAAGGGTGAAGCCGGGAACCTGTACGTATCCGACCCCGTTGAGGGGCAACTGTACACCTTCGGCCAGAAGGACTATCGCGGCGGGAAGACTGAGCGCGGATACGCCCGGTACGAAAACGGGGAATTCCATGAAGTGGATCCCCGGGATCTGTGTGATTGAGTTGAAAGGAGTGTCTTGAAATGGAAAAAATTATGTCCGCTATCATTCGCCCATGCACTGAAACCACCGGCGAATATCGCCTGAGCGAATCCCACGAGGCTGAATTTGGCCACGAGTGGGACGGCAACATCCGGGCCTACATCCTCAATGCCTCCGAAGATGAGGATGCCGCTCTTGCGGCGATGGCCCGGGAGTGCACCGGCGCCATCCACGATTTGCCTGCCGGCGCAATCGTGCTCTCCAGCGAGGACGGCACTCCGCTGGAATGCTACTGGGTGGCGGAGGCATGAGCTCCGCCGGCAAGGAGGGCGGCAGAGTTGCCGCCCTCTACATCAGAGTGAGCACCCTTGATCAAGCCCGGGAGGGCTACTCCCTGGCCGCACAGCAAGCCGCGCTGGAGGCCTGGGCCGCCCAGAAAAGCTATGCCACGCAGCTGTACGCCGATGAGGGCATCAGTGGCAAAGATATCGGCCACCGGCCAGCCATGCGCCAGATGCTGGCCGACGTGGAGGCCGGCAAGATTGCTGTGGTAGCTGTGTGGGCGCTGTCCCGCCTGACTCGCAGTGTGGCCGACTTGTATGCCACGCTGGAGCTGCTGGCGGCCCGCGGCGTGGCTCTAATAAGCCACACTGAGGGCTTCGACACTGGCACCCCCACAGGCCGGGCCATGATGGGCCTCCTGGGCGTTTTTGCTCAGATGGAAAGGGAAATCACCGCCGAGCGAGTCAGGGCCGCCATGGCTGAGCGAGCGGCCCAGGGAAAGCGCACCTGTAGCTGCGTCCTGGGCTATGATCTGGATGGATCTGATAGCCTGGTGCCCAATCCCCAGGAGGCGGAGATCATCCGGTACATATTTTCCAAATACCTGGAGCACCGGAGCCTATCCGCCGTGGCCGAGCTCTGCCGGATCAAGGGCTACCACGGCAAGCGTGGGCGGGAAATGTGCGCCTGGAGCGTAAAGCTGATCCTTACCCGCCCTATCTACGCTGGGTACAACTCCTGGCATGGGCAACTCAG
>OLSQ01002892.1_pt1 | contig 11856 bp, 9 predicted proteins | sample 1672561 | NCBI WGS metagenome assembly OLSQ01 (sample SAMEA3136699, study PRJEB25190) | human gut metagenome | biome: human gut; feature: human-associated habitat; material: faeces | place: Austria | collected 2013 | reverse complement strand
GTCAATCGTGGATTTCCAGACATACACGATTGACGATTATACCTATTTCAAGCTCACGGATGTTGCCGGGCCACTGGTAGCGCCGGAGCAGCGCCAACGCGCCGGGCGTAAAGCCCCGCACATCCTTGCCGAGACTGCCCGCGAATTTCAGCAGGAAATGCTCGGCCAAAAGCTCAATGTCCGACATCCGGCTGCGCAGCGGCGGCAGGGAAAGGGAAAAGACGTTGAGCCGATAGTAGAGGTCCTCGCGGAAGGTGTGCTGGCGTACGGCTTCCTCGAGGTTCTTGTTCGTCGCGGCGATGACGCGCACCGACACCGTACGGCTCGACTTGCCGCCGATGCGGGTCACCTCGCCGTTCTGGAGCAGGCGCAGGAGCGAAACTTGCGCGTCCATCGGCATCTCGCCGAGCTCGTCGAGAAAAATGGTCCCGCCGTCCGCAAGCTCGAATTTCCCCGGCTTCCCTGTCCGGCTCGCCCCGGTGAATGCCCCGTCTTCATAGCCGAAAAGCTCGCTCTCCACGAGATTTCGCGGCAGCGCGCCGCAGTTCACCGCCACAAAAGGGCGCGATGCCCGAGGGCTCGCGTTGTGGATGGACTGCGCGAAGAGTTCCTTGCCCGTGCCGCTTTCGCCGAGGATGAGCACCGTGGTGTTGCCCCGCGCGATGGTTTTCGCCTGATCGATGACCTCCATGAGCGGGGGCGAATCCCCAAGGATGCGATCAAACGTATACACGGCCTTCGACCCGGCGACGCGGGCCGCGAATCCCCGCATACGCCGGGCCTCCCGGAACGTGAGCACCACGCAGGCCTCTCTGGTCAGGGACATGGCCGAAAAGAAACAGGACAGCGAACCGGACTCCAAGGGGAACTGCGCCTCCTGATCCATGATATGGGGATCGCCCGTGAGGATGTTGTCGAGCATCTGCGAAGGCCGCATGAACTTGTAGATGTTTTCGCCCTGCTGCGGGGCCGGAAGCCCGAGCATGGAGGCGGCTTTGCTGTTCATGAGCTTCACCTCGCCGGAACGGGACACCACGATGACCCCCTCGTCGAGCAGTTCGATGATGGCCTGTTGCTGCTGGAGCAGGGCGCGGAGGCGGAGCTGTTCCGAAATGGCGTAGGCCGCCGCCCGCACCATGCCGAGGGTGTGGGAGTGGTACTTCTCGCGGAGCTGGCTCACGTTGAGCACGGCGATGAGCTGGTTCTTGCTGTCGAAAATCGGTGCCGCCGAACAGCTCCAACGGTGCCCCACGGTCAGGTAATGCTCCGCGCCGATGATCTCGATGGGTCTGCGCTCCGCTACGCACGTCCCGATGCCGTTGGTCCCCCGGAGCTGCTCGGTGGTAATCATGCCGGGCTTGGAACTGGGGTAGGTGTCGCCGTCCCTTCCGCTGGTTTCCATATGCAGGCTGATGCATTCGGCGGTGGAAAGGATCATGGACCCCGCGCCGGAAACCAGCGACGAGAACAACTCCTTCATGATCACGCGGGAGGACTCGAGGAGATCGGCATTGGCGGCGAGGATATGCCGGAAAATGGTTTCGTCCACCTTCTTGCGCACCGTGGTTTCGGGATCGACCCCGGCAAGGCGGCTGCGCTGCCACGAGCGCAGGACGAAATCGCTGACCACGGTGGTATCCACGGGCAGGCCACGGAGAAAAAGCTCCTTCTGGGCCGAAATGGCCTCCTGCCGGGCGTCGGACTGGAGATACGAATCATGGGTGTCCGTCATGGGAAGGCTCCTGCGTCGTCCCCGTGGGCCGCGGACGCCGCGCATGTGACATTTGTGTATATGTCAATTGTACATGTCATAGATTATGACACGAAAGCAAGCCTTTTCCGGCGAATCGGGAGATTATTGTTCCTTTTTTCATAAGTGGTATGCGGATCGGGCTCAAATGGCGTGTGCTGGATCGCTTCTTGCTGTCCGCAGACTGTTGTCCGCGCACCGGGCGCAGCCGTATACACTCGCGGAGCCGCCGTCCACACGCACCGCCCGCGTCATCACCAAGGAGAATACCGCCATGCTCATCGATTTCCGCGTACGCCCCCCGTACAAGACCAATCTGACCACTTCGCTCTACAACAAGCCCGCACCGTCCTCCGATCCCACCAAGCAGTCGATTTTCCTGATCGGCAAGGAACGCGTCCCCTCGGCGGAAGCGCGCTCCATCGAACTGTTCATGCAGGAAATGGACGAGACCGAAACCGAACGCGCCGTGATCATGGGCCGCAAGGCCGATGACTATGGTTCCGTGGACAATGACGAAATCGACGAACTTGCGCGCGCCTATCCGGGCCGCTTCATCCCCTTCGCAGGCGTCAACCCGAACCTTCCCGGACAGGTAGAGGAAATCGAACGCGTCGCCGCGATGGGTTTCCGGGGCGTAGGCATCGACGCCGGATGGCTGCGCCGCCCGCTCTACCACGACGATCCGGTTTTTGATCCCATTTATGCAAAATGTCAGGAACTCGGCATGATCGTCTCCCTGACCTCCAGTTTCATGCTCGGCCCGGATCTGAGCTACTCCGAGCCCTGCGCCATCCAGCGCGTCGCCATGAAATACCCAAACATGAAGATAGTCGTGCCGCACGGCTGCTGGCCGCATGTCCACGCCGCCCTTGCCGTGGCGATCCGTTGCCCCAACGTGTATCTTATGCCTGACTGTTACATTTATATCGATGGGTTCGCGCTGTCCGACGAGTACATCAAGGCCGCGAACACCTACCTGAAATACCGCATCCTTTACGCCAGTTCCTACCCGGTGCGCAGCCTCAGCCAGTGCCTCCGGGGTTGGAAGTCGCGCGGCTTCACCGACGAAGCCCTCCAGAACACGCTCTACGACAACGCCGCCAGGCTTCTTGGTGAAAAATAAAACATAAAAAACAGTCAACCAGTTCGAAATCCCATGAAACAGCCCTGCTCCGGATAGCCGGAACAGGGCTGTTTCCCTTTATGGACACCTTATCAGATATCTATTCATCTGTAATATCCCGTAATCAAAAAAAGCTTTGCCGTCCTTTCCGGTGTGGTATAAATCAATGACATGTCATGAGCGCATGTCATTTTTTTGAACATGCAGGAAAAGACATGGAAAGGAAATATTCAATTAATCATTTTAAATAAATGAATAAATGCAAAACAAGGCTTTTTTGTATGATTTGGCACAATCATTGCCTTATATCTTGCATAAAAAAGAACAAAAAGGCCCGATCCGTACTTTCACACCCGGAGCGTCTATGTCCTCTTCCATCCTGCTCTCACCTCTGACCATCAGAAAGACAACCCTCAGAAACCGCATCATGCTGCCCTCAATGGTCACGCACTACTGCGCGGTCAACGGCGAAGTCAGCGAGCGCCTCATCGCCTACCACGCCGAGCGCGCCCACGGCGGCGTGGGGCTCAACATGCTCGAATCCACCAGTGTGGACGATACGGGCAAAAGCTATTGGCCCGGCGTGAGCATCGCTTCCGATCACTTCATCAAAGGCCTTCGCCGGCTCACGGACGCCATCCACGCCCACGGCGGCAAGGCGGGCATCCAGCTCAACCACGCCGGGCGTCTGGCCCAGCCCGCCGTTTCCGGCCACGGTGTCGAGCGCCGAGGTGCGGAACTCCTCCGACGAGAGGATCAGGTTCTGGTGCTGCGAGTGGATGTCCAGCAGGCGTGCGCCCAGTTCGCGCAGTTGCGCCAGCTGCACGGGTACGTCGTTGACGAAGGCGCGGCTCTTGCCCGCAGGGGTGATCATGCGCGTCAGGGTCGTTTCGGGGGCGTAGTCGAGGTCGTTTTCGGCGAAAAACGCTTCCAGGCTGCTTCCCGCGAGGTCGAAGGTCCCCTCCACCGTGCAGTTGCGCGTTGCGTCCTTCATCGCCTGCCCGTCGTTCTTGGCTCCGAGCAGCAGGCCCAGCGCGCCGAGCAGAATGGATTTTCCGGCCCCGGTCTCACCCGTGATGATGTTCAGGTGGGGGTCCAGCTCCATTTCGAGCTTGTCGATGAGCGCGTAGTTTTCGACCGACAGACGGCGTAGCATACCAATTCGGAATTAAGAATTCAAAATTAAGAATTAAAAATGAAAAAACGAAAACCGGGTGCGATTGCGCGCTATTCGGCGAAAAACTCTTCGATACGTTCGGCGATGCGTTCGGCGACTTCGCGCTTCGACAGCAGGGGAAGCTCTTCGCGGCCCGTGCGGTCGATGAAGGTCACCTTGTTCGTGTCGCCGCGGAAGCCGGCTCCGGCGTCGCGCAGCGAGTTGAGGACGATGAAGTCGAAATTCTTCTTTTCGAGTTTGGCTTCGGCGTGCGCCTGTTCGTCGTGGGTTTCCAGGGCGAATCCCACCAGCAGGCGGCCGCCCTTGTGCGCTCCAAGCTCGGCGGCGATGTCGCGCGTGCGGCGCAGGGTGATGCACATGTCGCCGTCGCATTTCTTGATTTTGGTGTCCGAAACCCGGTCGGGGGTGTAGTCGGCCACGGCGGCGCACATCACGGCCCCGTCGGACCCTTCGAAAGCCCGGACCGCGGCGTCGTACATCTCGGCGGCCGAGAGCACATCCACGCGCTCCACGCCCGCGGGCGTCGGCAGCTCCGTGCGGCCCGTGACAAGCGTCACGCAGGCCCCTCTGTCGGCCAGCTCCCCGGCAATGGCATAGCCCATCTTGCCCGAGGAGTGGTTCGAGATGAACCGCACGGGGTCGATGGCTTCGATCGTGGCTCCTGCCGTGACGATCAGCCGTTTACCTTGCAGGCTCTTTTTTTTTTCACGGAGAAGACCGCCGACGAATGCGGCGATCGCATCGGGTTCGGCCATGCGGCCCTTGCCCTGAAGACCGCTGGCCAGTTCGCCTTCGCCCGGCTCGACGATGTGCACGCCGCGTCGGGCGAGTGTCCGGAGGTTCTGCTGCGTGGCCTCGTGGGCGTACATGTCCAGGTCCATGGCGGGAGCCACGGCGACCGGACAGCGGGCCGAGAGGTAGGTGGTCAGCAGCAGGTTGTCGGCGATGCCGGAGGCCATTTTGGCCAGGGTGTTGGCCGTGGCGGGGGCGATCAGGTAGCAGTCGGCCCATTCGCCCAACGACACGTGGGAGTTCCACGCGCCGTTTTCGGGGTCGAAGAACTCCACCAGAATCGGGTTCTTCGAGAGCGTGGCCATCGTCAGGGGCGTGATGAACTGCTTCGCCAGCGGAGTCATCACCACGCGCACGTCGGCGCCGGCCGTCTTCAATAAACGACAAAGCACGGCAGCCTTGTAGGCCGCTATGCTACCCGTGATACCCAGCAGTATGTGGCGTCCCGCCAGCGGGGGACACGTGCCCGGGGATGCCATTGCGTGCGGATTTTAAATCTCCTTCATCACGCCGTCCTTGCCCTCCTTGTAGACCAGCTCGTGGTCGAGGAACTCCTCGGTGGCGATGATCACCGGTTTGGGCAGGCGTTCGTAGTAACGCGAAATCTCGATCTGCTCGCGGTTCTCGAAGGTCTCCTCCATGGTGTCGGTGGGCGACGAGAAATCGGCGAGCTTGCGGTTAAGCTCCGTCTTGAGTTCGGTCGAGATCTGGTTGGCGCGGCGGGCGATGATGTTGATGCTTTTGTAGACGTTGCCCGTCTCCCGGTCCAGATCCACCAGCTTGCGCGTGATGGTGTTGTTGGGAATGTTCTTCTTGATTTCCATCTTATATGTTGTTGTCTTTGTTATTGCGGTCGAGGTAGTCGCGTGCCTGCTGGGCCATGCGGTCGAGGCTCTTGATGTGCGTCGATTCGGGGAACTCCTCCTTGAACGAGAGGTAGGAGTCGAGCATCGACAGGTAGCGGTCGGTCTGCTTTTCGGAGATCGAGTTGCTGGCCAGGCGGTAGCCCGAATCGACGATCAGGTACATGATCTCTTCGCGGCGCTTGCTCTCGGGGTATTGTTTCAGCGCGTTCTTGAACGCCACGATCGCCGATTTGTATTTGCCCGTCTTATAATAGGTGTAGGCGTTCAGGTAAGCTTTCTCGTGGAGCCGTTCGGTCAGCTCGGTGTTGATCTTGCGGAAGTTCTCGACGCGGTCGCTCTGCGGATAGCGCGACATGAATTCGTTGATGGCGATCAGCGCGTGCCCGGTCATCGTCTGGTCGCGCGAGGGACCCGGCGAGAGGTAGTAGAAGCAGAGCGCGTACATGCCCTCGGCGTCTTCGATGAAGGCGCTGCGGCCGAATTTGCGGCGGAAGTCGTCCAGCAGGGTCGAAGCCGTGTCGAAATCGCGGTTCTTGTACTTGCAGCGGGCGTTGAAGAACGAGATGCTGTCTTCGCGCGACGAGCCCGTGTAGTAGTGCTGCACGCCTTCGAAAAGGGTCGAGGCGCGCTGCCATTTCTCCTTCTGGTAGTACTCCAGCGCCTTGCTGTAAATCAGTTCGGGCTGCCCGCTTTTCAGAAGGGCGTTCATCCCGGAGCATCCTCCGAGGATGATCGCAACCGCCACTCCGCAAAGGGCGTATAAAAAAGTCTGCTTCATTTATGAATCTTTTACGGCGCTTTATCGCGCAAAGTTACGCATAAATTAACGATTTGCAAAAAAAAATATTGCTCGCGGAGACTGCGAAGATGCCGTGCGGGGCGTTTTTTCCGGCGGCGCGTGAAAAAGCCCCTGCCGGGGCGGGGGCTTGAGGGCGGGGCGAAGGTGCCGGAACGATGTTTCGGGGTGTGGATAAATGCCCGATTTGCAGCTTGTTGCGGTGGGGCGCGCCGTGCCGGGACGTTTTCGGCGACGGTGTCAGAAGAAAAATCCCAGGGACCCGCCGTAGACGATGTCGTGGGGCACTTTGACGCGCCGGGCGATTCCTTCGGAGGTGAAATCGTGCCAGACGCGCGAACGCGGGTAGCCCGAGATGCGGAAGTCGATGAAGAATTTGCGGACGTTGAAGCCCAGTCCGCCCATGACGCCCACGTCGCCGTTGTTGAAGCGGACCTTGAGCAGCTGCGGGACGCTGCTCCGCTCGGATTCCGTGACGCGGAACAGCGCGCCGCCGAACAGGCGCAGCACGCCGAACTGGAAGCCCAGCTGGACGGGGATTTCGAACCGCTCGGTGCGCAGCGCGATGCGGCGGCTCCCGGAGTTCTCGGCCAGCACGTTGTAATTGACGAAGGCGTAGTTCAGTTCCGATTGCAGGTGGAGGTGTTTCGAAAGGTTGAGCCGCAGGACGAAGCCCACGTCGTAACCGGCCCGGACGGCGCCGGGCGTGAAGCGGGTGTCGCCGATGCGGGTCGGGACGAACGAGTAGTCGGCGAAGTTGACGCCGCCGCGTACGCCGACCATTAGGCGTTGGGCGGAGGCCGCGCCGGAGAAGACGAGCGCGGCGAGGAGGGTGAAGACCAGGTGTTTCATAAGACGTTGATGTTTAGGACGGGATCACATCAGGGGTGACACGAGCCGGAGCACGTCGCCCAGCGTCCGGCGCCACAGCGGCGGCCTCCATTCGGCGCGCGTGATGCGGCGGCACGAGGCGAGGTCGTCGTCGAAGGTCGCCGCCAGCTGCCGGACCGTCTCGCGGTCGCGGATGAAGGCCGTGACTTCGAGGTTGTCCGTCAGACTGCGGTAGTCCATGTTCGCGGTTCCGACCGACGCCAGCGTGTCGTCGACGATCACCAGTTTGGCGTGCAGGAATCCGTTGTCGTAGCGGTAGAGTTCGACTCCGGCGTCGAGCAGGTCCCCGACGTAGGAGTCGGACACGAGGTCCGAGAACGGCGAGTCGCTGCACGTCGGGATCATCACTTCGACCCGGATGCCGCCCCGCGCCGCAAGGCGCAGCGCGTCGAGGATCAGCGTCGGGGGCAGGAAGTAGGGTGAGCAGATGCGCGCCCGCTGTCTGGCCCGGACGACGGCCGCTGCGAAAGCCTCGGCGATGGTCAGCCGCGAGAGGCCTTCTTCGGACCAGGCCAGCTGGATCGGCAGGCGTTGCCGGATGCCGTGCGGGGCGACGTAACGGCGCAGGTCGAGACATTCGTCCGTGACCCGCGCCCAGTCGGCGATGAAGAGCCGTTGCAAGTCCTTCACGGCGTCGCCCTCGATGCGGAGGTGCTCGTCGCGCCACTTGCCCATGTAATCTCCGTCGAGGTAGTATTTCGCAATATTTATGCCACCCAGAAAGGCGACACGGCCGTCCGTGACGACTATTTTGCGGTGGTTGCGGCGCGAGACGCGCGTGGTGAACCACGGGAAGCGCACCGGCTCGAAGGCGGCCGTGCGTACCCCGGCGTCGTGCATGCGGCGCAATGTCGTGCGGCTCAGCCGCCACGAGCCTACGGCGTCGTAGATGACGCGCACTTCGAGTCCGGCGCGGGCTTTGCGGATCAGGATTTCGGCGATGGTGCGCCCGATGCGGTCGTCGCGGATGATGTAGTACTCCATGTGGATCGACCGCACGGCCCGCTGGAGCGAGGCGATCAGCGCCGTGAAGGCGTTGCTGCCGTTATGCAGCAGGCTGACGCTGTTGCGGGGCGCGGGGCGGGTTCCGCAGCCGCGGGCGACGATCTGCTCCACGGCGTCGCCCCGGCAGACGGAGCTTTCGGCCGGAGGTGTGGGGCGGCGGTATCCGGCCAGTATGTATAACAGGGTGCCGGCCGCGGGGAGCAGGAGAACCAGGGTCAGCCACGCCGCCGCCGAGGCGGGTATTCGCTGCCCGCGCGTGATGACCAGACCCGCGCCGAGCGTCCATAACAGATGGATCGTGAGGAGGGTATACATAACCCCGTTTGCGGGCACGATTCGTGCCACGGAGCGCGAAAAAGATTTGGAAATATGGAATTTACTTTTTATCTTTGTCTGAGTAATGCAACAGGGTTCTGACCTTTACGGGTCAGGATTCTTTATTTTTTATGTTTTTTAGGTATGGCAAAAGAGATTATTTATCTGACAGCGGAGGGTTACAAAAAACTCAAAGACGATCTCGACCACATGAGGTCGGTCGAACGTCCGGCGATCTCGGCAGCCATTGCCGAAGCGCGCGACAAGGGCGATTTGTCGGAGAACGCGGAGTACGACGCTGCCCGCGAAGCGCAGGGGCTGCTCGAAATGCGGATCGCCAAACTGGAAGAGACGATCGCCAACGCGCGTGTCATCGACGAATCGAAGATCGACAAGAGCAAGGTGCAGATTCTCTCGCGGGTGACGCTGTTGAACCATACCAACGGGAAGCAGATGTGCTACACGATCGTATCGGAAAACGAAGCGAACCTGCGCGAGGGCAAACTCGCCATCGGTACGCCCATTGCCAAGGCGCTTCTGGGCAAGAAGAAGGGCGATCGGGTGGACGTGGAGGTTCCCGCCGGTACGATCCACTTCGAGATTCTGGATATTTCGATCTGACGCTGCGGTTTTCCCGCCTTCTGCGGGGCCGTCCTTCGGGGCGGCCCCGAAGCTCCTATGTATGTCAACTCTCTCTTTTCGCCTGAGATTTCAGCCAGGCATCGTATTCTTCCAGGAACCGAACGTTCATCAGGCGGCCGGTCTCAGCGTAGCTTACCTTTTGGAATCCGACGTTGAGGGCCTTCCCCGCTTCCACCAAGGTAATGCCCAGAGCTTGTCTTGCGGGGCGCAGATCCTTCCACGACGGCCCTTTGATTTCGAGCGGGTTGCGCATCGCCCGGAACACCTCGCGGGCGATGTAGCGCTTGAGGCACCTGATGGCCTCCTTCTTGGATTTTCCGTCGCGCTTGCGCTTCCCGACGTAATCCTTGGTCCTCCGATCATACGACATCCTGGTCACTGCGATCTGGTAAAGCGCCCTGTTGGCGCGCCTGTCGCCCCCTCTGTTCAAGCGATGGCGTTCCGTTTTGCCCGAGCTCGCCAGCAGCGGGGCGACGCCGCATAGGGAGGCGAACCCGGCCTCGCTTTTCGGCCTTTCGGGATTCCCCCCGCCGGCCACGGCCAGGGCGGCGGCGGAAACGGTGCCGCAGCCGTAAATGGCGAGCAGGGCAGGGGCGTTCGCCTCCAAAACCCGCTTCATCCTCTCCTCGATGGCGTCTGCCTCCCGATCCTGGAGATCCCAGGCTTTTCCCAAGGACCCCAGGGCCAGAATGATGCCGCCAGCGGCGGGGTCGAGCGTCGAGAGAGCGCTTCTGAGATTCTTCCTGGAAAGGCCCTCCAACGACCTTCTCAGATCCTCGGGCGCCGTCACTATCAGGGATTTCGCAGCGTTTATCATGGCCGATGTGGCCTGCACGAGGCGGTCGCGGGCTATCATGAGCTGCCTGAGCTCTTCCGTCCATCCGGACTGGTCCTTGGGCTTCGACAGGTTGACCCTGGCGAGAACCTGCCGCGCCGCCACCTCGGCGTCGGCCGGATCGCTCTTCGGACGGCCCGGCTTGCGCCTCGCCCTTCCCGGCACCATCACCTCATACACGCAGTACCCAAGCTCAAGGAGCCTTCGCGTCAAGCCGGCGCCGTACGAGCCGGTCCCCTCGATGCCGACGCCGACGCACGTTGCCGGGCCGCCTATCTTGCCGGCGAGGGCATCGTAGCCCTTCGCGTCCGCGGCGAACCTGAATGTCCCGATTGCTCTCCCCATGTGGTCGAGGAGACAGAGGGTGTGGGTGTCTTTGTGGGTGTCGACGCCGGCAAAGACGAGGTCTTTCTCCAACTCGCTCATATGCAGCCCTTCAGATCAACGCTTGCGATACGATCCGAACCGAAAGCTGGCTAGACAGAACACTGATGGGGGCTGTACCATGCGGGTTGCTAGGTCCACGCGCTCGAGCCCATGCTCCTATTAGGTCATTGGCCGGCCTTGGTCGGGGCCGACGCGAGGCTCTTCGAGTTGAGGCCAGTCGCTGGAATCGACGGCAGTTCTTTAATGGGCCATCGCGTCGGCTCATGCGCATTTTCGCCGATAACCCTCGTCGATAGCGCGATTCCCATTATCAGTGTTCTTTAAGCCCGCTTTCAGGCTGCGCCGTATACTGTTGACCGAAAGAATGCATGCCTGCGCCCTGCGGTGCGGGTTCGGGAATCGACGGAAGGCACACCATGCAGATCCTCATCGTGGAAGACGACGTGCGGCTGGCCCGCGCGCTGGCGCACATCCTGGAGGAGAACGGCTACGGCACCGACGTGGTGCACAACGGCGCCGATGGCCTGGCGTATGCGGAAAGCGGCATCTACGACGAGGAGACCGGCATCACCTATTTGATGTCCAACTGGGCGGTGCAGCCGATCAAGCTCGAGGGCGTATACGGAAAGTACAACAAGGTGTCTCTGTACGCCATCCAGTTCGAGGACACGGCCAACTACCTTGCCGATACCGAGATGGAGGACATCGGCTTTGTCTACCGCAACGCATCCCTGCCCGATTTCACGATGGAAACCTTCAACCCCGTGGCGGCGCTCATCTATGTTCCGGGCGCGACTTCACTGTTCGTCGAGCGCTGGAACGCGGAGAAAAAGTATCTGGACGAAGAATACCAGAACGTGGAGGGTCTGCGGGACGACAGTGAATATGTCTACGCCGTGCGCGACGCCATCATCAGCGGCGAGGAGGCCGTGCTGCCCGGCACCAACGACATCGACCACGATTATGACTACCACATCCGGCTGCTGTCGCCGGACTACCCGGGGCTGTACTATCTGATCGCATTCTACCGCGATCTGAACGGCAAAACCTACCACATGCCCGCCAACGAGGGCAGCAACAACCTCCACTCCGGCCCGGACTTTTTCTTCCATCGGCTGTGGAAGCTGGTTTCCCACACGGAAAGCGCCGTCACGCTGGAGCTTACCAGCCCCAACGGCGATCAGGGTTTCCCCGGGAACGCCGTCATTCAGGTCACCTATGCCCTGAAAGCGGATGGAGCGCTGCACATTCTTTATAAGGCCACCTGCGATCAG
>OLSQ01002891.1_pt1 | contig 11862 bp, 7 predicted proteins | sample 1672561 | NCBI WGS metagenome assembly OLSQ01 (sample SAMEA3136699, study PRJEB25190) | human gut metagenome | biome: human gut; feature: human-associated habitat; material: faeces | place: Austria | collected 2013 | reverse complement strand
CAGCTCTACACCATGACGGAGGAAGACCGCTATCTTGATTTTGTCAACGAACTGCTGGCCGCCTGGCAGGGAAGCAACGGCGGGGATTTCTTCCGCAAGGGGCTGAATCAAACGGCTTATAACGGGCTTCCGCAAAAACGCTGGGAGACAATGCATGCCCTGCTGGGAATGGCGGAAATCTACCGCCTGTCCGGCGACGAGGACTATAAGACTGCGTTTTTGAATCTGTTTACCTGGCTGAGAAACTACGACCGCCATGATACCGGCGGCGTGATGTGCGGAGAACAGGCCGCCGGCTCCCCCTACGGAAGCGGGCAGGGCTCGGTTGAAACCTGCGCGGCGGTGGCATGGCTGGAATGCTGCGCCGCCGCGCTGGAGCTGACCGGCGATCCCACGATCTGCGACGAGCTGGAACTTACCACGTTCAACGCCATTCTCGGCGCGCAAAGCCCCTCCGGGCGCTCCTATGTCTACGATATCGCGGACGAGGGTAGCCGTATCACCTCCCCTATGGCACTGAGCTTTCAGGCGGTGGCGGGCAGCCCGGAACTGAACTGCTGCGCGGTCTACGGCCCCTGTGGGCTGGGAATGATCGGCAAGTGGGCGTTGATCAGCAGCGAATCTGCTGTCACGCTCAACTACTACGGCGAAGGCAGCATGCTGACGCTCACTCCCGCCGGAAAGAAACTGCTGATCCGCCAGGAGACGCTGTATCCCAGCGACGGAGCCGTCCGCATAAAGCTCTCTCTGCAGGAGAGCGAGGAATTCACGCTCCGCCTGAGAATTCCCCAGTGGTCGGCAGAGACGGAAGTCCGCGCCGGCGGAGAGCGCCTGTCCGCCCAGGCGGGCAGCTATTGCGAGATTACCCGCGCGTGGAAAGACGGGGACGAGGTCGAATTGACGCTGGATTTCACCCCGCACTTCTGGGCCGGGGAGGAGATACGCACGAATCAGGCCGCCGTCTACGTCGGGCCGCTGCTTCTGGCCTATGACGAGCGCTTCAACGGCACGGCCCTGCTGGATACGCTGGAAGCGCACCCACTTCAGGGAATGAAGCTCACGAGGGTGGAAAACGAGAATGTTCCGGGGAGCCCCGAACCTGTCGTGCTTTACCGGGCGGAATTCGCCGACGGCAGCAGTGCGGTTCTTTGCGACTATGCGACCGCCGGACATGCCGGCACCAACTTTACCACATGGCTACCCGTGAGCGACAGCGACGCCCTGACGCAGCAGGCTCCCGGTAGCCGCTGGCTGGCGGAACTCAGAGGAGAATGAGACATGAAGAAAACGATCGCGATTCTGCTTGCCCTCGTGCTGCTCACGGGGCTTTGCTCCTGCGGTACGGCGGCACCTGCCGACGCTTCTCCCGCCGGCGCGTCCCACTTTGACCTTGCGGCGTTTAGCGAAGCGGACAGAGCCGCCGCGGCCTCCTTGCAGACACAGTATCTTGTCCATTTTGGTGGATACGTGGGGGAGCGCGTAGAGGGAAACCTGAAAAACTGGCTGTACAACGCCTACGACAGCAATCCCCTGATGCTGGATTCCGTTCGCCAGAAGGGAATCACGGAGATTGCGGAGAATGTGATGTTCTGGTTCGGCATGTATGCCCCGGGCATCATGCGCGGCGCGGCAGGCTGCTGGAAGATGGAACATGACGAAAAACTGTACGAAACCATAGAAAAGCTTGTGGAAGACAGCATTCGGTGCATTGAAACATACGGAAGTCTGGAATATGACGCCGATTCCACCGAGTTTCCGCTGATCAACCCCTCCTGGCTCAACGGCGTGATGGCGTGGTACAACGCCACCGGAAGTGAAAAGGCGCTGGAGCTGGCCGTTATGATAGGCGACTATTACATAGAAAAGGCGGAGGAACGGGGCATCAACGATACCATGCCTATGATCGGACTGGCACAGCTCTGTATTGCCACCAACGAGCCGCGTTTTGCAAAGCTTCTGGATCAGTATCTTCTGGCATGGAGCTGGACCGGCGGAGACTACCACAATGCCGCGCAGAGCGGCACGGAATATCCCCAGCTTCTCAGAAACAACTGGGAAAACATTTTCGAGGTGGAGGCCCTCGGCCCGATCGGAACTTACCTGCAGGATGAAAGCTACTATGACTCCCTGCGATTTATGTACGAGAGTGTGGTGCTTTATGAGCGCAGAAGTACGGGAGCCAATACCACCGGCGAGGGTTCCGTGGGGACGCCCTATGGCACCGGCTCTGCCGAGACCTGCGGCAATGTGACCTGGCTCGAGGCCATGTCGGAGCTTGCCAAGGTGCAGAAGCAGCCAGATGTAATCGACGAACTGGAGCTGACCTTTTATAACGCGGTTCTGGGAGCGCAGGATGTTGCGGGCCGCTGGTGGACCTACGACACACCGCAGGAGGGCTACAAGCTGGCGGCCATCAAGTATCTGAACTGGCAGATTGCGCAGGGGGCGCCTGAATTCAGTTGCTGCATGTCGAACTGTGCGCTGGGCATAGGCACCCTTGCCGAATGGGCGGCCATGAGGGACGAGAACGGCATCTATGTGAATTACTACGGCGACAGCGAGATGGTCATCGCGACGCCTGCCGGGAATCTGGTCAAACTGACGCAGGATACGAGCTATCCGTCCGACGGCAGCATCCGGCTCACCGTCAACCTGGAGCAGGACGAGGAATTCAAGCTCAATCTGAGAATCCCCGTCTGGTCCGAGAACAGCAGTGTGAAGCTGAACGGCTCCAAACTGGAGACTCCGGCGCCCGGCTGCTACTACGGGATTCAGAAGCTCTGGAAGAACGGAGACGTGCTGGAACTCTCTTTGGACATGTCCCTGCACTACTGGGCGGCGGGAGAAAGCTTTACGGGCTTTATGAGCGTATACAGCGGGCCTGTGCTGCTCACGCTGGATCAGCGCTTTAATCCCGGCTGGGACGGCTCGCGCAAAAAGCTCGACCTTGAAACCATCAGAACCGAAAACGTGGAGTGTGCCACCTATCCGGAGACAATGATACTCGCCACGCTGGAGGACGCGGAGGGAAATGAGCTGACATTGTGCGACTTTGCCACCGCGGGCCAGAGCGGAACCTATTACACAACATGGTTCCGGACCGATCAGCTTTCCCCGGCAGTGCTCGCACGTAATGAGTGCTGCTGGAATCAGAGATATACACAGGATTGAAAGTGAGGCTAAAGCAATGAGAAAGACCGTAAGAGCGACAGCGCTGCTCCTTTCCGCACTGATGCTGCTTTCGCTGCTCGTGGGCTGTGGCGGCGCCGACAGCGGCGTCAGGATCGAACAAAACGGCGGCAGCTCCTCCGATAAGACTTATGACGGAGAAGTGACGGAGATCACCTTCTGCAATTGGGGCGACAACGAGGAGAAGAAAATGTTTGAGGAGGTTTTCGCGGCCTTTGAGACGGAAAACCCCGACATTAAGGTCAATTATCTGTTCATCCCCCAGAGTGAATACATGACAAAACTCAGTGCCATGGCCGCAACCAACACGCTGCCCGACATCGGGCAGATGCTGGAGGCCAGCACGCTGGAATGGGCCAAGAACGGTATGTTTGTGGATACCTCGGATCTATATAAAAACGGGAAAATCTCCGACCGTCTGGAGGCGGTTACCTTTGACGACACCGCCAAGGGCACCGTGGGTTCCAGCTTTATTTCCGAGTGCTACACGCTGTTTTACGATAAGGATTACTGCACGTCCATGGGCGTTACCGTTCCCTCCAAGGTGGAGGACGCATGGACGTGGGACGAGTTTGTAGACGCCTGCATCCACCTGACCGTGGATATCAACGGCAAGCACCCCGATGAGGAGGGCTTCGACGCCTCCAAAATAAAGGTCTATGCGATATCCGACTTCCCGGCGGAAATGCTGGCCATCAATAACGGCGGCGGCATCTTCAACGAGGACTGTACGGAAATATGGCTCGATAAGAAGGAAACCATTGAAGCCTATCAAATGGTAGCCGACCTGATCAATAAATACCATGTCATGCCGAGCCCGGCCTCGCGTTCCGCCATCGGCGGCGCCAACAACGTCCTGCTTACCGGGAAGGTGGCCATGAGCTACGCCGGCCAGTTCAACTTGCTGTGGTATAAGAAGTACATCGAAAACGGCATGCTGAATCTGGGCTTCGGCGTGGGGCCGGTGCTGAAGAATTACACGGTGCTTACCTCCGGGCCGACCATCGTGGTATTCAACCAGTCCGAGCACAAGGAAGAGGCGCTCAGGCTGATGGAGTACTTCTACAACACCGAGAACATCCTTCCGCAGATCCAGAAGGGCCTCTGGATGCCCTCCGACAAGGCGTATTATACGGATGAAACCAAGATCAACGAGTGGCTCAGCGGCAATCCCCTGTATACGGACGAGTACCGGACGGCTGTGGTGGACGTCATGAGCGAATGTGCGCACCGGGACAACATGTTCAAGCTCTATCACTATACTGAGATCTATCAGCTCATCAACATGGCCATGGATCAGCTGTGGTCCGGAGAAAAGACGGCGCAGGAAGTGATAGAAAACGACATTATGCCAAAGCTGCGGCAGATCATGGAAAAGGAGTGGAATGAATAGGCCCGGACACCGGAAAAGCGGAGAGCTTTATTCATGGAGGAGATATGGAACAGGCTGATTTTAAGATGAAATCCATCCGCAAAAAGCAGATGCGGCTGGACGGGGCGCTGGGGAAACTGGTGCAGAATGTCACCCGGCGCTGGCTGATGGGCATACGCGAAACCAATCCGGCGATTCTGGATATGTTCCGCGGCACAGAGCAGCTTCCCTACCGGCATCTGCTGGCATGGTCCGGCGAGTTTGCCGGAAAGTACCTCACCTGCGCCGTCCAGATATGCCGTATGACGGGGGACAGGGAGCTGCGGCGGTATCTTGAGGGGTTCGTTGCAGAGCTTCTCTCCCTGCAGCAGCCCAACGGCTACCTTGGCCCCTTTCCCAGGGCGCACCAGCTCACGGGGACGATGGAGCCCGTGCATTATTCCTTTGACGGCGGTTCGAAGCCCGAGACTTTTGATACCTGGGACAGTTGGGGACACTACCATTTAATGACGGGCCTTCTTCTTTGGTACGATTACACGGGCGACGAGGCCGCATTCGACGCCGTGCAGCGCATCGCCGGGCTTTTCATGGAGAGCTTCTACACGGACGGAAGACCCGCGCTGGTATCGACCCGTTCCGAGGAAATGAACCTTTCCGTTCTGCACAGCTTTGCCTGCCTGTATCAGCGCACCGGGGAGGAGAAATATCTGCGCTTTGCCGAAAGAGTTGTTGCCGATCTTGCCGTGCCTCCTGCGGGCGACTACCTCCGGCAGGGGCTTGCGGGAACCGATTTTTTCAAAATGCCGAAGCCCCGTTGGGAGAGCCTTCATCCCATTCAGGGGCTGCTCGAGATGTATTCGGCCACCGGTGATGACGGATATCGCCGGGCGGTGGAGAATATCTGGTGGAGTATCCTTTCGACGGACGTACATAACACCGGCGGCTTTTCCACCTGGGAGATGGCTGTGGGCAGTCCCTACCGGGAAGGCCCCGTGGAAACCTGCTGTGTCATCGCCTATATGGCGCTGACCGTGGACATGCTGCGTCTGACCGGAAACAGCATCGTGGCGGACGTGCTGGAGCTTGCTACGCTCAACAGCAGCATGGGATCCTTTTCGCCAAGCGGGCGCTGGTCCACCTATGACACCCCCATGGAGGGCTACAAGCGCGCCAACTATCATTCCATCGGCTTCCAGTGCCGTCCGGGCAGCCCCGATCTGAACTGCTGTTCGGTCAACGCGCCGCGGGCATTCGGCATGCTCGACGACTGGGCGTACATGCTGGAAAGGGATACGCTTGCCGTCAATTACTACGGCGAACACAGTGTTTCCATAGATACCCCGGGGGGATGCTTGCGCCTGCGCCAGCAGACGGCCTATCCAGCCGAGGGTACCGTGCGCATCGTGCTGGAGCAGGTGCCGCAGGGGGAACTGAAGCTTGCCCTGCGGATTCCCTTCTGGTCCGAGAACACGCACCTCACCGTAGGAGGAGAGGAGATTACGGTCAGGGCCGGCAGCTACGTGAGGCTTTGCCGCACCTTCACGGCGGGAGAGAGTATCCTTCTGAAACTGGATATGTCTCTGCGGGCGTGGGCAGGAGAAGAACGTATGGCGGGGAAAGCCAGCCTCTTCTGCGGGCCTCTGGTGCTGTGCGCCGACGGCTATTATGACGGCAGGCTGAATGTGGAACAGCTCCCTGCGCTCCGCGCGGAAAGCCTGAAGCTGCTGCGCGTGGATCCTTCCGGCTTTGCCGGCAGCACATTTACATTGGAATGCGGCGGTGAAACGCTCACGCTGTGTGATTTATACACGGCCGGCAGCTCGGGCAGCGCCTATACCACATGGCTGCCCATGACCGGTATTGCACCCAAACCCTTTGCCCGCAGCAATCCCTTCCGTCTGCAGAAGGTCGGCGTATGAGATACTTTCTGGGAATAGACAACGGCGGTACTTCCACCAAGGCGTCCGTCTATGACGAGAGGGGAAGGGAACTTGTCACCGCTGCGGCGACCACAAATGCCATCTATCCCGCTCCGGGCTTTGCCGAGCGGGATATGGAGGAGATGTGGCGGACGAACTGCCGCGTCATCCGCGAGGCGGTGGAGCACTCGGGACTGTGCGGGAAGGACATCTCCGCCGTGGCCGTGTGTGGCCACGGGAAGGGCCTGTACCTGTGGGGAAAGGATGGCAGGGGAGCGCGGAGGGCAATCCTCTCGGCGGATAACCGGGCGACGGCGGTTCTGAAGCGGCTTCAGAGAGAAGGGCTGGAGGAAAAACTGTTTCCGCTCACCCTGCAGCATATGATGGCCTGTCAGCCCGCCCAGCTTCTGATCTGGCTCAGAGAGCATGAGCCGCAGACGGTTGAGAATATCCGCTGGATTTTTTCCTGCAAGGACTACCTTCGCTTCCGCCTCACCGGCTGCGCCGCTTTTGAAAAGACCGACGCCTCCGGCAGCGGGCTGATCAATCTGAACAGCGCCGACTATGACGGGGAGATTCTCTCGCTTCTGGGACTTTCGGAGCTCAGGTACGCTTTGCCGCCGCTGAAAAACGCCGACGAGGTCTGCGGCTGCATCACAACGGAGGCGGCACGGCTGACCGGCCTGGAGCCGGGAACGCCTGTGGCGGGCGGGATGTTTGACATCGACGCCTGTGCCCTGGCAGTGGGGGCGGTGGAGCCGGACAGACTGTGCATGATCGCCGGGACGTGGAGCATCAATGAATATCCCATTGCCCGCCCCATCCTTGACGGCAGCGTAAGAATGAACTCACTGTTCTGCATCCCGGGCACATATCTGGCAGAGGACAGCAGCCCGACTTCCGCGGGAAATCTGGAAAGGTACATCCGCAGCTTTTTCGCGGACAGAAAGGAAAACGGCGCACAGGAGAGCATATATGATGTTTTGAGCCGTCTGGCACTTTCCGTACCGCCCGGAGAGGACTGCCCGGTGTTTGTGCCCTATCTGAACGGCGGCGCGAGAAACGGCGCGGCCCGCGGCGGCTTTTTCGGGCTCTCATCCTCCCACACGCGGGCGCATCTCACGAGGGCCGTCTATGAGGGCATCGCCATGGGACATCGTTTCCACATGGAGGAACTGAAAAAGAGCAATTCTTCGTGGAGCAGGATATGTCTCAGCGGCGGCGCCGCAAGGTCGCCCTTCTGGGCGCAGATGTTTGCGGATGTGATGCAGATGCCCGTGGAGGCGGCAAAAATCAACGAATGCGGCACGCTGGGCTGTGCCATGGCCGCCGCCGTCGCCTGCGGCGTATATCCAAGCCTGAGGGAAGCGTCGGAGGCAATGCGGCCCAGCCCCGTAAGCTATGCGCCGAATTCCGAGCTTGCCGGGTACTATGACAGAGAATACGCCCGATATCTGCGTTGCCTCAGCTTTGCGGAGCAGGACTGGATTTGAATGGAAAAGTCCGGAGACGGGGGATGTCCCCGCCTCCGGATTGGAAGTCGTTTTTTGAAGCGCTATTTGAGCGGCTGCCGGTCTGTATACGGAGAGATTTTGCTCCATTCCTTGGGGGAAAAACCGGTGTGCTGCTTGAACTGCCGGGAGAAGTAATAGTAGTCGGAATAGCCTGCTCTGAAGGCGATTTCCTTGAGCGTCAGCTGGGAGCAATCCCGGTCGTTGATGAGCTGCTTTGCGTAGTTGACCCGGAGAGAAATAAGATACTGGTGGGGTGTTGTCCCAACGTCCCGTATAAACAGCCGCCGGATGTGATCCGGGCAGAAAAGGGAAGCGGAGGCGTTCTGAGAATAGCCGGGATCCCGAAAGTTTTCTTCTATTTCGTGCTTCAGCTTTTCCACATGGACATTGAGCTGCTGAGAGGGAATGAGACTGCGGATCACTTGGTGCAGGGCTTCAAAAACGGCAGAGCGAAGGGACTGATTGCTCTCGCTGTCTTCCAGAGAGATAAGTATCTCGATCAGAGAGCGGACATAATGGCCTTCGGTGTCGCGCAGCATGTAAAAGGGCATATCCTCCGTCATAAAAAAGCTGCGGAAAAACATGTAGTAATTTCCGTAGCCCTCCGGAGAGCGCTCATAGTGCAGTTCGCCCGGACGGGAAATCACGATGCTCCCCGGCGAGAAGGGGTATTCCTTTCCCCTGTTGCAGTAGACGCCGGTTCCGGTGCGTACGTAGAACAGCTCCCACAGAACGTGGTTGTGGTTCGGTACGGTTGTCACATGATCTGCCGTGCGGTCAATATATACCAGATCGTACATCTGCGGCCAACTCCTTCGCGTGCTTCTGCGTTTATTCTATCATTATTTTCATATCCCCACAAGAGCTTTTTATATGGAGGAAGGCGGGGACACATCTGCGCCGCTTCGGCGGGGCATACATCTGAAAGCGAGGAAAAATGGAGAGAGAGTATCGTCTCGGGCTGTATGAAAAGGCCATGCCGGATCTCGACAGTTGGGAGGAAAAGCTTTGCCTCGCCGCCGATTCCGGATTTGACTGGCTGGAAATCTCGGTGGATGAAAGCGACAAAAAGCTGTCACGGCATTACGGCACGGGAGAGGAACTGCGGGCTATCCGACAGGCTGTGGAGCATACCTCCGTACCGATCCATACCATGTGCCTGAGCGCGCAAAGAAAGTATCCCATGGGTTCAAGAGACGGGAAAATCAGGGCGCGCAGCATGGAGATCCTGGAGCGGGCAATTGACATGGCGGCACAACTCGGAATCCGGCTGATTCAGCTTGCCGGAAATGACGTGTACTACGAAAAACACGGAGAGGATACCCGGAGATATTTTGAAGAGAATCTTGCGCTTGCCGCGGCGCTTGCCGCGCGCGCCGGCGTGACGCTTGGATTTGAAACCATGGAAACGCCTTTCATGGACACGGTGGGCAAGAGCATGCACTATGTGACCTCGGTGTGTTCCCCCTATCTCGGGGTATATCCAGACCTTGGAAATCTCAAAAATGCGGCGGTTCTCTACGGAAGCGATGTGACCGGGGATCTGAAGCAGGGAGCGGGGCACATACTGGCTGCGCATCTGAAGGAGACCCGCCCGGGAATATACCGGGATATGCGCTTCGGCAGCGGCGGGCATACCGAATATGTGCCCGGAATCGCAGAACTGTGGAAGCAGGGGGTGCGGATGTTCACCGGAGAGTTCTGGTACCACGGAGAAGGGGACTACCGGAGAATCCTCCGCGAAGCTTCTGCTTTCCTGCACGCAAGAATAGAAGAAGGGCGGCAACTTGCCACCGGAACATAGAGCCGTTCCGTTTTCGGCGCAAATGACAGAGGTGTGTTATTATGCTTAAGGAGCTTAGAGAAAAGGTTTTTCAGGCGAATATGGAGCTTCCCAGAAGGAACCTCGTTACATACACATGGGGGAATGTGTCCGGCATCGACAGAGAAAAGGGACTCGTCGTCATCAAACCCTCAGGGGTCGAATACGAAGACCTGACGGCGGATATGCTGGTGATTGTGGACTTGCAGGGAAATCTGGTGGAGGGCGGACTGAATCCGTCCTCCGATACGAAAACGCATATTGAGCTTTACAAGGCTTTCCCAGATATCGGAGGAGTGGTGCATACACATTCGCCTTATGCGGTGGGCTGGGCGCAGGCCTGCGAGGACATCCCCTGCTTCGGAACCACCCACGCGGACTATTTTTACGGCCTCGTACCCTGTACCAGGCAGTTGACAGAGGAGGAACTGAACGAGGATTATGAGCGCAGCACCGGTCTGGTGATCGCGGAGACGTTCCGCCGGCGGAAGATTGATCCCGATGCGGTTCCGGCGGTCATCTGTGCCAGCCATGGTCCGTTTACCTGGGGCAGGGATCCGGCGAAGGCGGTCTATCACGCGGCGGTTCTGGAGACGGTTGCGAAGATGGCTGTCTATACAAGGCAGGTTGAGCCTTCCGCAGCAGCGGCCCCCAGACGCATTCAGGACAAGCACTACCTGAGAAAGCACGGCCCAAACGCATATTACGGCCAGAAAGGACAGCCCCGGTAAATACCCCCTGCCCGGCGGCGGGAGGTAACGAGAGGCCCTTGGAAATGTAGATTTTCCAAGGGCCTTTCGCTTTAAGGCAGCAATACTATATACTCTTGTTGAAATTGAGGCTCTATGTCAATAGTTGGGGTAGAGATAAAAAAGAAATCATTGCAAGTCGTGTTGGGGTGAAAGCTCCGGCACGATTTTCATGTATGGCAGAAGAGAATTCTGTTTCTGAAATTGCGGAAATTACGCATTCCGAAGCAGACGCGCTTCAAAGCTTTGGTCTTGTTGTTGCAGCCTTCAATAAAGCCATTCGTCCATGGGACATCCATAGAGTTGAGGATCTCGTTAAACCAGTTGCGGTATGCATTTGTGCAGTCGTGGAATTCAGGCAGATCCATGACTTCCACAGCCAGCAGCCAGTCTGCGAGCTTTCGCCTGCCTTCAGCCGAGGAGCGGGAGCGGATCACAGCGAGGAACTCATTTTTCAGACGGTAGGCATCGGCCAGGCGAGGAGCAATTTCAAACATGAGCGCCAGCTTTTCAGCTTCTTCATCTGTCAGTTTTTCCATAGGTTTCATCAGCAGATATCTGGATTTCTTGAAGTATTTTCGGAATCTGGCAGACAGTTTGTTCTGCTCATTCTTCCTGACCCGTTCCATTGCCCAGTAGACCTGCCGGATGACATGGTACCTGTCCGCAACGATCACCGCGTTTTTGAAGCAGACCTTAGCCACCTGCCAAAAGTGTGGATTCATGTCGCAAACAAAGTATTTTACATTCTTTCTGGATTCAAATTGTGAGAAATACTGTATTAAATCATTCTCATAGCGATTGGGAAGAATATCGATTACTTTATGGTTCTTCGGGTCGGCAACGATGCTATTGTACTTTTGACCGCCGGAATTGCCCTTGAACTCGTCCAGAGAAACCACCTCAGGGAGCTCCTTCGGCTTAAAATTGACGCATCTGAAAGAGCGCATGGCGGTTGCACCGGATACGTTGAAGCGGCAGCCGATCTCTTTGGCGGGCGCGACCTTTTCAAAGGCGTGGATGATCTCGGCTACCAGCCGACTGGTGACGCGGTAATAGCGGGGCAGGATCGTGTTGCGCTCAAAGAAACGCTTGCCGCAGCCGCATCGATAGCGGCGCTTGCGAAGGTGCAGGAAGGTGTTTCGCGCTAGTGGGATATCCTTGACGGTCTGCATCCGATAGTCGTGTACACGGTCTGTGACAGAGCCACAGGCAGGGCAAGTATGTTCTTTTCGGGGAAGCTCGATATAGACGTGGAGTTCTTCCGCAAGATTTTCCACATTTGTGATTATTACAT
>OLSQ01002874.1_pt1 | contig 11907 bp, 15 predicted proteins | sample 1672561 | NCBI WGS metagenome assembly OLSQ01 (sample SAMEA3136699, study PRJEB25190) | human gut metagenome | biome: human gut; feature: human-associated habitat; material: faeces | place: Austria | collected 2013 | reverse complement strand
TATATCATCGTTTGCTTTGGATTTTATATATTCCGATCGGAGTGTTTTTAAGGAAGTTGTGATTGATGAGGCGTGGTCATTGCTGGGCGTTGCGCAAGGGAAAACGCTTGTCGGCAAACTGGTGCGTGCGGGGCGTTCGATGAATGCAGCGGTTGATATTGTAACGCAGAATACGGATGATGTTGGCGATGAAAAAATGAAGAATAATATTGGTCTAAAGTTTGCGTTCCGTTCAACAGATATTGTCGAGGTTAAGAAGATACTTACGTTTTTTGGACTTGATCCGGAGGATGAAGGAAACCAGAAACAGATTAAGGGACTGGAGAATGGAGAGTGTCTGTTTCAGGATCTTTATGGACGGACAGCTATAATTTATGTTGACGTGGTATTTGGCTGGTTGTTCCGTGCATTTGATACTCGTCCACCGCTGGTACTGGTTGGAGGAGGTGCTGCCAGATGAACTTTTGGAGACTGTTTAAGTTGCGAAAGAAAAGTGTTTGGAAAGGTGGGAAAAAGGCGTTTGTTGGAATATTGGCAATAGGACTGCCGGTATTGCTTTTTATGCTTGTACCGCTTACTGCAAAGGCTAGTGGTCTGGTAGAGTTTACGCAGAATACGCAGTATTTGTATTCCACGTATGATCTGGGGAATTATGATCTGGATTTTTATGTGGATTCTTCTTGGAGCTGGCTGCCGTGGAATTGGATGGATGCGATTGGTCGGCAGGTGATGTATGGAATCTATTGTTTGACCAATATGATGTGGATGCTAAGCCGGCTGCTTAGTTCGGCAACTGGATCAGTTGTGTCGGAAGCATATACGTTTGATCTGATAAATGAGGCGGCAGACAGTATTGGAACGAATATGCAGCATTTGGCGGGAGTAAGTACATCGGGAATATCCAGTGATGGATTTTATTTTGGTTTTTTGCCATGGGTGCTATTGATCCTTGGAATATATGTGGTGTATAAAGGGATGTTTAAGCGTGAGATGTCGGTTGCTCTTGGAGCTGTATTGAAGACTGTATTGATTTTTCTTTTTACTGGTGCGTTGATTGCTTATGCTCCGGAGTGTATTCGCAATGTGAATGATTTTTCGGCAGATATTTCACATGCAGCACTGGATCTTGGAACGGGTGTTGTTATGCCTGGAAGTAATCAGGGAGAAGGGGATAGTGTAGATTTAATTCGGGATAATCTCTTTTCCATTCAAGTATATCAGCCGTGGCTTTTGATGCAATGGGGGACTACGGATGTTGATGCGATTGGCAGTGACAGAGTGAGCGCATTGCTTAGTGCATCGCCCGATGGGAATTATGGTACGGATCGAGACACGATTGTGAAGGGTGAGGTTGAAACCTATGGAAATATGAGGATGTCGGTGCTGAAAGTTACAGCACGTTTTGGTGAGGTATTGTTCATCTTCCTGATCAATCTTGTTATCAGCATTTTTGTTATATTCTTGTGTGGGCTGATGGTTTTTACACAGATTTTGTTCGTCATTTATACTCTGTTTCTGGTAATTAGTTTTGTGCTGGCTATGTTTCCGGCGTGTGAAGGTATGTTGAAACGGTCACTTGTGAAAGTGTTTAATATCATAATGCTTCGGGCAGGATATACGTTGTTGATTACGGTAGCGTTTACAGTGTCTACGATGATTTATTCGATATCGCAGGGACATTCGTTTGCTGTCATTGGATTTTTGCAGATAGTTACATTTGTTGGTGTGTTTTTTGCGAAGAATGAGATATTGGGAATGATCTCATTGTCGGAGGATACGGGTACTCGGCGTGCCGGATCTCTTTTGGGTGGAGCATTGATTTATCGTGGATTACGCCGATCGCAGCGACAAAGGGCATTGCCAGTGCGATCTGGTGAGGTGGCAGCTCGCATTACTAAAGCGCCGCGTAAATGGGTTAATAAAAAGTTGGGTCAAGCGAAAGAGTATCAGCATGAGGCTGTAGATGAAGCTAAGATGCAGTTAAAATTTGCAAAGCGTAAGGCAGAAGGGGCGGTGGATTATCAGCTTCATGGATTGAAGGGTACTGATAAAGAGACGGTTGCTAAGAATCAGAAAGCTGCAGAAATGGAGAAGAGACGTAGGGAACGAGATTACACGCTTGCAGATCGTATGCCGGAGGCAAAGGCATCAGATTTTCACACTGGGAGAGAAAAAGGTGTTTCGTCAGCGCGTGTTTATGATAAATATTTAGAGCGGTTTAAACCGCAAAAACAGTATAAACTTTCCAGAAATACGCCGCAGATTCAAAATATGGAGTTTGCGAGTGCTTCGTGGAAGGAAGCGCAGGGTATGCATGTGCGACCGTCCTTGTGGAAGCAGCCGCCAGAGAAAGAAAAGGTTGAGAAGAAATACCGTCGTCGCCGTTATGATAATAAGTCAGCGGACGGTATCTCGTGGGATGCGCCGGGGGTAGATTTAAGAGACGATCAGAAAGGTGGATTGCGTGGAACAGAAAAACGTGTAAAAGAACATATGCCGAGACGGGCTTCAGATCGGAGCGTAGGAGGAAATGTAGAACAGGTGCATCCAGATCGGAGCGTAGGAGAAAATGTAGAGCAGGTGCGTTTAGATCGGAGCGTAGGAGGAAATGTAGAGCGGGTACATCCAGATCGGAGCGTAGGAGGAAATGTAGAGCAGGTACATCCAGATCGGAGTGTAGGAGGTGAAGGTGAATATGTAAAGAGAAGTGAAAAAAGGAAAGAGCAGATTGTAGCGTCGGTTAAGGCAGAACCAGTGAGGAGAGAAACAAGAAACTATAAAACGTCTGTTGAACAGAAGAAAGCAGAGAACGCAGAGAAAAAGAGAAAGCGGTGATGTAATTGGAAAAGATGCAGACAGTAAGAAGGTTTAAGATAATTCTTTTTATATTGCCAGCGTTGCTGCCGCTTTTGGTGGCGTTGTTTTCCGCGACTTTTCTTGTTATTACAGTAAAGCAAAAAAATAATGTGCGGTATGAAAGCGGTATGGAAGTAAATGAGAATGTGCAGGGATATGCTGCTTTAATTGCGCAGAAAGCGGGAGAACATGGAATTGGAGATTATGCGCGTTATTTAATGGCTATCATGATGGTGGAGTCAGGCGGTACAGGGAATGATCCTATGCAATCTCTTGCAGGAGTGCCGGAGGAGGAAAAAACTGCAGATTTGTCGATTGAATATGCTGTGGTTATATTTGCTGGATTACTGGAGAGGGGTAGAAATGCCGGAGTTGATATTGATACTATTATACAGGCATATAATTTTGGCGCTGGATACATAGATTTTGTGGCGGCAAATGGGAAAGAGCATAGCTATTCACTGGCGAGTGATTTTGCAGCGCGTTCGAGTCGTGGGGCAAAAGTTACTTATAATAATGCGATTGCAGTTCGGACGAATGGTGGATGGAGGTATGCATATGGAAATATGTTTTACGTGTATCTTGTACATCAATATCTTGCAGGTGATCCTTTGGATGCTGGGACAACGGATGTTATTATTCAGGAGGCGTTAAAGTATAGAGGGTGGTCGTATGTATGGGGAGGATCATCTCCAACAACGTCTTTTGATTGCTCTGGACTTACGTCATGGTGTTATGGTGTGGCAGGGTTGTCATTGCCGCGTACGGCGCAGCAACAGTATGATGCCATGCAGCACATTACATTGGATGAGGCGGTTCCTGGTGATCTTGTATTTTTTACAAATACGACTAACAGTGGGAATTATATAACGCATGTTGGAATCTATCTTGGTGATAATAAGATGTTTCATGCTGGAGATCCGATAGGATATGCAGATCTTACTGGGCGGTATTGGAGGCAGCATTTTGTGTGTTGTGGTCGTTATAACTAAATGGAGGGAAAAAGATGAAAGATAAAAAGAAAGCGGTATCTGATGCGGTGAGCGAAAAGCATTCTGTTGGACAGTTTGTGGAGAGAATGAGGGAAAAATTTAAAAGATTTGTTGCTGATAGGAAACAGAAGAAAATTGATAGTGGGGAAGCGGAGCTTCCGGTGTTTCGTGTTGGTACTAATAAGAAGGGAGTTGTTGCGTTATGGGTTGTGATGATCGCAAGTTTATCTTTTGGTATTTATAAGAACTTTACTGCGATTGATAAGGAAACTGTGCATGAAAGGGTAGTTGTAGAGCCGGAAGTGTCTGATACAAATGATCTGGAAAGCTTTGTGGAACGGTTTGCGTACATTTATCATGCATGGGATACGAGCCAGGAATCAAAGAATGATAGGCAGGTAGTGTTAAGAACATATATGACGGATACTTTGGCAGGGTTAAATGCGTCTGTAGTTACCTCTGATTGTCCTACTACTTCGTCTGTGGTGGGTGTGAGGATATCGGATGTGCAGGATCTTGGAAATGGTTATTATCAGGTAAGATATATGGTTCGTCAGAATATATATGCAAGTGGAAGCAGTGATGTTGCGTCTGTGAGTAGAAATGATCTTCCAATGGTTGCGACATCGCAACAGGATGAGATATCTGTAGATGATTTTGAGGGAACACAGACTGGAGAAACAGCGGGAGATCTTGCTACAGAAATGCCGGAAGAAACAACGGAAGCGGATGATACGGTGACAACGACAAATATATCTTATGGAGATGCAGTGACGATAAAGACGTCAACGGAAACAGAAGCGGATGGTACGGTGACAACGGTGACGTTGCGGGAAAGTTATTATCGTGTGGATGTGTACCGAGATAATGTAGGGGGAATGATTGTTGTGACCAGTCCGACATCCTGTGGTGTACCTGGAAAAGCTGATTACAGTGAGAAAGAATATCAGACAGATGGAACGGTTGATGTAGCAGCAATGACAGAGATTGAAGACTTTCTTGGAACATTTTTTGGTATGTATCCATCAGCAACAGAGAAAGAGTTGGCATATTATGCGGTGCCTGGAACGATGGATGTGATTGGTGCGGACTATGTTTATGATGGGTTGTATAATGCAGCCTATTATAAGGAAAATGATCAAATTAAGGCACATGTATTTGTGAAGTATCTGGATCAGGTGGCAAAAGTAACAGAATATGCTGAATATACGCTTACGTTAGAAAAGGGCGATAATTGGCGGATTGTAGATGCGAAGTAGTAGAAAAGAAAAGACTTTCCTTGTTGGAAGGTCTTTTTTTTTATGTGTTGAACAAAAATGTGAAATTGCAGTTATTAAGTTATATGGGGGAATAGTGTAGAGCATATTGTTAGAGGGAGTATGAGATTTGCAGAAATCATAAAAAGTGTGGGTATGTGGGGAACCTGTTTTATATGAAAGTGTGGAGAAGCTTGTGGGAAAAGTGGTTGGTAAATTGTGGGAAAGGTGTTTTTGCTTTTCCATGATTTATCAATACTTTGTCCATAGCTTATCCATGCTGGAATGCAGGTTATCCATATATCCATGCTTTAATGATAATTTGTAAAATGTTGGAGGTGTATTTCGAGGAATACTTCGTGGAATACTTTACCGAAAAAAAGTTACTTTTTACGAAAAAAGAGTGTTGTTTTGGAAAAAGAACGACATAGAAAAAGCCAGTAAAATCAACAATTCTTTGAATTTACTGGCTTTTTTGGGTAAGCAGACAACGGGAATCGAACCCGTTGAACTATGGCAAAGAACATAGGAAAAACAGTGTATTCATAAATTCGTGGAGTATTTCGTGGAATACATTTAAAGATTTATTTTATTTTTTTTGCAGAATTGTAGAAAATTATTTTGGTTTTCAGCAGTGTTTTTTAAGTCAAATAGTTCTAGCCAGCATTGGTACTTATGGTCATAGCGGCGTTCGGCGGCATTTTTGAAGAGTTTGTCTTGCATGTAGGAATCAATTTGTGCATCTACCATTGCGCGTTCGGCGGAAAATGCTTGCATGTATCGACTTTTCATTATGTGATCGCTTTTCCAGCCGCCACGTTCCTGGGCGTATTTGTCAGGTATGTTTAGTAAGGTCATAATAGAAGCATTTACGTGGCGTAGGTCGTGAAATGTCATGTGTGGGATGCCAGCTTTTTTTATTAGACGATCAAAACGTTTTGAAAGTGCAGTGCCAGATAGAGTTACAAGCTGATCGGTTTCGACTTGATCAATCAGGTGTTTAATATAATCAGGAATCTGTAAGGTTCGATCTCTGGTTGGCTGCTTTCCTTTATTTTTTATAACGGATTGATTGTGTTCGTTCTTAACCAGAACTTCTTTTATAGTAATATGTGATCCGTCCGGAGAGATGGATTTGGATTTTGTGAGACCGAGAATTTCGGATTCGGTAAAGGATAACCACATGGCCAACATTACAGGTAGTTCGATGTCGGTTCCTTTTACAATCTGAAAAATGACATCTGGAGTGGATATATCGTGTTGATTGTGTTCGATCTGCGGTAGCTTTACAGAAACGTTTAATGTTGGAGCGTAGGTATTTAATACAGCAGAGATAAGACCGTATTCGTTAATGACTGTTTTGGATGATAGGGGTTTTGGATTTTTGGTACCGGTTGTTCTTTTGCATTCCAGGTTTACGGCATCACGTAATTGTTCATTTGTCAAAGTGGAGAGTTTGCATGACATAATGGATTTGAAAGCATTCCGTTGGATTGTGCGATAACCGCGGATTGTGGATGGGGATAATAGAGCATCCGAGGAACTGATGTATTTGTCTATTGCTTCATAAAGGGTCATTGCACTGGGCTTTTGCAAAGATTTTTTGTTGGCTTGTATCTGGGCTTTGATGCGATTTGCTTCTGTGGTTGATGATGCTGTGATGGAAGTGTAGATTTTCTTTTTTCGCTGTTTTCCTGTTTTAGGATCAATGATAGGTTTTCCTTGTTCATCAAAACATAATTCTGAATGATCGTATATTTTTTTGCGGACATTTCCGCTTGGCAGTTCGCCGATTTTCTTTTTTGCCATGTGAATAGTCCTTTCTGATTGGGTAGTTAGTGCTTGATCGTTAATATAAAATATATTTTATATCATATTTATGAGAAAAAAGCTATTCGATCTGGCGTAATTTGAGGAAAAAGTGTTTCCGTATAGAAACAAAATATATGATATTATGTAGTCGTGTGGAAGAAATTACCATAATTATTATTACAAGCTCTATTGTATACTTTACTCGGATAGGGGGTAAAGTTGGGACTTAATAATAGAGTACAGATGTATCGGTGGAAAAAGAAATGGTCAGAAGAACAGCTTTCAAGAGCTGCGGGTGTGAGCCGGAGTGTTATTTGCAAATTGGAAAATGGTGCTAATGTGAATCCAACGGCGGAGGTCGCATTCCGGCTTGCAGATGCGCTTGATGTGGATGTTAGGGAGTTGTTTTATTACAAAGGAGGAGATTGAAGATATGATCAAGGGAGTACAATTAAAAATTAAAGAATATGTAGATATGCTTGGAGAGGATGATATACAGTTTTTGATACAGATATGTACTTTACTTCAAGAGCGTTTAGAAAGGACCGGTAGATTGTGATCTACGGTCCTTTTTTTTTTGTGTGTGTCATGAAATTAGTATTCGCGATTTTTCATGTTTTCGATTAGTTGTTGACAAAAAGTTTTGATTATATTTTGATCTATGGGTTTTAAATTTTGATAAGTTTTTACAATATCGAGGATTAGGTTATAAAAAGTGTTATCAGTTGATTCTAAAAGATCGGAAACAATTGTTGCTGTTTCGTCTTTAGGGATAATAAACATTTCGCCATTTCCAGTACGTAACCAATTTTCATTGACATTGAATTCGCGGCAGATTAGTTTAAACATTTGATCGGTTACATTGCGGTTGCCGTTTTCAATGTTACTGATAGCTGTTTTACCGACACCTAAATGTTTACCAAACTTTTCCATGGTAAGTCCGAGAGTTTTCCTTAAGTTTCTGATTCGTTCGTTCACAATAGCCTCCTTTTTTAGTTCAATTATAACAGTGCTATTTTAAAAGTCAACTAAATGGTTCACATAGAGAACAAAAATGTGTTGACAATGATAACTTCGTGAACTATAATGTCCACATAGAGAACCGGAATTTATATAAGGGGATGAATATATGAAAAAAGAAGAGCGAGAAAAAGTCATTAGGGAAATAGTTCCTTTGCTGGGGAAACTTGACTTATATAGCTTGGCCTTGGTTAAGTCGAGTGTGGATGCGTTAGCGGCAAGAGAAAATATAGAAAAGATCAGTGAAAAGAAAGGATGAATTAGTTGCGACGTCGCAACGAGAAGGGAGAATAGGATGCCGAAAACAAAATTATGCGAGAATAAAGAAGCAGCGCGTTGTGATTATGTGGCGGGAATGATTGTTGGTGGTTTGCGCAGGGGAAATATTGAGACAGACACGGCAAGTCGTAAGGTAGGAATGTCCGAGCGTACATTGCAGAATAAGTTGCGTAATCCTGGAAGCATTAAGCTTGGAGAGTTATATAGACTTGCAGATGTGGCAGGAATTACCATTAGTGTACAGTATAAGAATATTCCAGAATAGGGGGTGGAGGAATGACTGAGTATGAAATGGTTGACCTTATAAAAGATACGGTATCTCTTCTTGTGACATTTGGAGCAGTTATTGGATCGCTTTGCCTTTTTTATGCTTTTTGTATGTTTGTTGAGGTGACTGGGGATTTTTTTGAGGCTATGAAAGAAAAGATGAAGCTATTTCGCACTAAGCGGGATAAATTTTTAGGAAAAGAGGGCGGGGAAGAATGAGCAAGCAGATTATTCGATGTTTGGATTGTGAATTCTGTGAAGAATATAGAAAACTTGGAAATACTAGATACGAGTTTTTTTGTAAACATTCGGATCAAGAATATATTCATGATTATTTTGAGGAGCATCGTATGAGTTCAATGGCAGGATTTTTAGGGTTCGGAAAGATGGAGGTGCCGTTGAAGACGAGTCCGGCATGGTGCCCGAGAAAAAAAGTTAGGGGTGAAGCTATTGGGGGAAATTGTAGTAAAGAATCTAACAACGCTTACAGATGCGGCCGCATTGATACATGTTGCGTTGTATTTGACGGATACAGAATCAGTAGCGGAGGACAAGTATCATGTGAAGATGAATGAGACTGTGACAGGGAAGCTTGTGATTGTAATTGCGGAGAGGTGAAGAAAATAAATGATCCGGCAGACTCGGCAAAGCCGTTGTTATTTGGGATAAATCCGAATGGAGAATCAAATGGCTTGACGATCTCGTATGGAGAAAAGATTTACATTATTGGGCAGCTGATGATAACGGAAAAATTAAGATTATCGGTAACAGATTTGACAATCCGGAGCTGTTGGAGGCGTAAGTATTAGAATTTAGAGGAGAAATAAAACTATGGCAAATTATGTTGTTATTGGATATTTTAGGCGACCTCACAAAGATTGTGAAGCGGAAACACAAGAATGCGAAACTTACATGGAAGCGCTTGAATTAAAAGATGAATGGAAAAAAGAGCGAAAATATAAAGAAGTGTACATTGAAACTTATTAATGTAAAGAGAAGATAAGTGTCGGAAATGTACGGGACAAAAGAGAAGATAAGACCAGTGATAGCAGAGAACAGGAGGTAGCGGATGAGCATTAAGTTTGGTGCAGATATTTATGCTCCGGAAGAAGTCAATGAGCTGGCAAGAGCATCCATAGGTTACATTGAATCAGATGTGATGGATATAAAGAAACGATATGTAACGTTAGGCTTCCATCTGTATGAAATGGATCAGTGCAGATACTATGAAGATCTGGGATATGAAAATTTGTATGAATGCATTGAAGCAAATTTTGCAATGGATAAATCAGCGGTGTCGCGGTGTATTGGTGTCTGGAAAGCTTTTGCGGCCGTAGACGGTGATGGATCTCGTAAAATGTGGGTAGATGACAGGTATAAGGACTTTTCGTACTCACAGCTTACGGAGATGCTGCCGATGTCGGAACGGGATCGGTATAGGATCAGTAGTGATATGTCTGTAAAGAAGATCAGAGAAGTAAAACAACGATTGAAAGAAAAGAAATCATCGGAGAACATGAAACCTGTTGTAGAGCAGGAAAAGGATAAAATCTCGGCGCGTGGAACAAGGGTAAATGTCAGAGAAGATGATGTGGTTGCGACGTCGCAACTGGAAGATGCAGTGAAAGATCAGCCTGTGGAGATAGTAGCCGATCAGTCAGATCAGCAGAGACAGCCGGACTTCCCGGATATGAAGAATATGCAGGAACGAGAGGATTTTGTTAATACATATAAGGATTGGAAGATTTGGTGTAGGAATGATTTGACGGAGGAAGTTTTTTACAGATATGATCTGCCGGATGGTGCAGCTATCGTGGTTAAAGTATTTCCGTATATCATCCCGTGTTGGAGTAAAAAGGAAGCTGAGGGCAGGAGACTATACCTGTTAAAGCCAGGATATAAGCATTTTGCAGATTGTGAATCTAACATGACATCGCTGAAAGAGTATCTTAAGGATTTGAAGAAAAAGAAGTAGGATCGTGTCTGTTCCGGCGTAACTGACCGTAGCATCAAAGCAGGACGGGCAATCGGCTTTGGAGACAGAGCCGTAAAAGGAAAGGGGCTTTACGGCGGCAACCGTAAAGCCCAGTAGGAAAATCTTTTCGTATAAATACGAAAATGTAAACATACGAGATTATTCTATAGCATTTTCGCAAAAAGTTCAATCGAACAGATTTTCCCATTTGAGATAACCGTACCTTGATAACTGAATAGGCTGTAGCGTGATCGATAGCCAGACAATACCCTAGCTAACATGCGGATGATGCCGCGGGGGTATGACTTGGTAATATACCCGGAGAAGCGAATAAAGTGTGATGATGCCGGAGGAACGGTAGCGGAGACAGCCGTTTATTTATAAGGGACTTGTTTGTCCCTTATAAGCGTAGATCAACTATGCGTTTATAAGAGATAAACAAGATTATCTCAATAAAGAGGAAAGGGGGAAAATCCAATGGAATTTTTTATGGGACATTTTGGTAAGGCTCTGTTGACGGGAGCATCCATTCTTGCAGTAGGAATACTTGTTGTGGCATTCCTTAAGTCGGATACAGCGAACAGTTTGTTGACGAACGTTGTCACGGACTTTGTTGGATCGATGCAGAATATTGGATCGTAGTATGGCCGGCGTAGCGGACAGGCAAAGTGAGAGTATTCTTTCATTTTGCCTGTTAAAGAAAATGTAGAAAGGATGAAAGGTAATTGGCACGAATTATTGATTTTACGCCGACGGAAGAACAGTTTGGCGTTTTTTGGAAGTATTTGGAAAAGCCGGATGTTACTGAATTAAATTTCAGTAACGGAATGCTCTGGATTACGTCTTTATGGCAGGGGCGATATGCGGTTGAGGAAACCGTGTCAGAGAAGTTTTTGACGCGATTTACCACGGCTATAGCAAACGCTGTGAATAAGCCGTATAACAGCGTTGATCCAGTGCTTGAGGCAGATACGAAAGAGTTCAGAATCAGTGTGCTGCACCCGTCTATAGCCAGGACAGGTGTTAGCATATCGATCCGGAAATCTCCGCCGGTACTGCGTAATACAGCAAAAGGTTTGCTCGATCAGGAGTTTTGCAGTGAGGAATTGCTGGCTTTACTGATAAATTGTGTGCAGGCGCGGATGGTAATTGTAAATGGAGGAGAGCCTAATGCGGGAAAGACGGAATTTGCAAAATTCTTGATGAAGTATATTCCCGCCGAGGATCGTGTGATTACCATAGAGGATTCGCTTGAATTACATTATGGCAGTATCAATCCGGCGCATGATTGGGTGGCATTACAGGTAAGGGACGGATTCGGTTATAAAGATGCTATTAAGGTGAGTTTGAGGCAGAGTCCGAGCTGGTTAATAATGTCGGAAGCCCGTTCGGCAGAAGTTGTGAATCTGGTAGAGTGCTGGAGTACAGGCGTCGCCGGTATTACAACCAT
>OLSQ01002872.1_pt1 | contig 11908 bp, 12 predicted proteins | sample 1672561 | NCBI WGS metagenome assembly OLSQ01 (sample SAMEA3136699, study PRJEB25190) | human gut metagenome | biome: human gut; feature: human-associated habitat; material: faeces | place: Austria | collected 2013 | reverse complement strand
CCGCAGGGATTTCGAGAAAGGCACTGTTGATGACCTTTTCTTCGTAAGGCCGCTGAGCGAAAAGGGCTTCGATGATTGCTTCATCTGTGATTTCGGGCATGATCTCAGGCATGGTGTTGACGCAGTTCATATTCTTCATAGCAGTTCCTCCATCTTATCTTCCAGATTTTTCAGGTAATCTCTCAATTTCTGAATCGTTCGTCCTACGGATGCACGGTTCTCTACATCGGATAGAATATCGGGATATTCCCGGAAAACGCTTTCCCAGCGGCGCATCATACTGTTGGCGGCTCCCGATACCTCACAAAGCATTGCCGCACCATTGGCAAGCTGCTTGACATGGTAGCGATTGTTTGCGATTTCAAGAATCTGCTGACGGTCAACTTTCAACGGTTCGTTCTCCTTTTGTGGAAAGATCGGCTCGGATGGAGCAGGAGTGGACGTTGGTTCTTCGTCAGGCGCTTTTTCATCGGATGTACTGGCATCGGGCAGCGGTGCAGCTACGGCTGGGGGAGCTTTCTGCTTTTGTGCAGGCGGTTTTGGGGACTTCGGCTTGCAGATTTCAGCCACAAGTGCAGGACGTTCTTCGGGAGGGGCACGGGCAACGGATGCGATCTCGGCAGCGGTTGCTTTTGTTTTTCGTGTTAAAATGCTTTCTTTCATGCCGGGTTGGATTTCTTCAATTTGGTCAATTCCAGCGGCATATTTTTCAGCATCTATCACATAAGAACGTCCCACTCCATTTTCTTCTGCAATGCGGTGGCAGGTTCTGTCTTTTTCAACTTGTGGTGAGTTACGGTTTTCGTAACTCACCACAGCGGTATGCTGATTTCCTTGAAAACTTCTGATCTGTTTTTCTGTTTCGTACTGCTTCCCGATAAGGTACTTCTTCTGTTCCGGTGTGAGGTTGCGCCGCCCCAACTGGTTTTTGCAGATCCAGATGATTGCTTCATAGCGGCTGGCAAACTCTTTCTCGTGAACGGTGAAAGGGATCTCCGGGTGCTTCTTGCAGTATCGGTACTGGGTGTTATCGGAATGATATCCGTGAAGCCAAACTGGCCACTGATACGGGGACTTACGATATTCATGCTGCTTACGAACCTGTTTAACCTGTTCCTGATCTGGCTAACCAATCCAAATTACGGAGCGGATCTGACAGGTGGCTGTACGGTTCTTCTGGTACTGTCAAAGCATTACTTTATTTCATCGGAAACGTTGTTTGCCCTGTTTGTACGTTTTATGAAGTTTATGTCCACCTTCCTGATCTCACTGTGCTTTATCCAGTGTATTACACCAAGTGAGATGGCAGCCGGACTGTATTCCATCAAGGTGCCCTATAAGGTATGTACCGTAGTGTCACTGGCTTTCCGGTATATTCCGGATATTGCCAGGGATTTTGAAAATATCAAGATCTCCATGCAGGCAAGAGGAATGGAGCTTGACAGTAAAAAAGTCGGCTTTTTCGCCAGATTGAAACAGAATATACTGATTCTGATGCCTCTTATTATTTCTTCTTTTGACAGAATCGGAAATATTGCCAATGCCATGGATCTGAGAGGATTTGGAAAAGGAAAAAAGAGAACCTATTATTCAGAGCATGAGGAAACAAAACAGGATAAAATTATGAAGGTCTGCTATCTTCTGACAGCAGCCGGAATACTTGCAATTATAATTGGCAGAATTGTGGCACCACCCGAATATAAGATGTGGAAGCCATGGTAAAAGAAAGGAAAATAAAATGAAACCTTGTATTGTTTGGCAGACAGATTTTGGACTTTCCTGGGGAGCAGTTGCTTCCATGGTAGGCGTATGCAAGCAGGTCGATCCGGAACTGGAATGCATTGATATCACACATGAGATTGAAGCTTATAATATTCTGGCAGCGTCCAGGGAGATTATCTATGTGGAGCCTTTCTGGCCGAAGGGAACCGTATTTGTATCAGTAGTGGATCCCGGTGTCGGAACTGATAGACGTGCCTGTGTGGCAAAGCTCCATGATGGAAATTATATCGTTACACCGGATAACGGTACCCTGACTCACCTTTATTATGAAGTTGGTATTGATGAAGTCCGTGAGATCGATGAAACTGTAAACCGTTATCACGGAACAGAAGCAGTCAGCGTATTCCATGGAAGGGATCTGTTTGCGTATACGGCGGCAAAGCTGGCTTCCGGGAAGATCAGCTTTGAAGGTGTCGGACCAGCTTATCCGGTAGAAGAGATTGTACGCTTTGACAGAGATGTGATCGAGGCACAGGTAGATGGCAGCGATATCAAAGCAATCGTGGGGAGTGTCAGTGATCCCTTTGGAAGCATTGCCTTTAATATTAAGAGCTCAGATTTTGCAAAAGCAGGCTATACCCAGGGAGATATGGTGCATGTCATCCTGAAGAAGGATGGAGAAACTTACTTTGAGCAGGATGTTCTGTATGAAAAATCTTTTGGCTTTGTAGAAAAAGGAGCGCCGATCCTGTTCAATTCTTCTACCAATTATATTGAGCTTGGACTGAATATGGGCTCATTCCGCGATACTTATCAGGTAAAGGAAGGCAGAAGCTATACAGCGGAACTTTCCAGAGCATAAGGAGAGGGCTTATGGAGAATAAACGATTTGCGCTGCTGATTGATGCAGATAACATTTCAGCAAAATATATCAGTGTGATCCTGGAGGAGCTTTCTACCTATGGAATTACAACCTATAAAAGGATTTACGGGGATTGGACAAGTACGCAGGCTTCCAAATGGAAGAACCAGCTTCTGGAAAATTCCGTGATCCCGGTACAGCAGTTCAGCAATACAGTAGGAAAAAATGCTACCGATTCCACGCTGATCATTGATGCCATGGACATTCTCTATACAGGAAATGTAGAGGGCTTCTGTATTGTGTCAAGTGACAGTGATTTTACCAGGCTGGCAAGCAGACTCAGAGAATCCGGCATGGAAGTTATTGGCATGGGAGAAGAGAAGACCCCAAGATCCTTCCGTGTGGCCTGTACAAGGTTTGTGAACCTTGAAAATCTTGGAAATCAGGAAGACAGTGAAGAGAAAAAACAGCAGGATAATACTGTCAGCCGTGAAGTGATCTACAATGCGATCACCAATATTATTACTGAGAATGAAAATAAAGGAAAGAATGTGGAACTGGCATCAGTGGGAAACCGTCTGGTCAATATGTACCCGGATTTCGATGTCAGAAATTACGGTTACAGTCTGCTTTCCAGATTTTTGCAGGAATCCGGTCTGTTTCTGCTTGATAAAAGGGATAATGTGATTACGATTTCGCTGAAGGAAAATGAACAGTCCAAAGAGGAGATCAGAACCTATGTGATGGAGATCATCCATAAGGCGGGAAGTAAAGGGATTGGGATCAATGAACTCAGTAACCGTGTCCATGGCAGATACAGCCACTTTAATGTAAAGGACTTCGGCTACAGCCAGTTTTCCAAGTTTGTACAGGGAATGGAAGGCGTGCAGGTCTATGCAGACAAAAATGACAGGAAACGTGTCAAGGCATTATAAGTATATTAACGCTTCCGGTCATGGCTGCGGTTCTGACATTTCACTTTCATAAAGGAGAGGATATCCTGCTGGTCTCTTGCATCAAGCTGTTGGTAATAGTACAGGATCATCCGTTCCTTACGGTCAAGGGGTTTGAATTTCCTGATATTTTCCGGTGCATTGATATAATCAAGAAAGCCTGAAAGATCTTTGGAAACAGCACTGTCGGAAACCGGAGGCTGTGTAGCAAAATCCATACTGATATTGTAGGTGACAGCCAGCTCCAGAAATTCTTCGGCCGGAACACCATAAAGCCTTGCAAGGTTATAAAGCGAATTGACCGGAGGGGAAATACGGCCGGTTTCATAATGAGAATAAGTCTGCCGTGTAATGTTAAGATGTGAGGCAACAAATTCCTGAGAATAACCACAGGACTTGCGAAGTTCTTTTAAATACTGGTTAAGGGGCCGCTTGTCTTTCTCCATACAAATTTCTCCTTCTGATTTTGTATATTATACCATTTTTTGAGAAAATAGACTATAGAAAGAATAGACAATTTACAAAAGATAGCTTACAATAAAAACAGATAATAAGCCTGTGATACAGGTATAGGAAAGAGGATATTATGAGCGAAAATAATGATCTGATTACATGTCCGTACTGTGGAAGCCAGAATCCGTCCACCTTCCGTTTCTGCAGTAACTGTGGAGAGAGACTGAATGAGAAGAAAGAAGAAGCACCCGTTCAGGAAACATCTTTTTCTGAAGATGCTGTACAGACACCGGTACAGGATCCTTCTGCAGCATGGGGCGCTGAAACAGAGCAGCCTTCTGCAGAAACATCCGCATTTGCGAAGGCAGAAGGTGAAGTGGTAAGCGGCGGTGCATTTTCATCCCAGGATACAACAGGTACATATAAACCGCAGGAAGAGATTCATATCAATTATGAACGTGCAGCTGGTGATCCGGTACCTGCACAGACGGCAGTCAAAGAAGGAAACGGTAATATCGGTTTTGCCATTGCTTCCCTGATCTGTGGAATCCTTTCCATTCTGTGCTGTTGTTTTGTATGGCTTGCGTTAGTTCTTGGCATTGCAGGCATTGTTCTTGGTATCATTACCCTGACACAGAGATATGAGGGGAAGGGTATGGCAATTGCCGGTATCATCACCGGAGGTGTTGGTCTGTTGCTTTTCCTTATTGTTTTACTTGTTGCCGGCTCTACTGATGCATTCACTACTCTGATAGATACTCTTAATGAATACTAAAAAATTCAGACTGGATACTTTATTGTTTAAAACAGAAGCCCTGCTTGCTGTGCCCTGCATAGCAGCAGGGTATTGGTTTGTCAGAAGGATTTATCCTGAACATGCAGACTTTTTTTCCTGTACATTTAAAAGGATCACCAGCCTGCCATGTCCGGGATGTGGTGGTACAAGAGCGCTGTATGCTTTTCTGACAGGACATTTTGCGGAAAGCTTTCTGTACCATCCGGCCATTCTGTATCTGGCATTTGCCGGCATCCATTTTACCGTTCGTTATATTTTCCGTAATTTTATAAAAAAAGAACAGCCATCAAAAGAAATAGCTGTTCCTGTATATGCCTATATACTGATCGGTGTGATCCTGGTACAGTGGATCTGCAAGCTGTTATTCGGTTTCTGTTAAAAGATCTTCTTCAGCGGAAGGATCTGTTTCACCGGAAGCAGCACCGGAATCTGGCTGGCTGCTGTCATCTTCAGAATCATCCTCATAGGTATAAATCTCTTCCGGAATGTCCCCGTGGAGAATGGAAACGATATACTGGAGTCTGACATTGGCTCTGTCGTAATATTGCTTGGCAACGTCTGCAAGAGAGGCATCATATTCTTCCCCTTCAAAAGCCTGATGATAATAGGAAACAGCCTGAGACATATTCTCACTGGCTTCTGCGGCAAGCTGATCTACACCGGGAAAACCATCAGGAACTGTGAGAGATGCCATCTGGGCAAAGGAAGTATCCATGGAGTCAAGCAGGGCAAGCAGATCGGAAACCGCTGTATCGGACTGGGGATCAATGCTGTTGATAGAATCATTGTAAACCTTTATGTTTTCAAAGAACTGGTTCATGTTTGCCTTATAATTTTCAAGTTCCTGGTTTTTCTTGCCACAGCCTGTGAAAAGCAGGGAAAATGAAAGGATCATGATGGAAAAAATGGTCAAAACAGAGTATTTTCTGTGGAACTTATGGTACAAGATAATGTCCTCCCTTTTAAACTTGATCTAAATGCATACATATAAAATAGCATAGATGATTAAATTATTCAATTGTAGTTTCTGAGTAATTATGCTAACATGATGAGGAAATATAAGCAGTACGACAGATGGAGATTTTTCATGAATAAAGCAGAATTTAACCGGCTTTCCAGAGAAAGAGTCCTGTATCTGGATGGTGCGACCGGATCTAATCTGATCAAGCGTGGCATGCCTGCAGGAGTATGCCCGGAGAAGTGGATCTTAGATCATAGAGAGATCATGATCGGTCTGCAACGGGAATACATAGAAGCCGGAAGTAATATTATTTATGCGCCTACCTTTACTGCAAACCGGATCAAATTGAAGGAGTATGGTCTTGAGAAGGAAACCAGGTCCATGAACAGGGAGCTGATCAGGCTTTCTCTGGAAGCAGCAGAGGGGAGGGCGCTTGTTGCTGCGGATATCACCATGACAGGAGAGCAGCTTGCTCCTATGGGAACCATGGATTTTGAAACCCTGATTTCGGTTTATAAGGAACAGATCACAGCTGTTGCGCAGGCGGGAGCTGATCTGATCGTTGTGGAAACTATGATGAGCCTTCAGGAATCAAGAGCCGCATTAATTGCCGCAGGTGAGGTCTGTGATCTTCCGGTTATGGTTACTATGACGTTTGAAAGTGATGGTAAGACACTGTATGGCACCGATGCTACTACAGCGGCAGTCGTTCTTGAAAGTCTTGGTGCCTGCGCGATCGGTGCCAACTGTTCCACAGGACCGGATAAGATGATGTCGATCATCCGTGAGATCGCAGAAGCGGTATCCATTCCGGTCATAGCCAAGCCAAATGCCGGACTTCCCGCTCTAAACGAGCATGGAGAGACTGTCTATAGTATGGGGGAAGAGGACTTTGTTGCAGGTATGCAGGAGCTGATAGAAGCCGGGGCGTCTATTCTTGGAGGCTGTTGTGGGACGTCACCCTCTTATATAAGAGCACTTTCAGATTCCTTTCAGGGAAAGGAGCAGATGGTCAGGAAAGAGCAGCTGCAGAAGACAGATCACAGATTGCCGCGACGTTTCCTGACATCCGAAAGAAAGACCCTTGCTTTTAATCTGGATTCACCGTTTATGATCGTGGGTGAAAGGATCAATCCTACCGGGAAGAAAAAGCTTCAGGAAGAGCTGCGCAGCGGAAGCCTGTCCATGGTACTTGACTTTGCGGAGGAGCAGGAAGCAAGGGGAGCATCTTTACTGGATATTAACGTAGGCATGAGCGGTATTGATGAAAAGGCTATGATGCTTAAGATCCTGGATGAGGTCACGCTTGCATCCTCCCTGCCACTTTCACTGGATTCCAGCCATGTTGATGTACTGGAGGCAGCCCTCCGGAAATATCCTGGAAGAGCTCTGGTCAATTCCGTATCGGCTGAACGGGTCAAGCTGGAAAGGCTTTTGCCAATTGTCAGGAAGTATGGGGCTATGTTCATATTACTTCCTTTGTCGGATGAAGGACTTCCTGCAAATCTTGATGAAAAAATTGCACTCATTGAAATGATCGTTCAGAAAGCTTCTGAACTGGGCATGAGAAAAGAAGATATTGTGGTAGACGGTCTTGTGGCTACAATAGGTGCTAATAAAAATGCAGGACGGGAAGTACTGGAAACAATCCGTTATTGTAAGGAAAATGGGCTTGCCACGATCTGTGGTCTTTCCAATATTTCCTTTGGCTTGCCGGAGAGAAGCTTTGTAAATACGGCATTTTTGACTATGGCGATCAAGGAAGGACTTACGATGGCAATCGCCAACCCTTCCCAGGAGATGCTGGTCAATGCGGCTTTTGCTTCTGATCTTCTCATGAACAAGGAAGAAAGCGATATCCGTTATATTGAACGTATGGCTGATTACCAGGCAAGAAACCCGAAGGTGGATCCGACACTTCTCAGGGTAGCTGTCAGTAAAACAGACCAGCCGGCCAGGAAGGAAGAAAAAGAACAGACCGGTATTTTATATCAGGATGTATTAAAGGGAAACCGGAAGATGATCCTTTCCCATACCAAAGAAGAAATAGAGGCAGGTAAAGAGCCGTCTGTTCTTTTAAATGAAATGCTGCTGCCGGCAATCGATGAAGTGGGAAAGCTGTTTGATCAGGGAAAATATTTCCTTCCCCAGCTTATAGCCAGTGCAGAGGCCATGAAGCTGTCCATTGAATATTTGGAGCCCCTTCTTGCAGGAACGAGGGCAGAAGGAGATATGCCAACGGTTGTTATTGCTACGGTGCAGGGAGACATTCATGATATTGGCAAGAATCTGGTAGGACTTATGTTAAAAAACCATGGCTTTCATGTGATCGATCTTGGAAAGGATGTTTCAAAAGAAGCGATCGCTGAAGCGGCACTGACCAATCATGCGGCAATCATCGGATTATCAGCACTGATGACGACAACCATGCAGGAAATGAAACATGTGGTTGATTATGTCCATGAGAAAGGGATTCCGGTCAGGATTATGATCGGCGGGGCTGTCATCACACCGGAATATGCAAAAGAGATCGGAGCAGATGCTTATTCCAAGGATGCGGCAGAAGCGGTTGTTGTGGCAAAAAGGCTTTTGGGAATACAGGACTAGGAGGAAATATGGACGAAACAAGGGATGAGCTGCTGCAAAGGATTGCAGAGCAGACGAAAAAACAGGTTTTTTACGCCAGGATCAGTGCTATATGTGGAGGAATACTGACAATGGCTGTCGTGATTGCACTTCTTATACTGGTTCCGTCACTGCTGAAGACCATCCACCAGGTGAACGGCGTGGCCGCAGAAGCAGAAGAGACTTTAGCGCAGGCACAGGATGCTCTTGCAGGCGTGGATGAGATGACAGATGCTGTAACCAGTATGAGTGAAAATATGGATACCTTTGTTACCGAAAATGCTGTATCCATTGAACAGGTCATGAAAAAACTGGAGGCTATTGATTTTGAAGGACTGAACGGTGCCATCAAGGATCTTGGTGATGTAGTGGAACCCATGGCTAAATTCTTTGGGAAGTTTAAGAAATAACAGGTAAGCCCCTCTTACAGGGTAATGATACAGAAATGGGAAAGGAACAAACGAATATGATAGGTGCAGATGCAATCGTTAAATGTCTGGAAGAAGAAAAAGTAAAATATGTATTTGGATATCCTGGTGTGGCAATCTGTCCGTTTTATAACAGCATTCTGGATTCTTCTATAGAAACCATTCTTGTCAGAACGGAGCAGAATGCAGCCCATGCGGCAAGCGGACTTGCCAGAGTGACAGGAAGACCAGGAGTCTGTGCAGTTACTTCCGGCCCAGGTGCAACCAATGTGATCACCGGAATTGCCACAGCCTTTGCCGACAGCATCCCTCTGATCTGTATTACAGGACAGGTAAATTCAGAGCTTCTTGGAAGTGATGTGTTTCAGGAGGCAGATATCACAGGTGCTGTGGAATCTTTTGTAAAATACAGTTATCTGGTAAAGGATGTCAATGACATTCCGAGAATTTTTAAGGAAGCCTTTCATATTGCCAGTACCGGCAGAAAAGGACCTGTACTGATCGATATTCCCATTGATATCCAGAATGCGGAGATAAAAAAGTTTTCCTATCCGGAACGTGTATCCATGAGAACCTATAAGCCTACGGTAAAGGGAAATATGGTACAGATCAAGAAAGTAGCATCCCAGCTTGAAAAAGCAAAGAAACCGATCATCTGTGCAGGGGGTGGTGTTCTTTTATCCGATGCGGAAACGGAGCTTAGGAGCTTTGCACAGAAGTATGGGATCCCTGTTGTTTCTACTATGATGGGGATTGGTGTTATGCCAACTGAGGATCCTCTTTACTTTGGGATGGTTGGAAATAATGGAAAGCCTTATGCTAACCGTGCAATGAATGAATCTGACCTTCTGATTATGGTGGGTGCAAGGGTGGCTGACAGGGCAGTCAGCCAGCCGGATCTGATCACGGAAAATAAGGTACTGATCCATATTGATGTAGATCCTGCAGAAATCGGTAAAAATGTTGGAGCAGCCATTCCACTTGTCGGAGATGCAAAGCATATCTTCAGAGATCTTCTTGAGCTTACTATTGACTGTGAACATCAGGAATGGCTTACTACACTGGATACCTACCGCAGAACTATGGTGCCAAAGAGAAATCCGGATCCATCCTATGTAGATCCGGCAGCCTTTATCACCCTGCTGTCAGAGAAAATGCAGGCAGATGGCATTTATGTGGCAGATGTAGGGCAGAATCAGATCTGGTCCTGCGGCTACCATATAGTAAGAGATGGAAAGTTCCTGACTTCCGGCGGTATGGGGACGATGGGGTATTCCATTCCGGCTGCTATGGGAGCCAAGTTGGCAGATAAAAAGAGGCAGGTCGTTGCAGTCTGCGGTGATGGATCCTTCCAGATGTCCATGATGGAGCTGGCAACCATGAACCAGCATCATATTCCTGTCAAGATCGTTGTCCTTAAGAATAATTATCTTGGTATGGTACGTGAATATCAGCATTATACCTATAAGGATCATTATTCTGTTGTAGATCTGTCAGGAAGTCCGGATCTTGAGAAGCTTTCTGCGGCTTATGGCATGGACTTTGCAAGACTTGAGAATATGGATCATGCACAGGAAACGGTCGATGCTTTTCTGAAGGAAGATAAGTCCATGCTTCTTGAGTGTCTGATCAATCCGATGGATCTTGTAAAGTAGGAGGAGAAGTATCATGAAGAAAATATATTCTGTACTGGTAGAAAACAGATCCGGTGTACTGTGCAAGGTGGCAGGTCTTTTCTCAAGGAGATGCTTTAATATTGATTCGCTTGCTGTAGGAGAAACGGATACGAAGGATGTTTCCTGCATGACGATCGTGAGCAGCGGGGACAAGAGAACCATAGAGCAGATCGAAAAACAGCTGAATAAAAAGCTGGATGTCATCAAGGTAAAAACCTTTGATACGGAAAGCAGTATCAGCCGTGAACTGATGCTGATCAAGGTCAAGTACAACAAGACGAACCGGAGAGACATTATGGAGATCTGCGAGATCATGCATGCCCAGATCGTGGATATGTCTAAAAATCTCATGCTGATCCAGATGTGTGATCTGCCTGAAAGAACACAGCTCCTGATCGACATGTTCCAGTCAGTCAGTATCGTGGAGGTGGCACGTACCGGTACACTGGCGCTGCAGAAATGCAATGAAACAGATCTGAAATGATAAAATAGATCAACAAAATTGGATAAAATGGTACAATTGACTTTTATAACGTCAGTTGCTAAAATATTGGATAAAAGTTAAGGAGGAGTCTTACGTGCATAAGAAAGTATTTCAGCTTCTTGTTGACAATACCTCAGGTGTGTTAAGCCGTATTTCAGGTCTGTTTTCAAGGAGAGGCTATAACATTGAGAGTATTACTGCAGGTGTAACTGCGGACCCTCGTTTTACAAGGATCACCATTGTCGCTTCAGGGGATGATGAGATTCTGGATCAGATTGAAAAACAGGTCTCCAAGCTCGTGGATGTCCGCGATGTGAAGGAGCTGAAGCCAGGCAGCAGTGTTTACAGGGAACTGGCACTGATCAAGGTAAAGGCAGGATGTGACCAGAGGCAGGGTGTGATCTCCATTGCAGATATTTTCCGTGCGAAGATCATTGATGTGGCTTCTGACAGTCTGATCGTTGAACTGACAGGTAATCAGGATAAGATTGATGCTTTCATCAATCTCCTTGATGGATATGAAATTCTGGAGCTTGCCAGAACCGGTATTGCCGGACTTGGCAGAGGTTCAGAAAATGTTACCTATTTATAAGAAAGGAGTCATGAAAATGGCAAATATTTATTATCAGGAGGATTGTAATCTTTCCCTTCTTGAAGGAAAAACAATCGCAGTTATCGGTTATGGTATCCAGGGTCCTGGTCAGGCTTGTAACCTTCGCGATAATGGTTTCAACGTCATCGTCGGACAGCGTCAGGGTAAGACCTACGAGAAGTGTCTGAAGGATGGTTGGGTTCCTGGTAAGACATTGTTCTCTATCGAGGAAGCTGCTGAAAAGGGTACTATCATCTGTATGTTGCTTTCTGATGCCGGTCAGATTGCATGCTGGCCAAAGATTAAGCCACACCTCACAGCAGGTAAGACTTTGTATTATTCACATGGTTTCGCTA
>OLSQ01002863.1_pt1 | contig 11929 bp, 5 predicted proteins | sample 1672561 | NCBI WGS metagenome assembly OLSQ01 (sample SAMEA3136699, study PRJEB25190) | human gut metagenome | biome: human gut; feature: human-associated habitat; material: faeces | place: Austria | collected 2013 | reverse complement strand
ACAATGCAGCGCTGGAAAATTCAGATGCTTCCCAGGAGGAACTGGATAACCTGGCAGCCCAGGTTTCGGCGCTGGAAAGTCAGGAAGCAGCAGTCAGCCAGCAGATCCAGGCAGGCGAAGCCCAGCTTGAGGAGCAAAGGCAGCAGCTTGCGTCCACCAGAAGTCAGCTGGAAGGAAGCCTGGCGGCTGTGGAGGCCGGACTTTCCCAGCTTTCCCAGAAAGAAAGCGAACTAAATGCAGGTCTTGAGCAGCTAAGTGCAGGTCAGGCGCAGATTGATGCCGGATGGAACGAAATTCAGGAGCAGGAGAAAGCCCTTGCAGCTTCCAGGACCGAAATTGAAGCTGGAGAGCAGGAGCTGGCAAATGGGCAGAAGCAGTTAAACGAAGCTAAAAAAAAGCTGAACAAGGCCCAGAAGGAAATCGATTCCAATGGGAAAACGCTGGCGGATGGTCAGGCGGAACTGGATGCCAATGTGGCGAAGCTAAATGAAAGCGAGCAGCAATATGCTTCCGGTCTGGCACAGTACAATTCCGGGGCACAGCAGATTGCAGACAATGAAGCGAAGCTTGCTTCCGGTGAGAAAGAAATCGCGGATAATGAGGCGAAGCTTGTCTCTGGGGAGCAGGAAGTTGCAGACAATGAGAAGAAGCTTCAGGATGGTGAAAAGGAAATCACCGATAACGAGAAAAAGCTTGCAGATGCAGCGAAGGATCTGAAAAAGGGTGAGCAGGATCTGACAGATGGAAAGAAAGAGTACCAGGATGCCAAAAAAGAGGCAGAGGATGAGATTGCAGATAACCAGCAGAAATTAGACGATGCCAGGCAGGAACTGGCTGATCTGGAGATACCGGAGTGGATAGTCACAGACCGTGAGAACCTTCCGGAATACACGGATTATGGTGACAATGCAGACCGCCTTCGAAACATTGGCCAGGTTTTCCCGGTGATCTTTTTCCTGGTAGCGGCACTGATCAGTCTTACTACCATGACCCGTATGGTGGAGGAGCAGCGAACCCAGATCGGTACTTTGAAGGCTTTGGGATATAAGAAGACTGCGATTGCGGCGAAATACATCTGTTATGCGTTTTTTGCAACTGTGCTGGGAAGTATTCTGGGAATGCTGATTGGCGAGAAGATCATTCCTTACATTATTATAACGGCCTATGGAATTATGTATCACAATGTGGCAAATACCATTTCCATTGATTATCAGCTCAGTTTTGCACTGATTGCTTCCGGGGCATCTATTGTGTGTACCATTGGCGCCACTCTTTTTGCGTGTGGAAAAGAACTGCAGGAGACACCGGCATCCCTTATGCGTCCGCCGGCTCCAAAAGAGGGCAAACGTGTGCTTCTGGAGCGGATTACGTTTATATGGAAGCATTTGAGCTTTTCCTGGAAATCTACCATCCGAAATCTTTTCCGATATAAGAAACGTCTGATCATGACGGTTTTTGGAATTGCAGGAAGTATGGGACTGATGCTGGTTGGATTTGGAATTCAGGATTCCGTCAGTGATATTGCCACCATTCAGTATCGGGATCTGCAGCATTATGAAGGTATGGTGATCGAGGACAGCGATGCCACAGAGGAAGAGCGGGCAGAGCTTCTGGAATATATGAAGAGCAATGAGCAGATTGCCCATTGCAACCAGATCCAGCTGACGAAGATCAGTGCCCATAAGGGCGGCTCTAATATCAGCATTTATCTGTTTGTGCCGGAAAATCTGGAAGATTTTGCCAGGGATGTGACCTTGCAGAGCCGTATTACCAAGGAAAAATATGAGCTTACCGACGAAGGGGCTGCTGTTTCTGAGAAGACGGCAAGCCTGCTTGGATTGAAGGTGGGCGATACCATTACCCTGGAAAAAGCGGATAAGGAATATACGGTAAAGGTGGCTGTGATTACAGAAAATTATATGAATCATTACCTTTATATGACGCCTAGTCTTTATGAGCAGACATTCGGGGAAAAGCCGGATTATCAGGACATTGTGTTTACCATGAAGGAAGAGAATAAGGATGATCTGGAAACTGTGGGAACCCAGATTCTGACGTATCCTGGTGCTCTTAGCATTAGCTATACCAGCAGCATTTCTACCCAGATCGACCGTATGCTGAGCACCCTGGATGCGGTAATCCTGGTGCTGATCGTTTCAGCAGGAATGCTGGCTTTTGTGGTATTGTATAATCTGAATAACATTAATATCACAGAGCGGCAGAGGGAGCTGGCAACGTTGAAGGTGCTTGGCTTTTATGATGGGGAGGTTTCACAGTATGTACTTCGGGAAAATGTGATCCTGACAGTGCTTGGAACTTTGTTTGGAGCAGTGTTTGGAATTCTCCTTCACAGGTATGTGATCACCACGGTTGAGGTAGATGCGGTTATGTTTGGGCGAAATATTAAGCCGCTGAGCTTTGTGATCAGTGGAATCCTCACGAGTGTATTTTCCATTGTGGTAAATGGGGTGATGCACTTTAAGCTGAAGACCATTGATATGGTGGAATCGTTGAAGAGCGTGGAGTAAATATGAAATTTTCAAATTAGCTTGACAAGCTGGAAAATTGCAATTATAGTTATATCCATAAAACTAGCGGTTTATTCCGGTTATTCATCTGGAAAACAATGAAGCCGCAGCGAAAGGCATAGAAGAAGAGGAGTAAGCGTATGTCCTCCCAGAGAGAAATGTCCGGGGGATTCCCTGAGATGGAAGACATTTTGAGATCCGCATCCGCTGAAGGTAGCTTCGGAGCCGGGAAACTGAAGGAGCAAAGAGAAGCTGGCAGAGCTTTTTTTGAAAGAGGCAGCGCTTGCAGAAGTGAGCTTTGCAGTAAGTTTTCACGCAATTCCAGCGTTATAGGAAAGAGATGTGTGCATATTAAAGGCGAAGCCTATAAAAACTTTTTTAGAAGTGGCTCGTTGTTGCACATAATGAAGGTGGTACCGCGTTAACTTCGCCCTTCACACATTACAGTGTGAGGGGCGTTTTTATGTGGAGGGAGATTTCTATGAAATCACCCTCCACATAAAAAGCCCTGCTGGGCAGGATCACACTGCGGCGGAAAGGAAGATGTCGCTGAAAGCGACCCGCCGCAGGCGGAGAATCCTGCGAGCAGGATTCTTTTTTTATTTTTTTTCAGGAAAGGAGGCTCAGCATGAAAATCGCACTTTGTACGGAGCTGAGAAATGTGGAATGGTTTGAAAGCAGGCTGCGCTCCCTTTTTGATGGGGATGGGCAGCTTGCGATTGACGAATTGTGGAATGAGAACCAGCTTGCTCAGGCACTCCGGCGAAGCCGCTACCATGCGGTTGTCATCGCCATGACCGGAGCAAAGGGACTGGAGGCGGCCATACAGGCGAAGCGGCTGGCACCGGAAGTACCGCTTGTCTGGTGGAGTGATGATGAAAACTTCGCCCTGATCGCGTATCACCTGCGTATCCCTGTGTTTCTTCCGGCAGACTGCTCCGATCAGGAGCTATATGAGGCGATAAAACCCATCATGAAATGGAGGTGCGAACATGCGAATTGCGCTGTGCAGTTATAGCCAGAAAGAAAAAGAAACCGCTTTGCTGATGAAGCTGGGCAAAGTAGACCGCTTTGATAACGGCGTGTTTTGTACCTATGCCATGCAGCGGGATGGGCCTTATGATGCTGTGGTGGTCATGGAGGACGGAGCCAGGGGGATGAATTTCTGCATGAGCATACGAGGGTACAGCAGGGATGTCCCTCTCCTGTGGATCAGCGACCAGGCAGAGTTTGAACCCCAAAGCCGCAGGATGCAGGCGGACACCTTTTTGGTGAAGCCTGTGACGGAATATCAGCTGCGGGAGGCAGTATTCCGGCTGCTTCAGGGAAAAAGGGGAAGTAATGAATCAGGTGAGGAGGAAACGTATGAATAAAAAATATTACCGGAGAGAACAAAACCGTCACGCTATATAGAAAATAATGACAACAGGAGGAAATGGATATGAGGTATAAAAAGAAGAAATGGCAGATCGTATCTGCAGCATTGGCGGCAATGATAGCGATGCAGTTATGCATACCGTCTGCAACGTTTGCTGCAGTCCCTACAAAAAAGTTGAAAGTGATCACGGGATTTACGGAATTACCGGAGGAGGTCGCGCATATTCAGATCCCTGCGGATGCCGGAGAAAACTTTGAGGATTATCTGAATTTCCCGGAGACGATCGAGGCTTCGGTGGTGGAATATAAGAACGTGGATCATCAGAAAAATAATGCGGATCGCGATAAGGGCGCGGAAGATGAGAAAGCGGCAGCAGACGACCGTGATAAGAAAGAAGACTCGGAAATTGCTGCCGGCAGTAATGCAAAGAAAGAAAATCTGAATGAGGAGGAAACTCCGGAAACAGAAAATTCAGAAAACGTGCCGGATAGCAATAATGAGGAGGAAACTCCGGAAACAGAAAATTCAGAAAACATGCCGGATAGCAATGATGAGGAGGAAACTCCGGAAACAGAAAATTCAGAAAATGTGCCGGATAGTAATGATGAGGAGGAAGCAGATAAACAGGAAGTTCAGGAGAAAGACCAGCAGAAAGACCAGCAGGGTACGTTTCTGATCGCTACCGACAGCAATGCCGGGGATTTTCTTGAGGATAATGAGTTTGAAGATGAGGAAATCTCGGAAGATATCCCGGTGCTGACGGATATCAGCGTTACTTGGGAGCCGGATGAGAACCGGGAAGATGAAAGTGGTTTCTATTATTATCTTCCGGTTCTTCCGAGAGAGTATATTTTGGCAGCGGGCGTGGAGCTTCCGGAGATCGAGGTCAGCATGGACGGCGGAATCGCTTTGCTGGCATCAACAGGTACTTATGATATTGCGAATGGCGGTATCGTCATCAACAGCGACACATTGGAACAGTATAATGATGCGACTATCACGGGAAGCAGTACGACCAATGTTATTCAGGTTAGTGGTGTGGAGGCTACAATCACGATTTCGAATCTGGATATCCAGATTCCGATCGACAATAACGCTACGACAGCAACTAACTGGAAACCGGCGATCCGACTGGCAAATGGTGCAAAACTGAATCTGATTCTGGAGGGAACAAATACACTCAAGGGCGGTGATATGTGTGCGGCTATTGAGGTGCCGGAAGGCTGTACCCTGACGATCAGCGGAGAGGGAAGCTTAAAAGCAACCGGTGGAGTAGGTGCCGGAATTGGTGCGTCGAGCATGAGAAAGGGTTCCTTGGGGACGATTGTGATCAACGGAGGCAATATCGAAGCTTATGGCAGCGGGATGGCAGCAGGTATTGGCGGCGGTTCAGAGGGCGGCATCGGTACCATTGTCATCAACGGCGGAACTGTGTATGCCAAGGGCGGATATGGAAGCTACCCCAAGAATATTAATCATGTATACGGTGGAGCAGGAATTGGCGGTGGAGCGAACGGCTGCGTGGATCGGATTGAGATCAATGGTGGCAATGTGACAGCCTATGGAGGATATGCTACGAACGCGGGAAGACACCCCGGAGCCGCAATCGGCACTGGCGGCGGTGGATCAAAATCGATAGGCGAAGGTAAATACAAGTATGGTGATATTGAGATCAATGGCGGAACGGTTTCAGCCATTGCGTATAATAATGAAGTATATGCGATCGGTATCGGAGTGAAACCAGGCCAAGCGCTGCAGGAGGGTACCTTGGAGGGCTCCATTTCCATCAGTGATCAGGCAGTAGTCAACTTAAATGGCGGCGATTATTTCCCGAAAAGTGAAAATCCCGGACTGAAAAACTATACCATTCAGGGCACGATTGCGGATGTACGATTCATCGAAAGCACTTATCCGGTGACAATCAGCGTGGGAGAGATTACCTGGAATGCAGGGACGATGAAGGTGAGCGATTATCAAGGTACACTTAAGGCATCCAATTATCTGAAGCCATTAACGTCAGGGACACAGGTAACGGTAAAGGTGACGGTTGGAGAAAACTATGTTTATCAGATGGCAGCTGACGTTGATGATGCGAATGCAACGATCACTTTGAAGGCCAGAACTCCTCTTTATGAGACAAGATTAAAATTTGTTTCCACGTCGATCACGAGCGATCAGGTATTACAGGCAAGCGATATCACGATCAAGCAGAACGGTGAGCAGTTGATCAACGAAGAGGGTCAAAGTGCAGCTATGGTCATTCCTTCCATGCAGATTTCGTATGATGAAGCGAACACGGGACATCTGACGGTATATCTGCCGGAAAATGAGGGAAACACAGAGATTTCGGTGACGGTACCGGGCTTAAATGGCGGCAATCCGATCACAGTATCAGGTAAGACGATTTCGACAACAACACCAAATGAAATCGAGATGTTTCATGATGATACCGTTTGTAGTCATGAGCACTATAATGCAGATGGATTTTGTGAAGCATGTGGTGCATATCAGAAGGCAATAAAGTCGGGGGAATATTATGAGATTTATAATGCCGGTCAGCTGTTCTGGTTTGCAAAGCAGGTTAATGATAGTAAAATCTCTAATAACAGCAATCTGAAGCTGATGAAGGATATTGAGATCCCGGCCGGACATGACTGGACAAGCATTAGAGACAAATCTAATACTTGGTCTTTCGAGGGGACTATTGAGGGAAATTACCATGTAATTTCCGGACTGCGACCTGCTAATGACGGTACTTCTAAGTACGGACTGGTGGCAAGGATTAAATATGGGAATGTACAAAATATAGGGCTGGTGTTTGAAGGTGATTGGACTTGCGGGTTGTGTAGACTCACTGTGGATGATATCAAAATTCAGAATTGTTTTGTCGTAGGAACAAATTTTTCATATAGTTGTTCACAAGGAGCGGTGACTAAAAATGGAACGGTGACTAATTGCTTGGCTGTATCAGGAAAACTGGAAGGAACTAAGTACTCGAATGATGATAGGGCTACTTTTACGAACTGTTATGAGACAACAAAGAGTGATTATAGTTCTCCGGGTATTACTACTCTAGATAACGAAGAAAAACTGAAAAAACTGAAATCCGGAGAAATTGCCTATAAATTAAACGGTGATCGATCAGATGGTACGTGGGGACAGGTGATCGGAACGGAGGATTACCCGCATTTCCGCAAGTACAGTAAGACGGTATATTATGATCCAGCTACTGGTACATATTCTAATAATAAGGCGGCAAGTATCACTTTTGCAACTGTCACGGATATTAAGACGACTTCTGACAAAAAAGCGACTGCTACACTTAAGGCAACAGGAACTCCAGGAGCAGAGGTTAAGTTTTTATTAACCTCCGGCGAGGATGAGCAGACAGGGACATTAGATGAAATGTTCTCGAAAGGAAGGCCACTTACGGAAAGTTCTTCCGGAAACTATGAGTGTACTATTGAGGATTTAGCTCCGGACAAAGAATATCATGTCAGATTGATGATTAAAAAGGATGGTACGTTATCTCTTGATGTAACCTATGTAAATTTCCAGACAGAAAAAGTGCGGCAGGAGGCACCTAATGCTGCTGATGTTTCTATCAATTACGAACAGGAGACTTTAGAGAATAAAGCTTCCTGCGATCTGGAGTATGCTGCTTCTAAGGATGCACAGTCATGGACAACTATAAGACAGGGTGGTATGGTTCGTCTGACAAGGCTGCTGGATAACATTCGTGAAAATGGTGGGTCTGTACCAGTCTATATTCGCAAGAAAGCATCCTCGTCCATGTCAGCCAGTGAAGCGGTTTTGGTGGCGGATTTGCAAACACAGGCGATTCCGGAAGAATCGAACAAGCCGAATATTGATTATCGGAAGGAAGAAATCACAATTTCCTCATCTTTACAGTATGTGATTGTAAACGGAACCAATACCTCTCCAAACTGGACATCTGCAAAAATGGGCAGTGGATCAGGAATTTCGATTACAGACATCATTTCTTCCGATCATGAGAGTACGGTTTATTATCGGTATGCTGCAAGCAACACGGATAAGAAATTTGCCGGAAAACCTGAAAGTATCACGATTCCTAAAAGAACGGCAGCACCGGCAGCAATAACTGAGGGTGAGGTGGATATAACCGGTACGACGATTACCATAAACAGAACGAATCCGGAAAATGGCATTGAGTATGGATACCGTGATGTAGATTCAGACGGAGCATTTACATGGATTGACGGTACGAAAATTCAGGGATTATATCCGGCACATGGATATCAGGTAACCAGCAGAATAAAGGCGAAAGAGAATGCATTTGCTTCTGAGATAACGGAACCGCTTAATGTGTCTACCAAGGATACACTGAGAATTGTAGGAAACGGAACACCAAAGTGGGATGCGAAAGGGACTTATGGGGTTTCACTTGCTCAGATTCCGGTTTCCCTGGCTTCTGGTTATGGTGTGTATAATGGTGCAAATCAACCGGTAGCCGGAACCTGGAGCTGGGAACCGGAAAATAGTAGTTCAGCATCTGGTATTTATCCGAAGGTAGAAGATAACAAGGCTTATACCGTGAAATTTACACCGACAGATTCAAGTGCTTCATACGATAGGACATTAACAGATTCCGTGGTACCGGAAATTTCTAAGTACCCACTGCAATTTTCAGTTGCGGTAAAAGATAAGACCTATGATGGCACGAAAAACGCGGACATCTCCAGTGTGACCTTCGAGGGTAGCGTAACCTTGCAGAAGGACAAGGACTACACCGTGACCGCCAGCTTTGACGATGCCAGTGTGGGCAACGGCAAGAACGTCACTGCCACAGTGACCCTGATGGGGCAGGATAAGAAGAACTACGCCCTGAAGCAGAGCAGCATCACCACGACTGGCAACATCACCAAGGCCGCTGCGCCTGACTTCACCAAGGAGACTGCGCTTACCATTGTAAATGACTGCGAAAAGACCTACACTGTGACGCTCCCCGCCCTGCCCACGCTGGAAACTCCCAAAGAGTACGGTGCAGTGACCTACGGCGCACCAACGGTCAACTTGCCCAGCACCTATTACGCCGACGGTGCGAAGGTGGAAGATGGCAAGCTGATCCTGCCGATTCAGAAAAATGACGTGACAACCACCGGCTCTGTGGGCACAGTGACCGTGGTAATCAAGAGCACGAACTATGAGGACATCACGCTGACCGTCAATGTCAATGCGACCAACAAGCTTGTCCCCACTGTTACGGCACCTACGGCAAACGCCCTGACCTACAACGGTGCAGAACAGGCTCTGGTTACAGCAGGCAAGACCACTGGCGGCACGATGCTCTACCGGCTTGGCGATTCCAAATGGAGTGAGCAGATCCCCACAGCGAAAAATGCCAGGGAATACACCGTTTGGTACAAGGTTCAGGGAAATGCAGAGTACGCAGATGTGGCAGAACAAAGCTTGCCTGTGACCGTAGCGGAGAAAGCGGTTACCGTTACGGCGCTTGATCAGAGCGCCTACACCGGCAGCACCGCGCCCGACCTGAGCAGCCCGGAAGCAGATAAGGATTACAAGGTGGAAGGTCTGGTTGGTGCAGACACCCTGAGCGGCACGGTAACATTGACTTACGCGCAGACGCCGGATATGAGCAAAACCGGACAAACCAAAATCAACATTACTGGTACGCTGTCAAATGACAATTATGCGATCACTTATGTTCCTGGAACGTTGACGGTTTCCAACCAGCCTTCCGGCGGCGATTCCTCCTCTGGTGGTCCGGATGGCGGTGGAGGTTCCTCCTCCGGCAATTCCGGTAACTCTGGAAATACCAGTCAGCCGGACACCGGCAAACCGGACACCGGCAAACCGGGCAAACCGGGCAAACCGGACAAACCGGATTCTCCTGTCACCGGAGAAACCAAGCCAGTTAAGCCGGATAAAAACGGTAATGTATCGGTGGACAACAGCTCTGTCCAGTCCGCCATCGACAAGGCCAAACAGGATGCGAAAAAGAACGGCACCACAGAGAACGGGATTGCCGTTACCGTTCCCATCACCTCGGCGGCAGGCCAGACCTCTTTTAACGTGACCATCAAGGCACAGACATTGGATCTGCTGGTTAAAGAAAACGTCCGGCAGTTTACCGTAGCAACAGACCATCTGGTTTCGGTTAATATCGGGCTGGACACTCTGAAGCAGCTGGATAGCGTCTCCGCTGGTGGGGACATCATTCTCCGGGTAGATAAGGTAGATGCCCTGCGCTCCACCGAGGCCAAAGCCGCTATCGGCACAAGACCGGCCTACGATCTGTCGCTGGTGTATCTCTCCGGCGGCAAGGAGACGCCGATTACCAGCCTGAATGGACATACCATCTCGGTGCGTTTGCCCTACACAGCGGCAAAGGGTGAGCAGACAGGTAATCTCTATGCAGTCTATGTAGACGATGCGGGCAAGGTGGAGTGGATTACCAGATCCAGCTACGATGCCAGCCTGAAAGCGGTGGTTTTTGAAACCGGTCATTTCAGCGTTTACGGCGTGGGCTACAAGAACCCTGCCCCTGCCTTTACCGACATTCATAACCATTGGGCTGCGGACAATATCCTCTTTGCAGCCAGCAGGGGACTGCTCTCTGGCACAAGTGACACCACCTTTAGCCCGGGCACCGGTATGACCAGAGGAATGTTTGTGACAGCTCTGGGGCGGTTGGCGGGCATCAACCCGGACAGTTACCAGACCGGGAAATTCACCGATGTGAAAGCCGACACCTACTATGCCCCCTATGTGAACTGGGCGGCGCAGAACGGCATTATGGAAGGCGCTACCGCCACTACCTTTGCGCCGGACACCAACATCAACCGGGAACAGATGGCGGTCATCATGGCAAATTACGCCAAAAAGCTGGGCTACGACCTTCCGAAAACCCTCCGGGCGGTGACTTTTGCGGACAACGCACAGATCAGCAGCTGGGCGAAGGATGCGGTCAAGGCCATGCAGCAGGCGGGCATCCTGGCTGGCAAGGCAAATAACTGCTTTGACCCCAAGGGAACTGCCACCCGCGCTGAAGTCGCCACCGTCCTGCGGCGGTTTGTGAAGATCGTCATTGACCCGCAGACCGCAAACGGCTGGCAGCAGAACGACAGCGGCCAGTGGAGCTATTACAGAAACGGGAAACCAGTGAAGGGCTTGCTCTCCGACGACCAGAAGTGGTACTGGCTGGATAAGACGACCGGAATGATGTTTGCCGGCGGTTGGAAGCAGATCGATGGTAAGTGGTACTACTTCTACGCAGACGGGACGATGGCGGTGAATACCACCATTGACGGATATACCATCGGCTCGGATGGTGCAAGAAAGTAACCTACAATAAAAATCGATTTGCCCGTATATCAGCGGACAAAGATAAACGCGGTCGGGTATCAAGAAACCCCACCGCGTTTATTTTGTGTGCTGAGCATGGCGTTAATTTTGCTGGTGCAAGTCCAGTCACGGGTATTTACCGCCAAGTGTAGCGAACCACAAGTCGGTATCAGTAATGAAGACCATTGGTGCCTGATACCGGAGGGAGTAGATCCCGAACTGCTGATGAAAGTACTTGGCAATCCGGAGATGGCGGCTTTGCTGACGAGTTTGGCAAAGAGTATCAAGATGTAAGAGGAAATTTAAGATTTGTTGGCTTTGGGAGGAATCCTAAGGGTGACAGTTCTTTTTTATATTTTATTCTGCTTTGGATATACTAACCATAGCAATCAAAATAACATTGACAGATTTTAAAAACAGGAATAGAATATTATTAACAAAAGTAACCATTATAGTTACAAAAATTTAGGGAAAGGAATGAGGTTTATGTTATATGAATTCTTGAAAAATAATTATAAGGAAGCAGAGCCTATATTCTTTTCTGATATAGTGATTGAGGGAATTACAAAATCTGCAGTAAACCAGCAGCTAAAAAAGCTGTGCGATGAGGGAAAACTACAAAAATATGAGAACGGCATTTATTATTTGCCTAAGAAATCACGATTAAAAACAAGTG
>OLSQ01002862.1_pt1 | contig 11932 bp, 5 predicted proteins | sample 1672561 | NCBI WGS metagenome assembly OLSQ01 (sample SAMEA3136699, study PRJEB25190) | human gut metagenome | biome: human gut; feature: human-associated habitat; material: faeces | place: Austria | collected 2013 | reverse complement strand
TTTATTAGAGGCAGGATGCCAGTTCCCACGAGGGGCGGTTTCCTGCCTCTATTTCGTTTTACGAAGGGAAGGGTGATGCCGTGCCACACCTCCTTCAGCATCCTGTGAAGGATGGCTTGGGCAGCTTCACTTCTTGTGGTGACTTCGTCCAATGGTTCCCTGGGACTGTTGGAGCCAGGAAAGGAGGGAAGCCTGATTCTGCGGGTACTGTTTTGGGGTAGAAGAAGAAAAGTCTCTCCCATAGGTTTCTGCTGCGCTTGGAAAAGCCCCCGAAAGGATGAAAGCGGCTAAGCCGGCAGCATCCTGCAAGCGGATGACAGGCAGCTTTAGCAGACGGAAGACGGGTGGGCAGAACGCCTTTCGCTGCTCCTTGCCACATGGCAGTGTTCTCCGCCGATTATCGCAGCGCAGTGCATTGCCCATCGCAGCGCGCTGCATCGGCCATCGCAGTGCGCTGCATTTGTCATCGCAGCGCAGTGAGCTTGTCATCCCGCAATATCGGGCAGGCCGGTTCTCACAGCCGCGCAAGCCATTGCTGCACGTAGTCGGACACGTAGCGGCGCAGTTGTGGAGTCTCTATGACGATTTGGTCGGCCAGACCCACGATAAATCGCGTGATGCTCTTATAGTTGCTCACCTGGGTATCCAGCACCCATTCCTCCTGTCCGCTCACGGGTGAAATGTCCTGTTCACACAGTGGGAACTCCTCCATGAGCAGGTTGTAGGCCCGCCTCTTCATCCTTATGCGCGCCGGCAGAGTGCTCCCGTCCATGCTCACAGTGCGGAAGGCATCCATGTGTCCCTGCCTGTGCAGACGGCTGCAGAGCCATACCTGCTCCTGCATCTCCACGCTCTGTATGCGGCTGATGCGGAATACCTTGCACATGGCAGTCTCTATCTCGAATGCCCACACGTACTTCTTGTCCTCGCTCAATGCGAATGGTTCCACCAGTCGGTCGCGCTGCGTGTTGCTGCTTGGCGATGAGTAGCCCTTCAGCACCGCCCTCCGCCGTAGTTCGATGCACTCCATCAGATGCTTCGTGTTGCGGTTCTTCTCCATGCGTATCAGTTTCTCCGACACCAGGCTGGTGCCGTAGATGGTGGCGAGCTTCGCCTTGAGTTCCTCCCTCAAGCGCGTATCGGACTCTATGCTTTCGATGGCGTTGTACAGAGTCATCGCCTCTTCCTGGTTGAAGAAGAGCAGATCGGAGAGCTGTTTATGGATGGCCGTTCCTGTGGCAAGCCTCACGTGATGGTGGTCGGTGAGCACCACGTAGCCCGCCTCGTTGAAGGTGTTGATGTAGCGATATACGGTGCGCCTGTCGATGCCCAGCTGTTCGGCCAACTGGCTTGGCGAGTAGCGCCGCGTGCGCTGCAGCATGAGCGCCAGCATGCGCAGCGCTCTGTCCTGTTTGGGTTGCTCCATGATGGGGTAGAGTGATGGTTTGTGTTTGTAAAATTACCGCTTTTCTGCAGGGTGACCAACGCACTTGGCCCCAACTTTCATCCGCTGTGCACAATTCTGCTGCCACATTGTTCCATTCGTCCCATATTCATGCGCTGGATGCCAGTCTGCTCTGTACAGATTGTCCCATTTTCCTGTGCAGGCCAAGGAGAAATGCCTGCCAATGTAGTGTGAGTGGGCAGAGGACGCCGGGCCAACTAATTACAATAGGTGATTTATGCCACAGAAGCCTGTTGCAGACTTGTGTGGATGGATTCTTTGCCTTATATTTGCATGAGAAAACAAGCATATACGACGATTCTTTGGCTACAATAGATATGAACGAGCAGGCGTGTGCCTGCGGAAAGGCTCATGCCCGGAAGGCAGAGTCCAATGAGCCTGGCGGCGAGAAGTCATACGACCACGTGCTCAAATACACCGGCGTCTTTGGCGGCGTACAGGTGCTCAAGATGCTTGCATCGATGGTGCGCAACAAGCTCACAGCGGCCTTCTTGGGCGGAAACGGCGTGGGGCTGATTGCCATCTACAACTCTATCGTGGAGTTTGTGGTGAGCAGCAGCAATCTGGGTGTGCCGCTCAATGCCACGCGCCAGTCGAGCGAACTGCTGGAGCAGGGCGATGAAGGGCGCATCCGGCACTTTGTCATGGTGGTGCGCACGTGGGTGCTGCTCACGGCCATCATAGCTGTGGTGCTTTGTTCGCTGCTCTCGCCTGTGGTGAGCTATATCCTTTTCGACCGGGAGTTTGGCCACTGGCCCCAGGTGATGACCATGATACCCGTGGCGGTGTGCTTCCTTGTGGCCGAGGGCGAATGCGCGGTGCTCAAGGGATTGCGGCACGTGCGCCAGGTGGCGGTGGTGGAGAGCGTCATTGCACTTGCCACGCTGCTGCTCACTGTGCCCTTCTATTACCTGATGGGCCTACGCGGTGTGGTGGTGGGACTCATCTGCAGTGGTCTGGCATCGCTCATCAGTCATTTCTGGTTCTCATTGCGCATCGCCCCTTATCGCGTGCGGCTCTTCGACCTGAAGGTGCTGCGTGAAGGGTTGCCCATGGTGACCAAGGGAATCCCTTATGTGCTGGCAGGCTTCACCACGGCACTGCTTGGCATGGCCATCCCGGCCTTCATCATGATGAGTGGCACCCAGGCCGATGTGGGCTATTACCGCATGGGCTATGCATTGATGGTGGGCTATGCTGGCATGGTGTTCATGGCGCTCGAGGCCGACTATTACCCTCGCTTGTCATCGGCAAACGGCAATCTGGAGCGCTTCAACAGCACCATCAATCAGCAGATTGACGTGTGCGTGCTCATCATCACGCCTTTTCTCATCCCCTTCATCGTGCTGATGCCGTGGATTATACGGCTTCTCTTTACCAATGAGTTCCTTGTGGCCGAGGAGATGACGGTATGTGCCACCTTCTACACATTCCTGCGTGCCATCATGCTGCCCGTCTCTTATTCCTCGTTGGCCAAGGGCGATTCGCTGGTCTTCCTGCTCATGGAGATTGCGAGCAACCTTGTCATGGGCTTCCTGTTCTGGTGGCTGTATGGTCATTGGGGGCTTACGGGGGCCGGCGTGGCGCTGTCGCTGTGGGCGCTCTACGACCTTGTGTGCGTGCTTCTGGTGTATGGCAAGCTGTATGGCTGCCGCGTGACCGGACCTACCTGGCGGCTGTGTGCGGTGCAGACAGTATGCCTGTCGGCGGCTGTGCTGTGCTGTCTGCAGGGCAACCTGTGGGTGCGCTATGGTGTGGGTGCCTGCCTCTTCGTGGTGTCGCTGGTCTATAGCGTGCGCCTGCTGTCGCGCCGCTCGGAGTTTTTCAGGCGCTTTATAAGCAGACGGGAATCGCTTTCCTGACCTTTTCCAGAGTAGAACGGTATATGTGGGAAGCGTGTGTGGGCGATGTGCCAGTCGCATAAGTGCCCGCGCCTATAGACATTCAACTATAATATAATAAGGAAGCGCCACCTCGGTCTTGGTTATGACCTTGAGGTGGTGCTTCGTTTCTTCAGTTCCTGCCCAGGCATATCAGGCGGAAGTCACAGTGGTCGCAGGTGCGCTGGTCGCTGCATTGGGTGAAGGGAAGGGCGGGTGAGAAGATTTCGGCGATGCGCTCCCTCAGTCCCTGTATGAACTCTTCGGCCACCTCTCCATCAAGGCTCTCCACCTCCTGCTTGCCTATGTAGAGTGCCGGGCTGTAGGTCTCTCTGCTGGCCTTGCCGGGGTAGAAGAGCACGGGCTTCACCTTGGTGTCCGGTTTGCAGTGCTGTTTCTGTGCATAGGCATAGAGGAAGGTTTGCAGATAATAGCCCTCGTGGGCATCGCTCAGGCCGGTCACCTGTTCCATGCTGCGCACTTCGGGCACATGGTTGCCCGTCTTGTAATCTACCACTCTCACGCATCCCTCCACTTCGTCAAGGCGGTCGATGCGTCCACCCGTCTTGATGACCAGGGGCGGTGCACCCTCTGGGTGGATGTCCATGGTGAACTTACGCTCCACCTCTGTGCCGATGATGTGCAGCGGGGCATGCTGTGCGTCATAGCGAAGAAGGTTCTTCAGATACTGCATGATGACACTGCGGTAGATGATGAGTTCGCCTGTGTATTCATTCTGAGGGCGTTCTCCGCGCTCGGTCATCTCTCTGATGCGGTCGCCCATGTGCCATTTGTCATCGAAGGGATGGAACACATGCACGTCGAACACGATGTCGAGCAGCGGTTCCACGCGGCTTTCCATCTGCCGCAGAACCTCATTGAGCACATTGGCACCCAGCGTGCGGCTGCCTGTGCGCTGCATCAACTGCTCGTACAGAACCTGTGCCGTGTCGTGGAAGATGTCGCCTATGTCGGCCGGTTGCAGCCCTTCCTCGGGGTCGCGTTCGGGCTGCATGCCCACCACATGCTGGAAGTAGAACTTTAGGGGGCACGCCATGTAGATGTTGATAGCCGATGGACTCAGCATCACATGCCTGCCTTCTGGCAGCGACTGATCGTATTTCTCCCTCATCTCCTGCATGATGGCCTCGTCCTTCTGCACGCATAGGGCGCTTGCCTCATCCACCTGTGGTGTGCTGCGCAACCATCTTGAGCGTATGGGGATATCGGTCTCGGCCTGCATCTGACGCAGGAAGCGCGATATCTCGTGGCGCGTATTGCCGGTGCTGTTCTCGTTATAGACACAGGTGAGATGCTGGGTGCGTTGTATGAGGCGGTAGAAATAGTAGGCATACACAGCGTTGCGATGGCGCGGAGTCGTGAGGCCGAAAGCCTCGCGTATGTCGGCTGGAATCATCGTGTCTGCCTGCGTGGCACGAGGCAGCATGCCCTCTTCGACCGACAGCATAAGCAGGTGGGAGAAGTCGAGGCAGCGTGTTTCGAGCACTCCCATGACCTGCAGACCCAGGGCTGGCTCGCCGTGGAAGGGGATGCTGGTAGAGAGTAACATGCTGTGCAGAAGCCGGCGCATGGTGCCTGGCAGCACGTCGAGCGCATCCTGGGGGAGCTGTGTCAGGCGCATGAATTGCTGCATGATGCGGTGGGTCTGGAATATTGCCTCCATATACAGCATGTCGTAGGCACTGGGGGCGGGGCGTCCTGTGAAGCAGGTGCCCACGCGCTGGATCATCTTGTCAAGCCATGTGAGCAGGGTGGGGGAGTCGGCTCCTTGCCATTGGCCGGCCCATTCCGCCTCATCGCCCAGCATGGGAGCATAGGCATGACGGCGCACTGCCTGCAGGAAGGGATAGCGGAACGTGCCCTTCTGCATGTCGTAGCCGTCGGTCTGCAGGCTGGCCAGAGCCATGAGCAGACTATATACCGGTGTGTCAGCCAGCGGAAATCCCATGGTCACGTTCACCTCTCCCACCGATGGGGGAAGCGCATGGAGCACGGGGTGCAAGAGCGATTCGTTGCACAAGACCACCGCGTTGCGGTTGGGCACCACGTCCTGTGGCTGGCTGAGCCACTGCTGTGCGAAGCGTGCCGCAGCGTTGTCGGTGGTGCAGGAGATGAACGTTACATCGTGCAGGTGTCGCATGTTGTCATACTCCTCCTTGCCCAGTGCACAGGGGAAGTGGAGCAGGTTCTCCCGCATGAAGATGCCTGCTTCATTGTCCTTGTTATCCACGTAGAAGGAGTCGTAGTCCCAATAGAAGAGGCCCTTCCCGCTGCGTTTGATTTCCATCATGAGGGCTTGCTCCACGTCATTGAGCACATTGAACCCTACAAAGGCAACAGCCTTGCGTTCCTTGAGATACCCGTCGAGCAGGTCGGGCCGGTGCTTCAGGTCGGTTGCCACACGGCGGTAGAGCGCACCGGGGTAGAGTGTTCCTCGTGCCTCCAGAGTGCGGCTGAGTGCCTGGTAGAGCGGGTACATGTGGCTCCAGATATGCAGGAAGCGCTCTTTGATGGCCGTGTTGCCTTCCACCGAGAAGTTGCTGAAGAAGCGCTTCAGAGCCTCCTCCTGCTCATCCGTCAGATAGTCGATGTTGTCCAGGCAATGCTGGTCATACACGTTGGCAAGCACCAGTTGGGCATCGGCCATGTGCTTGTCTATGTCGTCGAAGTCCGATAGTATCACTTCGCCCCAGCCCCACAACTGGTCCAGGGACTGCGTATCCTCTTCGGGTATAATCTGTTGCATCAGCCTCAGCAGAGTGCAGATGCTCTCGATGGGGTCGGCTTGCGTGAGGGGCGTGAAGGTCTGGAACAAGTTGTCCATGCTGGTGTATTCGGGTTCCCACAGCGGTGACTTGCCCGTCCCCACCAGCTCCTGGGTGAGAAACAGGCTGGCCCGCTTGCCAGGGAACACGACTGTCACGTCGTGCAGGTTGCTGCCGAACCGGGCTGTGAGGTCGCGTGCCACTGCGCTCAGAAATGTATTCATGTGTGTCCTGTATCTTAGTGTGTTTATTCGGGGAGAACTCTGTCGGTCTGGCCGCTGTACACGTACCAGAGCCAGCCTTCGACCTTCGTGCCGGGATACATCTCGCCTACGAGTTTCATGTAGTCGCGTACCTGGTCTTCGTAATCCCTCTTCCTCTTGCCGAACTTATAGTCAACCACTGTGATGAGACCAGGCTCCAAAATCACGCGGTCGGGCCTTCTCACCTTGGCCTGCCCCGTTGCGGGGTCGCGCGTGATGATGCCGCATTCGCGCAGGAAGCGCTTGCCGGGGGCAAACCATTGGGCTACGGTGGGGTTGGCAAGGCCACGTTCGATGCAGCGGCGTGCTTTCTTCCATGCCTCGGACTGCTCTGCCAGTCCCTCCTCTTCCATGTGGTCGAGCACGGCAGGCGCATCGTGGGTGCACTTAATCTGGCTTAGCGCATAGTGCATGAGCTTGCCGGTCTCGATGTAGGAGTCGGTTTGCAGTTCCTCGGCAGTGTCATCGCCCAGACTGTGCATGAAGAGGCGTGCTTGTTCGCTCTGCATGAACTGCATCGTGGGAGGCCGTGTGCTCATGCAGATCTCCACGGCATTTGTTTCATCGCAAGGCATATTCATACGCTTGGCTCGCTTCTCGCGCTCGTCATCCTCCTTGCTCCGTGGCTTTTTCTCTTCGCCGGCACCGCAGAGCGAGCCTTGCTGGAAGCGCAGGATGTCATCTTCCTCCACCATTTCCAGCGCATTGAAGATGAGGTCGCCCACGCATGCCAGCTTGTCGTTGGCAGTGGTCATGCCCCATATCATCAGGTTGCATCGGGCACGGGTAAATGCCACGTATATCATGTTGAGCGTATCCACGCGCCGCTGCAGCATCTCGCGCCGGTAGTCGGAGGAGAATACGCTATTCTCCATTTGCGCAGAGAGTCGTATGGGGAGCGTGCCCATCTGGTCGAAGGGGGGCTGTGCGGCATTGCACCAGAGCAGGCTGTCGAGCAGGGGGTCAATGCCCAGGTTCCAGTCCATAAAGGGCAGGAAGACGGTGTGATACTCCAATCCCTTGGACTTGTGGATGGTGAGGATACGTATGCCACCGGTCTCGCAGCCGGGGATGGGACGGGTGGAGAGGTTGTCGTTCCACGCTTGCAGAAACTGATGAATGTCCTGAGGATTGTCGCGCAGATAGCTCTGCAGCTCGTCCATGAACGCCAGCACATAGGCATCCTGCCCCTTGATGCGCTCCAGTTGCAGCACATAGTAGAGCCGTTCGGCGAGCAGGAGCAGTGGCAGACGCGCCATCTGCTCGCGGTGGGAGGTCAGTTCGGGCGGCAACACATCCTCTGGCTGCTGGTGCATCACCTGGTGAAGGGGGATGTCGAGGCCCAGTATGTCCTGCTGGTAATGCAGCATCAAGTATCGAAGCACTACGGGGTCGGCTTTCTGCATGCCGTCTGCGGTCAGTTGCATAGCCGCTACCAGCATCTGTACAGAGACGGATGCCTGGAGCAGGAAAGCCTCGTCGCTGACCAACTGGATGTCGGGGGCCAGGCGATGGAAGAGCGTCAGGAGCTGTGAGGCAGTGCGGTTTCGCCGCACCAGAATGGCCATCTGCTGTTCGTGCACGCCTTTTGACTTCAGTTGGCGAATGGCATCGGCCATCTCCCTCACCATATTCTCCTCATAGCCTTCGGGGCGCTTCTTTCCCTGGCGCTTGTAGAGGCAAACGCCGGCGAAGCCTTGTTCGCCATCGGCATGAGCGCAGTTCTGCTCCACATCCTCGTAGATGTCTGCCAGTTTGAAGTCCGCCTCCTCGTCCTGTCCGTCGAGCATCGAAGCGGCTCGGGGGAAGAATGCGTTGTTGAAGTCAATCACCTGCGGCAGGCTTCGCCAGTTGTCGCGCAGTGTGGTCTGCTGTGGTGCCAGATGCTTCAGATCATGCTGTGCTCCGTGCAGAATCTCCCAGTCACCTCCGCGCCAGCGGTATATGCTCTGCTTGACATCGCCCACGAGCAGACTGTGACCGCCTGTGGCTATGTTCTCGAGGAGCAAGCTGCGGAAGTTGCTCCACTGTAGGCGGCTCGTGTCTTGGAACTCATCTATCATTATGTGGCGGAACTGAACGCCTGCGCGCTCCAGCACGAAGGGCGCGTCGCTGCCTTCCACCATGCGGCTCAGCAGTGCGGCGGTGCGGCTGAGCAGGAATTGTCCGGCCTCGGCAGATATCTCCGTGGCCTCTTCCTCGATGGTGCCCAGCAGGCGCAATGGCGGCAGGTAGTGCAACGAAAGCTTGATGCTGGCCAGGATATACAGGGCTTGGGCATAGTGGGAGCAGAATAGGCTGAGCATGCCGGCGGTCTCAGTGGCCTCGGCCATGAGTTCGGGCTTCTTGCGGTCGGCCGCTTTGAGCAGTTTCTCGGGATTGTCCGCGGCATCGGTGATGCGTGCCGAGGGCAGTTTGTAGGTCATTGACCGTCCCTCGGCAGTGCCCATCTTGCTGGCCTGAAGCAGGAAGGGCTCAAAGCTGGAGCGCCCATAGCTGATGCGGTCGAAGTCGGCGACCTGCCCGGTGATATGCTCCAGCAGAATGGTGGCTTCCTGCCGGATGCTCTCTTCGGTCTGGGTCCTCAGGGCGTTGAGCGTGCGTTTGAAGCTTATGGCTTGCTTCTGCTCCTCCTCGCTCGTCACTCTCTGCTGTTCCTTGTGGCTCTGATATTCTTCCTCATAGATGCACCGCCCCAGTGAGTTCATGCTGCCGCGTATGTCCCAGCGGTCGCTGTTCTCGATTTGTTCACGCACGTAGTCGAGCACCCACTGGCGCACGTCGGGCCGCTCGGAGAGGTGCTCCATGACGCTGTCAACAGCCCTCGCCACCACCTGGTTGCTGTTGAGCTCCACGCGCAACCCCGATGCCAGTCCCAGCTCATGGGCCAGCGTGCGCAGAATACTCTGGAAGAAGGAGTCGATGGTCTCCACTCTGAAGTGGCTGTAATCGTGCAGGATGGCGCTGAGCGCCTTCTTGGCACGCTTGCGCAGCTCGCCTGGTTCCAGGCTGATGCCCTGTCCGGCAAGGCATTCCTGCACCTTGCGGAGCATACCCTGGTCGCCGTCCAGGTCATTGCCCAGGGTGTAGAGTGAGGACAGGATGCGGTCTTTCATCTCGGCCGTAGCCTTGTTGGTGAAGGTTACTGCCAGGATGTGTTCGGCCTCATGGTCCGATGGGGTGGCAAGCAGAAGCGCCACATATTCGGCCGTGAGCGTGAAGGTCTTGCCCGAGCCTGCCGATGCCCGGTAGATGGTTAGCGGTGATTTCATACATTACAAAGGTAAGCATTATCTGCCTAACAGCAGAGCGGGAGGGAAAAGAAAATGGTGCTCCCTCTTGCAGATTCCGCTTCGCCATCCGGTGCGGGCCGTTTCGCGGAATCCCTTTCCGTGCTTGGCATGCGCTTGCCTGGTGCTTCTGTTATCTTCAAGGCATGATTGGGGATTGCCTTCTTCGTGCTTGACGTGGTGTGGCTCAGCGCTTGGTTCTCGTTTTCATGGTGCTACAGGCGCTTCCAAGTCGTGCTTCGGATTCGTATGCCTGCTGCTACGGGGTGCTCTGTGACGGCATTGAGGAGATGAGCGGGTGGGGTAGGATTCCAGTAGGAGGCCAATGGGAAGAATGGGGCAGTGGGGCGGGGGGGCGTACGCAATGCGGTGCGATGTCAAACGCTGCGCGCTGCGATGGCCGATGCAGCGCACTGCAACAGCCAACGCAGCGCGTTGTGTCATTTGGTGGAAAATGCCAACTTATTTGGCAGAGTGCTTCTTGGCCTGGCGCAGAGCCTTCTTGATGGGACGTGCCTCCACGCCCTCGAAGGTCATCTTGACGGGTGCGATGGTGCCGTCGGGCTGGAACACGAGGCGGTCTATGCAGGTCTCGCGGTAGTTGCCGTCGGTCTGGTCAATGGGGCGACGGTGATATACAATGTAATACTCGTCCTTGCCGGGAATCTGCAATACCGAATGGTGTCCTGCTCCACGCGCCACCTTGTCGTCCTTCTGCAGTATCTTGCCCTTGCGCTCAAAGGGTCCGAACGGGCTGTCCGACACGGCGTAAGCCACACAATAGTCGGGTCCTGTCCATCCTCCTTCGCTCCACATGAAGTAGTACTTGCCGTTGCGCTTCAGCATGAAGGGGCCTTCCACATAGCTCTCGCTGGGTGTCACCTCGTGGAACAGCTCCCCGTCGGGCCATGGGATGATAGAGAGCAGGTCGGAACTCAGGCGGCACATGTTGCAGTGCTTCCAGCCTCCGTAGAACATGTAATACTGCCCGTCGTCATCGCGGAACACGAACTGGTCAATGGGCTGTGCGCCATTGACGATGTCGTTAATCAGTGGCTTGCCCAGGGCATCCACATAGGGACCCTCGGGCTTGTCGGCTACGGCTACGCCGATACCGCCCACCTCGCCCTGGTGCACGTCGTTGGCACCGAAGAAGAGGTAGTATTTGTTGTTCGCCTCAATGATGGCCGGAGCCAGAGGTTGGGTCACGTCGCCGATCCCCAGACGGATGATGGTCTTCTCCGGATGCTCCGCAGAATAAGCGGCTACTTTCTTACCGATGGTGGAAAAAAGATAGCTTCCCGGCAGTTTCAGATAATTTTCATTTACTTTATACATAATATTCACTCCTCTTTGTGCCTCCGGCACTTGAATTTCTTAACACTTCTAACGATCCTCGACGCTGGATCTCAGCTCCTCCGGATCAAATTCTCCGGTAAATGCAGTCGCCGCCGCGCCTGTCATATAAACACAGTTATCTGTCTCATCCCACTGAATTTCCAGGTCGCCGCCCAACAGATGCACGGTCACTTCCCGCTCTGCGCAGCCGTTCAGAATCGCGGCTACCGCCGTGGCGCAGGCGCCGGTTCCGCAGGCCATGGTTTCGCCGGATCCACGCTCCCAGACGCGCATTTTCAGATTTTTGCGATCCATTCGTTCCACAAATTCGGTATTCACACGATCCGGAAAACGCTCATGCTGCTCAAATTTTGGGCCGATTTCCTCTATCTTTAAATCATCCACACCGTCCATAAACACAACTGCATGGGGATTGCCCATGGAGACACAGGTCATCTCATACACCTGATTGTCCACCACAATGGGAGCTGCTACCAGCTTATCCCCTTCGCCCACCACCGGAATCTCGGACGGCTTCAGGATAGGTTCCCCCATGTTTACACGGACTTTTTTTACCTTGCCGTTCTTGACGGTCAGCTTCAGATATTTCACTGCCCCTCCGGAAATAACACTGATCTCGGTCTTGTCGGTCAGACCGTTGTCGTAGACGTATTTCGCCACACAGCGGATGCCGTTGCCGCACATTTTTCCGTAGGAGCCGTCCGCATTGTACATGGCCATCTCAAAATCCGCTTCATCGGAAGACTGAATCAAAATCAGGCCGTCGGACCCGATCCCCTTGTGCCGGTCGCTGACCAGCCGCGCGATCTCGCCCGGATTTTCCAGACGCTCCTTCGTACAGTCCATGTATACATAGTCATTGCCGATTCCATGCATTTTTGTAAATTTC
>OLSQ01002859.1_pt1 | contig 11947 bp, 10 predicted proteins | sample 1672561 | NCBI WGS metagenome assembly OLSQ01 (sample SAMEA3136699, study PRJEB25190) | human gut metagenome | biome: human gut; feature: human-associated habitat; material: faeces | place: Austria | collected 2013 | reverse complement strand
TGAACCGCAAGGATTGCCAAGCAGAGCAAGTAAAACACGAGTATCCGATGATTATTGTGATGAACGGAACGATGCCAAGAGGTGCAAGTTAGAATTTCTCATCTTTTAATAAGATTCCTACACCTTTATAATATAATAGCGTACAGGGGGAACGATTTTTGTCGTTGTACCCTGTACGCCATTTTTGTTTCGCTATTATTAAGCAGTACCCTCCCCTTGTGAAACAGTGCCGTCGATTATCGGCTTGCGGTAATTACCAGTGAGAAGTGCTTGTATCTCGGATTCCGGATAGAGGGTTTTGCCGCATAATATAATGTAGGGCAAGATGCCTTGTTTGCGATATTCCTGCAAGGTGCGGCGACTAAGCTTCAAATGCTCGGAGAGTTCCTTGTCGGTGAGGTATCGCTCCCCATCCAAAGGTGGACTGTAGGACTCGATGAATGAGGATAGCCAGTTGTTGGCTTTCTTCAAGGATTGCATGGCGGTGTCTATCGACTTGCTCTCATGCGTAAGAAGTTGGTTCATGTTCATTGTTTACAATTTGGATTAAGTGGTGAATATAAAACGTGTTGGCTCGCCCAGGGTGAAGTTCTCGGCTTTGCCTTGGGCGAGTTTGGCTTTATGCTATACCGATTTGATTCTGGCGATAAGCGGAACGATGGCTTTGACCTCTTCGGGGCAGTAATAGAATTGGCGACCTATCTGGGTATGCCCCAAGAAACGGCGGTCACGAAGTTTTTGTAAGGTTCGCTGACTGATGCGAAGTTGCTGGCAGACCTCATGACCTGTAAGCCATTTGTTCAGACGCTTGCCGTTAGCCTTATGCTTCAGCAACTCCACTTTCTTTACCAAGGCATCGTATCTTGCCATCATCAAGTCGAATGCCTTCTTTTCCATTGTTACTACTTCCATATTCTCTGTTTTATTGGTTCAACAAATTCGGGTGCAAAGTTAATGTGTGTATGTTGAAAAACAATGAAAATGAATAACTGTGGCAGTGCTTTTCTGGGGTTTGCCGACCGCTTGGCAAGAAAAATCAAGAAAATTATACGTGGGTCATTAATGAGTTGTTAAACGGGTATTTCGCAAATGGTTAATTTTGCCACCGAGAAATAAAAACAACGAATTATATAACATTTCAAACGGAATTAGAATGGAAGTAATAACAATGGAAAGTGCAGCCTTTAAAAAACTGACAGAACAGTTGACAGAAATAGTCCAGTACGCGCGATTGGCAAATATGGCGTTTCAAGAGAACTTGACGGGTAAGGGATTGAAGCCGATGTTGACCAATGACGATGCAGCTAAGATGCTTGGTGTGAGCAAGCGCACCTTGCAGCGAATGCGCTCAGAGAACCGCATTGATTTTATTAAAATTGGCAATCAATGCCGATACCAAGTTGAAGCCATTGAAAGAATGGTTGAGGAACGAACAATAACAAAGGAGACATGAGCATGGAAGATGGAACATTGAGAAAACTGGAGTTATATCTCCATGACCTACACAAAAAGATAGACGGCATCTACGACATGCTGATGTTGAGACACGAACGAGAGACGGAGCAAAAAGGAAGTACTGCCATCAATGAAAAATTGCTCGACAACCAAGACCTCTGCCTCTTATTTCAAATCTCCCCTCGTTCCCTTCAACGCTATCGTAGTCTGGGAGTGCTTCCCTACAAGCGTTTGGGGCAGAAAACATACTACACGGAAGAGGATGTGATGCAGTTTGTAGAGAATAATGTAAAAGAATTCAAGAAAGAGAATGTGGAGCATTACTTGACTCGCATTCATCAGAAATTCAAATAACAACAGTATTCACCATTAAAAATTTACAATTATGGTACAAAAGAAAAAGAGTGATGAACAGGACGTGCTGGTGGTCCGTGACGAGAAGACGGGCGAGATCAGTGTCGTCGCCGGACTCAGCAGAGACGGCACACCGAAGCGAGCGCCCGCCATGGCGGAGAACACGCCCGATTTCCTGCGTTTTGACCGCAACAGTGACCTGATGGACAGTTTCTTTAGAAACTTCTTCCGCCAGTGCAAGGAGCCAAGCCGATTCGGATTCTACCGCATAGCGGCAGACCAGGTGGAAAACCTGCTTGGCGTGATGAAGGAGTTGCTGAAAGATCCGGAGGCTAACAAGGAGATTCTTTCCGCCCACAAGGTTGACACCTCCAATTATGAGAAAGAGGCAAAGCAATCGGAAGGTCAGGCGAAAGAAACCGCATCATCGGACGATGCGTCCAAGACGCAAGCTAACACAGAAAAAGAGAATGTATCATCTGAACAAACCAATGAAAAAGAGAACGACATGGAACAGAAACCAGAACAGACCGCAACCGAACAGCAGGCACAGACCGCTCCGGGTGTAAAGCAGAACCTCATTAGTGGTAACGATGTGAACCAGCAGGAACTTGGTGCCAAATATGGCATTGACTTCAACAGTATGAATGAGAAGGATATGAAAGCCCTGCTCAACTACGGCAAGACTGGGCTTGTGATTGTGAAGCCGACCTTCGGCGGTGAACAGATAGAGATACAGGCCCGTCTGTCATTCCGCAAGGACGATAACGACCAGTTGCAACTCGTGCCGCATTTCGTGCGCAACGAGCCAAAACTCGATGTCGCTTACAAAGGCTATACCTTCACTCCAGAGGACAAGAAGAACCTGTTGCAGAACGGCAACCTCGGAAAGGTTGTGGATTTTCCCGACAAAAATACAGGTGAACTGCGTCCTCATTTCATCAGTATCGACCGTCTCACCAATGAGATTGTGGACATCCCTACCAACAAGGTGCGCATACCCGATACCATCGGCAAGACACCTATTACCAAGGACGACAAGAGAGTGCTCTACTCAGGTATTCCGCTTCGCAAGGAGATTGAGCTTGCCAATGGGCGCAAGTTTACACCGCTGTTGCAGGTGAATGTGGAACAGCGTGGTGTGGAGTTCGTGCCTGGCAGCACAAGACAGGCGCAAGGTCAGAAACAGAATGGAGACAAGAAGCAAACCGCTGACAAGCAGGAGCAGAAGGCAGAAGGTGATGCAGGCGGTCAGAAGAAGCAGCAAGATCCCAACCACTGGCTCAATGAGGACGGCACCATCCGCCGACTCAACACCTATTTCAAGAAGGAACTGACCGAACAGCAGAAGGACGACTATGTGGCAGGCAAGACCATCGAGATCAAGGAAGTGCCCAACAAGAACGGCAGCGGTACCTATACCGCCTATGTGAAGTTCGACTTCAACAAGATGCAGCCACGTTCCTACCGCAACAATCCTGACCTCAAACAGGCGAAGGAACAGATTCCGACCAACGAGAACAAGGTACAAGTTGCCGTCAACGAGCAGGGTAAGACCCATGAGGCGACCAAGCACACCAAGGATCCGCTGAGTCCGGGACAGTCTGCGCCAAAGAACGAAAAGCAGCAGAAGGAACAGAACGCAGAGGAACAGAAGCCAAAGAGAAAGGCAAGAAGCGTGAAGATGTAGTTGCCGCCACTTGATCCACAGAGTTAATCATCCATCATAACAACCGACATCTGCGACCGTCTATCCCACGGTTGCGGATGTCACAAAAACAACAGAAAATGAAGACAATCATCGCAGAGAAACCAAGCGTAGCCAAGGAAATCGCCCACATTGTAGGAGCTGACAAGCGTGAGGAAGGCTATATGCAGGGCAATGGCTATTATGTGACATGGGCATTCGGACATTTAGTGCAGCCAGCCATGCCGGAAACCTACGGTATGAAGGGATTTCATGCAGAGAATCTGCCTGTGATTCCCGACCCATTCGTTCTTGTTCCCCGACAAGTCAAGACAGAGAACGGCTACAAACCAGATGCAGGTGTGCTTACCCAGATCAAGATAATCGGCAAACTGTTTGACAGCAGTGAGCGCATCATCGTAGCAACCGATGCCGGACGTGAGGGAGAGTTGATTTTCCGATACCTCTATGCGTATCTCGGTTGCCAGAAACCTTTCGACCGTCTCTGGATCAGTTCGCTTACGGACACCGCCATCCGTGAGGGACTTCAGAACCTCAGGGACGGCAAGGAGTATGACAATCTCTATCATGCAGCCAAGACAAGAAGCGAGGCAGACTGGCTCGTCGGCATCAACGGCACACAAGCCCTTACTATAGCCGCAGGACGTGGCACCTATTCCGTAGGTCGTGTGCAAACTCCGACCCTTGGCATGGTGTGCGAACGCTATTGGGAACACAAGCGTTTCGAGTCGAAACCGTTTTGGCAGGTACACTTCGGTGTGGTTGATGCAGACAGTGGCGATATACTGAAGTTCACATCTGCCATCCGATGGACAGACAAAGCCACCGCAACCGACATATATAATAAGGTGAAAGATACCGGTTCTGCCATCATCACAAAGGTAGTAACCAAGCGAAAGGTGGAGAAGGCACCGCTCCTTTACGACCTCACCACCTTGCAGAAAGAAGCCAACTCCCAGCATGGCTTCACGGCAGAGCATACACTCTCCATCGCCCAGAAACTCTACGAGGCAAAGTTCATCACCTATCCAAGAACATCAAACCGCTATATCTCGGATGATGTGTTTGCCACCCTTCCCAAACTCTTCAAGAATTTGGAGAATCATTCGGAATATGGAGAGAAAGTGAAACTCTTGCCTGGCAGTGAGGACTACAGCAAGAACAGCGTGAATGCAGCCAAGGTGACCGATCACCATGCCCTGCTCATCACAGAAAATGCAGCCATTGGTCTTTTCAAGGACGAGAAGATCGTTTATGACATGATATTGTGCCGGATGATTGAAGCGTTCTCGGCAGACTGCATCAAGGACATCACATCAGTATCGGCGCAAGTGGATCATGAAGTTGAGTTTGGCATCAGTGGCTCCATCATCCGACAGACTGGCTGGCGAGCGTTGTCGCTCAAGGAAAAGAACAACAGGCTGGACAAGGATGCAGACGCAACAGACAATGAGATCAAGGATCAAGTCATTCCCAACTGGCAAGAAGGACAGCATATCACTCTTTCTGGCTGCACCATCACGGAGGGCAAGACCAAACCAAAGCCATTGCATACGGAATCCACATTGCTTGCTGCTATGGAGACCGCAGGCAAAGAGATAGAAGATGATACGATGCGCCAGGCAATGAAGGACAGCGGTATTGGCACACCTGCCACACGTGCCGCCATCATCGAAACCCTGCTCAAACGAGAGTATATGGTGCGCCAGCAGAAGAAACTTGTGCCGACGGAAAAAGGACTCGCCCTGCATTCCGTGGTGAAGAACATGGCGATTGCCAATGTGGAGATGACGGGCAAATGGGAGGCGGAACTTGCCAAGATTGAACGAGGTGAAGCAAGTGCAGACGGGTTCCCCCATAGTATCGAAGGCTATACCCGTGAAATCACTGCGGAATTGTTAGGTTGTGACAGACTTTTCAGCCACAAGGATTCCGGCTGCCAGTGTCCTAAATGCAAGCAAGGTACCATGCAGTTCTTCGGAAAGGTAGTAAGATGCAGCAACAAGGAGTGCGGTATGCCAGTGTTCAAGCAGGTAGCAGGAAAGTTGCTCACTGATGCCGACATCACCGACTTGCTTACCAAGGGCAAGACCAGAACGCTCAATGGTTTCACCAGCAAGCAAGGCAAATCGTTCTCCGCAGCCATAGCCTTTGACGAGAATTTCAACACGAAATTTGTCTTTGCAGAGCGCAAAACAGCAGAAAAACGAGGAAATGTGAAGAGATACAAGAAATAGTTTGTACCTTTGCCACCGAAACATGGTTCATAAATGGTGTCTTTATTCAGGATGCTTTTATTTACTGTGGATTAAGTGGCGGCACTCGGAGGGATACCGAGTGCCTTTTTTCGGTATTAAACTATCATTATCAAGTTAATGTTTATCAAAATATGATAAACTCTCATCTTTATTTGTTACCTTTGCACACAAATTTCATTTATAACATGATGGATTCTTCAATAAATCGTATAAGAGTAGTCTTAGCTGAGCAAAATAAAACCAATCGTTGGTTGGCTGAGCAAATGGGTAAATCTGAGATAACAATAAGTAGATGGGTACAAAATAAATCACAACCATCTTTGGAGCAACTTTTGCAAGTTGCCAAATTATTATCCATAAGCCCTAAAGACTTAATTAATGACATCAACAATAGTGAAGCAGAAAATGTTTAGATATATAGAAAATAAAGATAGAACATTCCTTTTCGGTGCATACAGAGGGGAAAAATCGCAGTTGGAGTGGATATTGGGAGAAAAAACTCAACGATATGAGAAACTTTACAATATCCGTTTCAACCAAGATTTGTTTTCTCAAAGAAATGGTGGTACTCTTTCTAAAGTTCTGCCAGATTATATTTTAATATATAACACTCAAAATCCACAAGAGGGCTACCATCTGTTCCCTTGTGTAAATTCTTCCGTCAAAGAACAAGCGGAAATGGAACTATTAAAATATCCAAATCCTAATGGCTCTTATGTTGTCTTTTCTTTGGGAGAAGAATTGTCTGCGGAGCCGTTGAATATAAATGAACTGATAAAAGAGGCCTTTCCTAAAGGCGATAAAGAAATTCCCTTTGCTCCTAAATTGCTCAAAGGAAAAGATATCGCAAATGTAGTAGATAAATCTTTGAACCAGCCGAAAGTTGCTGTTTGCAAGCAGCACAATATTTTGCGCTTCATCGATTTGTTTGCTGGTATTGGCGGTATTCGTTGTGGACTTGAGTTAGCTGCCAAAGAAAAGGGGTTAAAGCCTGTATGCGTCTTTACTTCAGAAATCAAGCCTTATGCAGTTAAGGTCTTGCAAGAGAATCACCCTGGCGAAACAATAACTGGTGACATAACAAAGGTTGATACAAAGAACATTCCTGACTTTGACATTCTTTGTGCAGGTTTCCCATGCCAAGCTTTTAGCTCGGCAGGCAAGAGACAAGGCTTTGCAGACACACGAGGAACTATGTTCTTTGAAGTGGAACGCATATTAAAGGACAAACGTCCAAAAGGTTTTATCCTTGAAAATGTGGAAGGACTTGTAAATCACGATGGAGGCAAGACTCTACAAGTAATTGTAGATAGGCTCACAGCGTTAAATTACAAGTTTGACTTTCGTGTACTCAATTCTAAATACTTTGGAGTTCCGCAGGAACGAAAAAGAATATATATAGTTGGTAGCATTAACGACAAGCCAAATCTTGATAATTTCCCAATAACAGAATGCAAATTGGGGGATATACTTGAAACAGGATTGCCAACTGCAGACACTCCTTTCACAAGGGTTCTGCTTAAACACTTTACAATAGAGCAACTATACGGAAAATCCATTAAGGACAAGAGGGGTGGCAACACAAACATCCATAGTTGGGATTTGGAAATCAAAGGCTCTGTTACTGCAAAACAAAAGCAGCTTCTTGATACAATCTTGACTGAACGCCGTAAAAAGAAATGGGCAGAAATTATCGGTATTGATTGGATGGATGGTATGCCGTTGACATTGGAGCAAATTCGCACATTCTTTGATTCGCCAAATCTCGAAGAAATGTTGGAAAATTTAACGCAAAAAGGTTACTTGAAGTTTGAGCATCCAAAGAAACTCATTCGTGAAACAAATGAGAATGGAGTTGTAACCACTCACCGAGAGTACGACACAACTAAGCCAAAAGGCTACAATATTGTTGCGGGTAAATTAAGTTTTGAGATAAACAAGGTAATGTCACCAACTGAAATTGCACCAACCCTTGTTGCTATGGATATGCAGAAACTTTATGTTGGAGACAATGGTGGTCTTAGAAGATTATCACTTCGAGAGGGCTTGCGACTTTGTGGATATCCAGATGACATAAAGCTCAACGTAAGTGAAAAAGATGGATTTGATTTGTTAGGCAATACTGTTGTTGTACCTGTTATCAAAGCAGTTGCAGAACGGTTATTAGAATGTATAACTATAAAATAAATGTTTATGAAATTGACAGCGGCAGAAGTTTATAACAAACTTCTTAATGACGATAAAATATTAACCCAACAAGGGCGTATTACGTTTAAGTTTAGCGATGTTGACATTATTGTTAAGCAAAGGGATGTGGTTGGTAACATTATGCAGGAATGGCTTGAAGGTTGGCTTCGCCATAATGGTATAGAATATGCCCCAAATGAAAACACCCAAATGCCACCAGATGTATTTCTTGACCCACAAGACAAGAAACACAACCTTATGGAAGTGAAAGCCTTCAATTATGCAGCAAATCCAGGTTTTGACATTGCTGATTTTCGTATGTATGAGCGAGAAATCAAGGAGAAACCCTGGATGCTTGACGTAGATTACCTTGTTTTCGGCTATGACATGAGTGAAGATGGTGTAGTAACAGTAAGGAATCTTTGGCTAAAGAAAGTCTGGGAAATTTGCCGTCCAATGTTGTCTGGTTCAGGTAAGAATAAAGTCGTTTGGCCATTGAACCTACAAATAAAGCAAGGAGTGGTTCACAAAATTCGTCCTGCTAAGTGGTATGGAACATCAAAGAGTTTCAAAACATTTGAATGCGTAGAGGATTTTCTCTCAGCTGTTGAAGAAACTGTTTACAAGAACAAAGATACTCGTGATGATGGGCCAAGTTGGCTTGATGGTACATTAAGAAACTATGAAATATTCTATGGCAAACAACTTCGTGTGCCACGTTGGTATGAAATAGAAGGTAAATATTACTTGAAAAAGTAGAAACACATATCAGTCAAAATCAATGCTGTTCTCTGACAATAGGGGGCAGCATTGATTTTTATATTGAATCTTTTATTACCCAAATAGCAAGAAACCGCAATCGGCAAAATCCTTCTACATTTGGTGAACAAAGAAACTTGAATCAAAACCTCCACCAACATTTAAAAGTAATCTTTGATTGCAATCAACAGTTCCAATGACACATAAAAGTAGATATTGATCGCAATCAAAGGCTTCAACGAACTTAAAAATGGCTGTTGATTGCAATCAATACCCCCAACTGGTATCGAAAGTCGAAATATTTTCTAATCAATGCCTTCACCAAACCTAAAAGTATCTGTTGATTGTAATCAACACATTTCCCAAAATCAAAATTAAAGCCTTGATTACGAAATAGGACTACTTTCTTATAGAAACTTGCCTACTTTCTCATCAAAACCAGCCCACTTTCATATCAAAAGTAAGCCATTTACGATGCGTAAGTATATGCATCAGTTGCAGTATAAATTACATCAAGAAGTGTCATATCATTCAATTAGTATGTTGTCTCATTTCGTTCGATACACACATTCATATCGAACGGCACACACTTTCATATCGAACGAAATAAGAGCGTGTACCGAACGATAAGAAAGAATAAGCTTAGCTATTTTGCATGACTTTTGTGCATCATTTATAAAACAAAAATCCAGACCATGCAATCGTGAGGGAGTCGTTGGAAGCCTTGAAGGCAAGCATTCCCGAACCGATAGCCTTTGAGGACCTGGACTTCAACTTCGGTGAGCGTTGGATACCTACAGGTGTGTATTCCGCTTACATGAGCCACCTCTTCAATACACAGGTCAGCATCGTCTATTCCGACAGCATGGACGAATATTCGGCAAAATGCAGTATGAAGACCATGGCCATCACGGATGAGTATATGGTGAAGGGATATTACCGCCACTATGACGGCATGAGTCTTCTGAAACATGCCCTGCACAACACTTGTCCCGACATGATGAAGAGCATCGGTGAGGACGAGAACGGCAACGACATCAAGGTGCGTGACAGTGAGGGCATACAGCTCGCTAATGCCAAGATTGACGAAATCCGCAACGGGTTCTCTGAATGGTTGGAGGAGCAGTCTGACTCCTTTAAGGAACGCTTGACCACAATGTACAACCGGAAGTTCAACTGCTTCGTGCGTCCGAAGTATGATGGTTCTCACCAGACCTTCCCCGGCTTGGATCTGAAAGCCCTTGGCGGAAAGTATGGCATCAAGAGTGTGTATCCAAGTCAGAAGGACTGTGTATGGATGCTTTTGCAGAACGGCGGCGGGATATGTGACCATGAGGTGGGAACTGGCAAAACCCTCATCATGTGCATGGCTGCGCATGAGATGAAACGTCTCGGTATGGCTCACAAGCCGATGATTATCGGGCTGAAAGCCAATGTCGCGGAGATAGCTGCCACCTATCAGACAGCTTATCCCCATGCGAGGATACTCTATGCCTCGGAGAAGGACTTTTCCACCAAGAACCGTGTCAGTTTCTTCAACAACATCAAGAACAACGACTATGACTGTGTAATCATGTCGCACGACCAGTTCGGGAAGATACCGCAATCGCCAGAACTCCAACGGCAGATATTGCAGGCTGAGCTTGATACCGTGGAGGAAAACTTGGAGGTAATACGCACGCAGGGCAAGGACGTGTCGAGGGGAATGCTCAAAGGCTTGGAAAAGCGGAAGCAGAATCTGGAGGTGAAGTTGCAGAAGATAGCCTACAGCATCGAGCAGCGCACCGATGATGTGGTGGATTTCCGCATGATGGGCATCGACCACTTGTTTGTGGACGAGAGCCACCAGTTCAAGAACCTCATGTTCAATACCCGTCACGACCGTGTGGCAGGACTTGGCAACAGCGAGGGGAGCCAGAAGGCACTCAATATGCTCTTTGCCATCCGAACTATACAGGAGCGGACAGGCAGAGACTTGGGAGCGACATTCCTGTCGGGAACAACTATCAGTAACTCACTGACAGAGTTGTATCTGCTTTTCAAGTACCTGCGCCCCAAGGAACTGGAGCGTCAGGACATCCGTTGTTTCGATGCGTGGGCGGCAATCTTCGCCAAGAAAACTACCGACTTCGAGTTTAACGTCACCAACAACATCGTGCAGAAGGAACGTTTCAGATACTTCATCAAAGTGCCGGAACTTGCTGCCTTCTACAACGAGATAACCGACTATCGCACGGCGGAGGCAGTAGGCGTGGACAGACCACAGAAGAACGAGATCCTTCATAACATACCACCGACACCCGAGCAGGAGGACTTCATCCAAAAGCTGATGGAGTTTGCCAAGACGGGCGATGCCACCATCCTCGGCAGACTGCCATTGTCGGAAACAGAGGAAAAGGCAAAGATGCTCATTGCCACGGACTATGCCCGAAAGATGGCGCTCGACATGCGCATGATAGACCCGACTTGTGAGGATCATCCCGACAACAAGGCAAGCCATTGTGCGAAGATGATAGCCGACTACTATCATCGTTACAACGGCCACAAGGGCACACAGTTCGTATTCTCAGATTTGGGAACATACCGACCGGGCGAATGGAACGTATATTCTGAAATCAAACGCAAGCTGATAGAGGATTATGGAATACCTTCATCTGAAATCCGCTTCATTCAGGAGTGCAAGAACGAAAGGGCAAGAAAGGCGGTGATAGCAGCCATGAACGAGGGTTCGGTACGAGTATTGTTCGGCTCCACATCCATGTTGGGTACAGGTGTAAACGCGCAAAAACGGTGTGTGGCGATTCATCATTGCGACACACCCTGGGTGCGACATGAAGTCGCATAGATAATTGTTGGAATGATACTTTAAGTATCAGCTTTAACCCGCTGTTCCGTCAGCGGTAGCCTACCGACCGATGCACCTTAATGTTGTATTAAGCGGTCGGGACAAAGTACACTTTCGCAAGACAAGACAGAACCGTGAGGGGAAGTCAAGTATGGTTAGTATCATACCGTAGAGTGGCGAGGCTGGATAGTATGGTTAGCGTAAGCGAACTGTTAGTAAACTTCGTAATGTCGTAAAAGAGTGCAAGATACTGATACACTCTACCCAAAATGGGATGCGGTCAGATAATCCTCTCCATGGTAGGATTACACGGATGTAAAGACCGTCGGAGGATGAGACAGAACCTAACCTATCCGTTAGTTATCTATGTGGAACATGGTA
>OLSQ01002853.1_pt1 | contig 11956 bp, 6 predicted proteins | sample 1672561 | NCBI WGS metagenome assembly OLSQ01 (sample SAMEA3136699, study PRJEB25190) | human gut metagenome | biome: human gut; feature: human-associated habitat; material: faeces | place: Austria | collected 2013 | reverse complement strand
AAAAGGAGACATATACCGGATTTGATGCTGCCCTTGATGAAGAGCAGCAGATGCAGGAAGGAAAATATAAGAAAGCAGAGAAGTATTATGACAGTGTGTTCGGAGAGGTGGAAACCGAATCCCTTCCGCTTCCGGATGTAACCGGAAAGAACCCTGAAAAGGGATATCTGGAGAGAAAGCTTGCCGTTGCAGAAGACAAGATCCTTTCCTGCTGCGAGAAGCTTGGAGTGACACCGAATATTTTATTCACTGGTGTATTTGGTATTCTGATGTCCAGATATTCCAATGCAGACGACAGTCTCTTTTCCACGATTTATAACGGAAGAAATGATTCCAGACTGGAAAATACAGTCTGCATGCTGGTTAAGACGCTTCCGGTTTATTGCAGGTTTGAGCAGAAGACGACGATCCAGGCCTACATGACAGAGCTTTCCGGGCAGCTCCTGTCCTCCATGGCAAATGATATTTTCCCGTTTTCTGATATCTGTGCAAAATATGGATTCAATTCCGATCTTACCTTTGCTTATCAGGCAGAATTAAGTGACGATTACCCGATTGGTGATACCGTTGCAAGGGGACACGATCTTTCCCTTGATATGGCGAAAATGCCGCTGCTTATCCAGGTAAGGGAGTACAATAATGAATATGTGCTTACAGCGGAATTCCGCAGTGACATGTACAGTGATGCTTTTGTAGACGGTATGCTGGACGCCTATGAAGCAGCTATGGACTCTGTACTGAAAAACAAGTACGTTTCAGAGGTTTCCATTATTTCAGAGAATGCAGTTAAAAAGATTGCAGAATTTAATGATACTGCCTGTGAATATGACAGGACGAAAACTATTTCCAACAGATTTGCGGAAATGGTACAGACTATACCGGAGCATACGGCTGTTGTATTTAAGGACAAGAAGTTCACCTATAAGGAACTGGATGAGATCAGTGACAGGCTTGGAAAATATATTGCTTCTCTTGGAATTGGAGCAGAAGATGTCGTGTCTATTCTGATTCCCCGCTGTGAGTATATGGCCATTGCGCCTATGGGCGTTATCAAAGCCGGTGCAGCCTATCAGCCGCTCGATCCGTCTTATCCGAAGGACAGACTGATGTATATGCTGGAGGATTCTGCTGCCAAACTGCTGATCGCAGACAGAGAGCTTCTGCATCTGGTAGATGGTTATCAGGGACCTGTTTTATATACCGATGAAATCATGCAGCTTGAAGATGTGGATGCAGAACTGAAAAAGCCGCAGCTTCATGACCTGTTTATCTTACTCTATACCTCAGGCTCGACCGGTGTACCGAAGGGATGTATGCTGGAATATGGAAATATTACCGCATTCTGCCACTGGTACGGGAAATATTACAGTATTGATCCTGATTGTAAGATAGCTGCCTATGCGTCCTTTGGCTTTGATGCTTCCATGATGGATATTTACGGTGCACTTACGAATGGTGCGCAGTTACATATTATTCCGGAGGAGATCCGTCTGGATTTCATCGGACTGCAGAAATACTTTGAAGAAAATGGCATTACCCATTCCTTTATGACGACACAGGTCGGAAGACAGTTCGCACTGGAAATGGATTGTAAGAGTCTCCGTTATCTTTCCGTGGGTGGAGAGAAGCTGGTTCCCTGTGAGCCGCCCAAGGGTTACAGATTTGTCAATGTTTACGGGCCTACAGAAACGACTGTTCTTGTAACAGCATTTGAAGTGGATAAATACTACCCTAACATACCAATCGGCAAGGCACTGGACAATGTCAAGCTTTATATTACGGACAAGGCAGGTCATATGCTGCCCTATGGTGCCTGCGGAGAACTGATGATCTCAGGCTTCCAGGTTTCCAGAGGATATCTCAATAAGCCTGAGAAAACGGCTGAGGTTTATACAAAGAATATTTATGATGATACCGAAGGCTATGAGGTTCTGTATCATTCCGGAGATGTGGCAAGATACCTTCCGGATGGAAATATCCAGATCATCGGCAGAAAGGATTCCCAGGTCAAGATCAGAGGCTTCAGAATTGAACTTTCCGAAGTGGAAGAGGTCATCAGAAGATATCCTGGTATCAAGGATGCGACAGTTGTTGCATTTGATGATCCGAATGGCGGAAAATATATTGCAGCCTATGTGGTATCCGACAGTGAGGTGGATATTAATGGATTAAATGATTTCATTAAGGAAACCAAGCCTGCCTATATGGTGCCTGCAGTTACCATGCAGATCGATAAGATCCCGCTGAACCAGAACCAGAAGGTAAATAAAAAGGCACTTCCTGTACCTGAGAGAAAAATAGAAGAGATCATAGCGCCGAAGAATGAGATCCAGCAGAAATTATTTGACTGTATCGCAGATGTCCTTGGCTATCAGGAATTTGGTATTACCACAGATATTTATGAGGCAGGACTGACTTCCATCAGTGCGATCAAGCTGAATATCCTGATCTCCAAAGCGTTTGATATTGTCATCAAGACATCGGACATCAAGGATCATCCGACGATTGAGATGTTGGAGGGCTTTGTCCAGACTGCAGGAAAAGAAACAAAGAGAGAAATACAGGAAAATTATCCGCTTACCAATACACAGGAGGGAATCTTTATTGAATGTACAGCCAATATGGGCTCTACCATTTATAATATTCCTTACCTTCTGAAGCTGGATAAAAAGGTAGACCTTGAGAAGCTTGCAGAGGCCATTGACAGTACGATAGAGGCACATCCTTATCTGAAGACCCGTCTCTTTATGGACGAAAACGGGGATGTCCTGCAGAAGCGTGATGACAGCTTAAGCTGCAAGACACAGATCATCAATGGAATGAACAGGGAAACGCTGGTCCGTCCGTATATGCTGTTTAATGATCAGCTTTTCCGGTTTGAAATTTACAGAACCTGTGACGGAAATTATCTGTTCCTTGATATTCATCATATTATCGCAGACGGTACGTCCCTTGGTATTATCCTGAATGATATCAACAGGGCTTACAGCGGAGAAAAGCTGGAGGCAGAAAAGTATACCTCCTATGATCTCGCACTGGATAACCGCGATGCCCTGAAGAGTGATACCTATAAAAATGCAGAGAACTATTATAAATCGGTATTTGAAAATAAGGGTGGAAGTATAAGCTTCTATCCGGATAAGAACGGAGCAGTTCCGACTGCGGCGACTTATCACAGAGAGGTTACAGAGATTTCTGTGCAGCAGGTAAAGGATTTCTGCAAGAAGCATGGAATCACAGAAAATGTGTTCTTCATTTCTGTATTTGGCCTTACACTTGGTAAATATAATTTCAGAAGGGATGCGGTATTTACTACCATTTATCATGGAAGAAATGATTCCAGACTTTCAGAAACCGTTGGTATGCTGGTAAAGACACTTCCTGTTTACACGGATTTTGCGGGAAGCTTAAAGGATGGCCTGCTTGCGGTACAGCAGCAGCTGATCAACTCCATGAACAACGATATTTATCCATTTTCACAGATCAGCCATGAGTTCAGCATCAAGGCAGATGCCATGGTGATCTATCAGGGAGACAATTTTGCGTTTGATACGATTGGCGGTGAATATGCACAGGAAGAACCGATCAGCCTAAATGCAGCGAAAGCACCGGTTTCTATCAGTATTTCCATTGACCGGAACAAATTTGTCTTCGAAATTGAGTACCGTGGGGATATGTACTATGAGGATACGATGAAATACCTTGCGGACAATCTGGAAATTGCGGCAGGTGGAATCTTAAGAGAACAGGAACCGGATGACATTAAGCTGCTGTTTGAAGAAAAGACAACGATGGAGGATGATCCGGAGCATGCAGGAAAGACCTTCGTGGATCTGTTCCGGGAAGCTGTAGAAAAATATCCGGACAGACCGGCAGTAAGAGATGGAAAGGGCGAAATTACTTACCGTGAATTGGACAGAATGTCTGATTACGTTGCACAGAAGCTTACCGAAAACGGCTTTGGCAGAGAGCAGGCCGCAGGTATTCTGTGCGGAAGAACCAGGGAATTTGCGGTTGCTTATGTGGGCGTTATGAAGGCCGGCGGAGCTTATGTTCCATTGGATCCGGAGTATCCGCAGAGCAGAATTGAGTATATGTTAAAGGACTCCGGGGCGGACAATCTGCTTGTGATTAACCAGTACCGTGAACTGGTCAGCTTCTATGACGGAAATATTTTAAGTCTGGATGAGGTTGCAGAGGCATCGAAAGACTTTACACTTTCCGTAGAGCTTACGTCGCCGAAGCCGGAAAACCTTGCGTACATGATTTATACCTCCGGTTCCACAGGAAAGCCGAAGGGTGTTATGCTTGAACAGCGGAATCTGCTCAATCTGATTGAATACATCCGGCTGACCAGAAAAACTTCACCGGATGATATCGTGGCAGAATTTGCAAGCTTCTGCTTTGATGCATCGGTCATTGACCTGTTTGCTCCGCTTACCGCAGGTGCATTGCTGTATATTTTCCCGGAGGATATCCGGAAGGATGCTGTTGCTGTTGCAAAATGCATCCAGGATCAGAAGATTACCAGTGCTACATTCCCGACACAGATGGGTGAACTGGTAACAGAGCTGCTTGAAGATGCTCCGTGTCTTAAATTCGTTACCCTTGGCGGTGAGAAATTCAAGCATTACAGGAACCGTACCTATCAGATGATCAATGGCTACGGCCCGACAGAAAATACGGTATCTTCCACAGAGTTCTGGGTAGATAAACAATATGACAACATACCGATCGGCAAGTCCCAGCGGAATGTCCGCAGCTATGTTGTCAGCGAAGATCTGAAACGGCTTCCGGTTGGTGCATCCGGCGAGTTATGCCATGCAGGACGACAGATTGCCAGAGGGTACCATAACCTTCCGGAAAAGACCGCATCGGTATTTGTGGAAAATCCGTATTCCGTATGTGAAGATGACAAGCGTCTTTACCGTACCGGTGATATGGTACGAATGAAGGGTGACGGAAATATTGAGTATATCGGCAGAATTGATTCGCAGGTCAAGATCCGTGGATACCGTGTGGAGCTTGGTGAAATCGAGGGTGCCGTTCTGAAGCATGAACTGGTAAAGAATTCGGCAGTTACTGTTGTGGAAAAGGGCGGAAACAAGTATATTACCGCATATTATACGGGAGAGAGCATTCCGGATGAGGAGCTTAAGACCTTCTTAGAGCCGTTGATTCCTGATTACATGATGCCGTCCTTCTTTGTTCATATTGATGAAATGCCCGTAACCCCGGGAGGAAAGATTGATAAAAAGGCACTTCCTGTACCGGAAGTAGCTGTAAACAACACAAGCTATGTAGAGCCGGTTACCATGGTTCAGAAGACCCTTTGCGAGATCTTTGAAAAGGCACTGGGAACAGAGAAGGTGGGAATCGAGGATAACTTCTTTGATCTGGGAGGCTCTTCACTTACCGCATCGAAGGTTGCCGTGATGTGTCTTTCCAGGAATATTTCGATTGTATATGCCGATGTGTTTAAACATCCTACCGTTCGTGAACTGGCAGCAATCGTGGATGATCAGGCATCCGCAGAAAGCCCGCAAAGCAATAATGAGTTTTCTGATTACAACTATAACAGGATCCAGAGCGTCATCAGCGGAAATGTGGAAGAGAATGCAGACCGGATCACCAAGGAAGAACTTGGAGATATCATGATTACGGGTGCGACCGGTTTCCTTGGAATCCATATTCTGAAAGCATACCTCGACAATTACGAAGGAAAGGTTTATTGTCTGGTGCGCAAGGGCTCTTATGAATCCATGGAAAAACGAATGATGCATATGCTGATGTATTATTTTGATAATCCGTGTGAGGAGCTGTTCAAGGATCGCATCGTCTGTGTGGACGGTGACATTACCTCAAAAGAGCAGGTGGAAAGCTTTGGCGCTTATAAATTCCGGACGCTGATTAACTGTGCGGCCTGTGTAAAGCATTTTGCAGCCGGTGATGTCCTTCAAAAGATCAACGTCCATGGTGTTGAGAACCTGATTGAGTTCTGTAAGAACAATGGGCGCAGGCTGATCCAGATTTCAACCGTTTCCGTTGCAGGAGAGGGATCAAATGGTGTTCCGCCGATGGACAGAGTCTTTGGTGAAAATGATCTGTATATCGGACAGAGTATTACCAATGAATATATCCGCACGAAGTTCCTTGCAGAGCGTGCGGTACTGGAAGCGGTTTCCGGTGGACTTGATGCAAAGATCATCCGTGTAGGTAATCTGATGAGCAGAAACTCCGACGGGGAATTCCAGATTAACTTTATTACCAACGGATTCCTGCGAAGTCTCAGAGGATATAAGGCAATTGGCAAGTTCCCGATGGGTGGCATGCATGAGGTTGCGGAGCTTTCACCGATTGACTCAACGGCACTTGCAGTATTGAAGCTGGTACAGACTGACCGGAGATTTACCGTATTCCATGCCTGCAACAGTCACCATATTTATATGGCGGATCTGATTTATGCAATGCGCAGTTACGGATTTAAACTGGACATCGTAAAGGACGAAGAGTTTGAGGAGGCAGTAAAGGAATTTGCAAAGAACGGTAATGATTCCGATGCCGTTTCCGGACTGATTGCCTATACCTCACATAATGAAAATGAGATCTATACGATGAATACAGCAACCGGTTCACGGCACAGGTTCTTTACCGGCTGGATTATAAGTGGCCGGTTACCGATGACCGCTACCTTGAAAGTGCAATCGAAGCACTTGACAGACTTGCATTTTTTGACTGATCGGATGTGACCGGACGGAAGGAATGAGCCGGCTGCTGTTGGATGCAGGATGATCCGATTATAGGAAATTATGGATAGATAGATGGAGGAAATAAGAATGGAACTGATAACCAAAAAAGATGGAAGCAATGTAACAATTGAAATTACCGGCTGGCTGGATACACAGACTGCTCCTCAGTTGGGAGAAGAGCTCGCGAAGCTTGATGACAGTGTGACAAGTCTGGTATTTGACTTTGATAAGCTTGAATACATTTCTTCTGCAGGATTACGTCAGGTAATTTCTGCATATAAGAAAATGTCCGGAAAAGACGGCTTCAAGATCATCAATGTTTCGGATGAAGTGTTTGATGTGTTCAGTCTGACCGCATTGGATCAGAAAATCCAGATTGAGAAGCGATGAAATTATACCGGATCCATATCATTCATATGGATGATCCCTTGCAGAATCAAAGACTCCTCGAACTGGTATCTCCAAAACGTAGGGAAAAGGTCATCCGGTATCGCATGCCGGATGACCGTAAGAGAAGTCTTGGCGCAGGGATCATCCTGAGAGAGATCTTACGGGAGAACGGACTTAACGAAAGTGACCTGCGGTATTCGGAAAACGAGAAGCCGGTTGCAGATTCTGTATTTTTCAATGTGTCCCATGCAGGAGATTATGTGGTGGGAGTATCCTCCGATTGTGAGGTGGGATGTGATATTGAAAAGATCCGGAAGGCACCGATGGAAATCGCGCAGAGGCATTTTCGGGCAACGGAATCGGCATATATCGACGCATCCACTGACAGGGACAAGGCATTTTTTACCTTATGGACATTGAAGGAGAGCTATATGAAGATGACCGGAAAAGGAATGAGCCTGCCGCTTGATGCCTTTGAAATAGTCTGTACGACAGATGGATTTGTACTTGGAAAATCTCCGGAAAAGCCATGCTTTTTTAAAAATCTGGAATTTGACGGCCATATCTTTTCTGTCAGCAATGAAACGGATTTTGTGATAACGGAAGCTGATTTTGAGGATCTTCCAGTTGAAAAGATGATATAGTAAAGATCTTATGCTTTTAATGAGATTACGTCTTAATGATATGTTTTAGTGAGTTTGCATTTTTGTAAACTTATGTGAAGTAGTAATTCAGAGTCATAACAATTATGGTAATTTGTACATGAATGCATGCATTCGTAAAGACATTTGACATGATTGCCATGACTCTGTTTTTAGTAATAAGTAAGTAGAAAATCCTGTAAATTGGTGCATACTATAAAGGTGCATGAAAAGAAATACACAGGAAATGGAGAAGAAGAATTGACAAAAGCAGAAAATAGTGTAAGATAGCCATAGAAAAGAATACCTATTAATCAAGTAGGTAACAGGGTAAATAAAAGGATTCAGAATATATGATCGAAAGGATCAGGAGAGGAAGAAACATATGATTTATTTAGATAACGCAGCCACAACAAAGTGCGCTCCGGAAGCAGTGGAAGCGATGCTTCCCTATTTGGGAGAAAAATATGGTAATGCGAGCAGCATTTATGCTCTTGGATCAGAATCCAGGAAGGCAGTCAGTAATGCAAGAAGAATCATTGCAGAAAGTCTTAACTGTACGCCACAGGAAATTTATTTCACAACAGGCGGTTCAGAGGCAGACAACTGGGCATTGATTGCGACAGCAGAAGCAAATGAAAAGAAAGGAAAACATATCATCACAACAGCAATTGAGCATCATGCGATTCTGCATACCTGCGATTATCTTGCCGGGCGTGGCTTTGAAATTACCTATCTTCCGGTGGATGAAGACGGAATTATTTCTTTGGAAGAGTTAAAGAAGGCTATCCGCCCGGACACCATTTTGATTTCGGTGATGACGGCCAATAATGAAATCGGATCCATCCAGCCGATCAAAGAGGTGGGAGAGATTGCGAAGGAACATCATATTCTGTTCCATACGGATGCCGTGCAGGCCTACGGACATATTCCGATTGATGTTGAGGACATGCACATTGACTTTTTGAGCGCAAGCGGACATAAGCTGAACGGACCTAAAGGTGTCGGTTTCCTTTATATCCGTAACACCGTAAAGATCGGTTCCTTTATCCATGGCGGTGCGCAGGAACGGGGAAGAAGAGCGGGTACAGAGAATGTGCCCGGTATTGTCGGATTTGGTGTAGCAGCAGATCTTTCCATGAAGAATATGGAAGCAAATCAGAAGAAGGAAACGGAGCTTCGGGATTATCTGATTGGACAGATTGAAGCAAATTTCCCGAACAGCAAGCTAAACGGCAGCAGATCAAACCGTCTTCCGAACAATGTGAACTTCAGCTTCCCGTTTATCGAAGGTGAATCCCTGCTGATTATGCTGGATATGAAGGGAATCTGTGCATCCAGCGGTTCCGCCTGTACTTCAGGATCCCTTGATCCATCCCACGTACTGCTTGCAATCGGACTGCGGCATGAAATGGCACATGGTTCACTACGGCTTACACTGAGCCATGAGAATACAAAGGAAGAAATGGATACGGTGGTGCGTGAATTAAAGGTGATCGTAGACCGCCTGCAGGCAATGTCTCCTTTGTATGAAGATTTTATAAAGAACAATCCGGATGGAAAATTTGATTGGAGGACCTATCATGTACAGTGAAAAAGTAATGGATCATTTTACAAATCCCAGGAACATGGGTGAAATAGAGAATGCCAGCGGAGTAGGAACCGTTGGTAATGCCAGGTGCGGCGATATTATGAGAATTTATCTGGATATTGATGACAACCAGATTATACGGGATTGTAAGTTCAAGACCTTTGGATGCGGTGCGGCTGTGGCAACCAGCAGTATGGCAACCGAGCTGGTAAGGGGAAAGACCATACAGGAGGCCTTACAGGTAACCAACAAGGCTGTCATGGAAGCACTTGACGGATTGCCGCCTGTGAAGGTACACTGTTCTTTGCTGGCAGAAGAAGCAGTACATGCTGCTTTATGGGATTATGCGGAGAAAAACGGCATTACCATCGAAGGTTTAAAGAAGCCGAAGAACGATATCCACGAGGATGATCCGGAATAAATAAAGCAGCGTTAGGAACAGAAAGTTGAGATAACGCATGAAAAAGAAAGTGGTAGTCGGGATGTCAGGAGGAGTGGATTCCTCCGTGGCAGCCTGTCTGTTAAAAGAACAGGGATATGATGTCATCGGTGTGACGATGCAGATCTGGCAGGAGGAACAGCCACAGCAGGTTTCCAATCGGGGAGGCTGTTGTGGCTTAACTGCCGTTGATGATGCAAGACGGGTTGCAGAGGTACTGGACATTCCTTACTATGTCATGAATTTCCGTCAGGAATTTCAGAAGAAGGTGATTGACTATTTCGTGGAGGAGTATCTGCATGGCAGGACACCGAATCCCTGCATTGCCTGTAACCGCTATGTGAAGTGGGAGTCTCTCCTTCAGCGCTCCCTGGAAATCGGAGCAGACTACATTGCAACCGGGCATTATGCCCGTGTGGAAGTCCTTCCCAATGGAAGATATGCGATCCGTAACTCCGTAACGGCAAGCAAGGATCAGACGTATGCCCTTTATAACCTGACGCAGAACCAGCTGGCGCATACACTGATGCCGGTTGGAGATTACACCAAGGAAGAGATCCGGAAGATTGCGCAGGAGCATTATCTGCCGGTTGCTCATAAGGCAGACAGTCAGGACATCTGCTTTGTGCCGGACGGGGATTATGGAGCCTTCTTACAAAGAGAGGCGCCAGACCGGATGCCGGGGCCCGGAAACTTTGTGACAGAGGATGGGGAAATCCTTGGAACCCATAAGGGAATTACACATTACACCGTCGGACAGAGAAAGGGACTTGGAATTGCCATGGGGCATCCTGTTTATGTATCTGAGATCCGGCCGGAAACCAACGAGGTTGTGATTGCACTTGAGGATGTGTATTCGTCTTTTCTTACCTGTAATCAGTTGAATTTTATGGGTATGGAAGATTTAAAAGAGCCAAGGCGAGCCTTTGCAAAGGTTAGATATTCCCATAAGGGTGAATGGTGCACGATCGAACAGACCGGAGAGGATGAAATCCTGTGCACGTTTGAAAAGCCGGTCCGTGCCATCGCTCCCGGTCAGGCATGCGTCTTTTATGATGGAGAATATGTGCTCGGCGGCGGAACGATATGTAACTATTCAGAGCCATGCAAATTATAACAATATGGACGCGAATGCTTGCTTTCGTAAGGACATTTGGCATAATTTATATGGCGAAGTAACCACATGAGTAAAATGAAAGCTGTGATAGCAGCGGTTTTACGAATGGGGTTCTGAATAGTTACGATAATTAAAAATAGAAAGTGAGAGAAAACAATGCCAATCAAAGCAGATTATCATTTACATTCTTCTTTTTCCGGAGACAGTCAGACTCCGATGAAGCAGATGATTGAGAGGGGAATCGAACTGGGACTTTCCACGATGTGCTTTACGGAACACATAGATATGGATTACCCCTATGACAAAAAGGAAGATGAGGGAATGTTTGATCTCAATACCTATTCCTATCTGTATGATCTTGCATGTGCCAAGGGTGATTATGCGGATAAGATTAAGATTCTCTTCGGTATCGAGATCGGTGTACAGCCGCATCTTGCCTTTAAACTGGCAGAATATGCCAGGACTTACGAGTTTGATTTCATTATTGCATCCTCCCATGTCTGCAATCATAAGGATCCGTATTATCCGGCCTTTTTTGAAGGCAGAAGCGATGAAGAGGCCTATCGGGAATATTTTTCTTCGATTATGGACAATCTGGAAGCGTTCCCTGATTTTGATGTTTATGGCCATCTGGACTATGTAGTCCGCTATGGAAAGACCAAGGATGCAGAATACAGCTATCAGAAATATCAGGATGTAATTGATCCTGTTCTGGAGAAGATTATTGATCTCGGAAAGGGCATTGAACTGAATACAGGTGCCATCCGTCATGGGTTAAAGGAGCTGAACCCATGTAATGATATTTTGCGGCGTTACCGGCAGCTTGGAGGAGAGATCATTACCGTTGGCTCAGATGCCCACGAACCAAAGTATATTGCAGATGGTTTTGACCGTGCGTCGGAGGTTTTAAAGGAGTGCGGATTCCATTATTACACCACGTTTGATAAGAGAATTCCGGAATTTCACAAGTTGTAGGTAACAGTTCAGCCATGCAGAAATGATTGTGTAAGATGACCGTGGGAGCTTGCT
>OLSQ01002852.1_pt1 | contig 11965 bp, 8 predicted proteins | sample 1672561 | NCBI WGS metagenome assembly OLSQ01 (sample SAMEA3136699, study PRJEB25190) | human gut metagenome | biome: human gut; feature: human-associated habitat; material: faeces | place: Austria | collected 2013 | reverse complement strand
GGGGGCGAGCGTCAGTGAGGTCATCTCCACCAGGTCGGCGCGGCGGCATTCGTAGATGTCGGCCCCGGCGGCAGCGTTGCCGGGAGAGTGTGCGGCCAGCCACTCGGGCGTGGCGGCCAGGTAGCGCAGGCGGAAGGCCCCGAGCGTGTCAAGCACGCACTTGGTGCCTTCGGCTGCGAAGAGTCCGCTGCGGCGCCGCCCCTTGGCGGTGGCCAGCGAGGCAGTGAGCTTGCGCAGTGCGTTGGTGGGAGCTGATGCGGGCCTGTCGGTCATGGGCTGGTGAAATCAGAACTGGTATCCGGCACGCCGGACGGCGGCGATGTCGTCGTCGATCTTCGAGCCAATGGTTGTGAGCATGTCGCCGACGAGTCCGCCGTTGATGCCTATGCGCATGGCCTGTTGCTGGACGTCGGCGCTGAGGCGGGCGCGGCCGCCTGCGAAGCGGAGCGTGACGGTGGGATGCGCGAGGCGGAAGAGGGCGATCGTGTCGAGTATTTCGTCGTCGGATATGGGCGGTGTGCCGGCGAGCGGCGTGCCGGGAATCGGCGACAGTATGTTGATCGGAATCGAATGGGGACGGGCGCGGCGCAGTGTCAGAGCGAATTCGGCGCGCTGGCGGGCTGTCTCGCCCATGCCGATGATGCCGCCGGAGCACACCTCGAAACCGATCCTGTGGGCGGCTTCGATCGTGGCGAGCTTGTCGTCGATGGTGTGGGTGGTGCAGAGTGTGCGGAAGTGCGAGGGGGCCGTCTCGAGATTGCAGTGGTAGCGGCGTACGCCGGCGTCCCACAGAGTCTGAAGCTCGTCGGGTGTGAGCAGTCCCATGGAGGCGCATGTGCTGATGCCGGTCTCGTCCTTGGCACGGCGCAGCATGGAGGCCATCTTCTGCAGGGCCTCGCCCTTGACGGAGCGGCCGCTGGCCACGAGCGAAAAGCGCATGACGCCGCGCGAGGCGTTGTGGCGGGCCATGTCCATGCAGTGGTTCTCCTCAATCAGCGGATAGGTGTCGCAACCGGTGTGGTAGTGGGCCGACTGGGCGCACCACTTGCAGTTTTCGGAGCATTTGCCCGAGCGGGCATTGACGATGGAGCACGAGTCGAAGCGGCGCGGACTCAGAGCGGCTGTCACTTCGGCGGCCGCCTCGCGCAGCTCGGCGGAGGGAACGTCGAGCAGGGCGTACACCTCATCGTCGGTGAGTGTGCCTCCGGCGAGTACTTTTTCTTTAAGATCTTTGATAACTGGCATTGTCGAAATGTTTAGCCGCCGCGGGGCTGTGCCGGGCGCGGCGGCCGGATGATCGGTTGGCGAAGGCTTGGGCCGGCGTCAGAGTTCCAGCTCGTTGAAGCCTCCGGCCTCGAATTCGTCGGGCGAGAACTGGTCGGAACCCAGGAAGTCCTCGTCGAAATCATCGGGAATGGCGGCAGCGGCGGCTTTGGCGGCCTTGGCGTCCATCTGCTTGTCGAATTCGTCGAGATCGACGTGCTGGGCAGGTGCCTGGCCCAGGGAGAGCGAGCAGACGGGGTCCTTGAGAGTCTTGCCGGCGGTGAGCTCGGTCATTTCCATGAACATTGCGCGGTCGGTCATATAGTCGAACACGAATAGCAGGCGCTGGCCCTCGTCGTCGATGAAGTCTTCGAGTACGGCGTCGTCCATGAGCCACACGTCCTGATCGCTGTCGAAGCCCATGTCCTCGTAGCAGATCTCTTTTTCTTTCTCCCAGTTGTCGTCGCAGATAAAGAAAGAATCCATCTGGGTCTTGTCGTAGCCGACAGAGTCGCAGATGGCGTTTTTCAGGTCGAGGAAGGTGGCCTGCGCGTCGATCTGGATCTCGCGTTTGAAATTTTCGGCGCCGTCCGATACTATTCTGAATTTGAATATCATTTTGAGAGTCTTATTTTGGATTGTTTTTTCTATTTTCGTTCAGGTGTCAATTCACCCTGCGAAATAACAAAAGTAAAACGAAAAATACAAATAAAAAGTAAAAGAATATTCAAAAAAATGACTTACCCCGCGCCGGCGCGGCCTCGCGGCCACCCCGGGCGGGGTATGAAATACAGTTAATTACCTAATTTATGAGAAGTGATTTTTTTCAGTGCAGAGTGGCTGTCTCTGCTCCAACCAAAACAGTTCAGTTAAAAACTCATTTTTAATCAGTGCAAAGTTACGCCCGGAATCAGTCTTCCGCAATACTCTGAAATAGGTATTTTAATGGCTTGGGTCGAGGCGTACAGGTACATATAATTATGTATCTGTGAAAAAGCGGCAGCCGCCCGGCGTGGATGCGGGTGGCTGCCGTGTGTGCGGAGTATGCGGCCGGGTATCAGGCTTCGGGAGCCGTCACTGAAGGCTTGGCTTCCCATCCCAGGGCGCTTGCGCCGAGGACGGCGGCGTCGGCTTCCTTGAGTTCGCTGAGCAATACCTTGGCCTTGCCCTTGAAGCATGTCATCATGTTGCGTTCCATGGCGGCGCGGAGGGGCTTCAGCAGCAGATCGCCCGACTTGGCCAGACCGCCGAAGAGGATGAATGCGGCGGGCGACGAGAATACCATCATGTCGCAGAATGCCTCGCCGAGAATGGTGCCGGTGTAGTCGAAGATGTCCTTGGCGAGTTTGTCGCCGTTGACGGCGGCGTCGTAAACGTCCTTCGATGTGATCTGATCGATGTCGAGATTGCGCAGGAGCGACGGCTCGGTGCGGATCTCGAGGAACTCGCGGGCCGTGCGCGCCACGCCGGTAGCCGAGCAGTAGGCCTCGAGGCAGCCGGTACGGCCGCAGCCGCAGAGGCGGCCGTTGTTGCGCTTGACGATCATGTGGCCGAGCTCGCCGGCGAATCCGTCGTGGCCGTATACGACCTGGCCGTTGATGACGATGCCGGAGCCGACGCCCGTGCCAAGTGTGATCATGATGAAATCCTTGATGCCGCGTGCGGCGCCGTAGGTCATCTCGCCGATGGCGGCGGCGTTGGCGTCGTTGGTGATTGCCACGGGAATGCCGAATTTTTCTTCAACGAGGCGGGCCAGGGGGAGGGGAGTGGGCCAGGGGAGGTTTACTCCGTCCTCGATGATACCGGTGAAGTAGTTGGCGTTGGGGGCGCCGATGCCGATGCCGTGGATTTTGCCGATGGCGTCGTTGGCTTCGATCAGGCGCGATGCCTCGGTGTATAATTCGTTGATGTAATCTTCGACGTTATTGTGTTTTGCGGTCTTGATGGATCCGCTGGCAATCACCATGCCGCGGGTGTCGACAATGCCAAAGACGGTGTTCGTGCCGCCTATGTCAATGCCCATTACGTAAGGTTTCATTCTTGTATAGTATTTTGTTTTTGGTTAAAGAGTCGTAGCCTGTCAGTGTAGGTGATGCAAAGTTACTAATTAAAGCGGACAAACCAACACTTTTGACACTTTTTTTAATCCTATATTAAGAAAGGTATCCGTGATGTCGGTAACCATGACCGCTGTGTGTGGGATTACGCATGAAAATTTTCGGTGACGTGTATTGTGTGTTACGGTAAGAAAGTGCGCCGCGGCAATGTAACTTGTGATTTTTGCGCAGGATGTGCGTCTAATATAGTAAAGGACCAATAAACTCACCAGACAATTATGCGGGTTATAAAATACAGCTTGTTATTTTGTTGTGCGGCGATCTTACGTTTGTCATTATCCGATGATGAATTTTTAAGTACGCTCTATATTATTAAATCCATTGCTATACTATTAATCGTTATAACGGGAATAGTAATGATCGTTGGTGACATCAGAAAAGTCAAAAAGTTACAGAAGAATCAATAGCCGGCCGGTCCCTGCCGAGCGCACGGGCCCGCAGGCTTTGCGGGTGACCATGTCTGCTTTTGTCTTAAGCTTTGCCGCAGGTTGCAAAAAAAAGAGGCTGTGTCAACTGACACAGCCTCTCGGATTGGTGGCGGGGGCAGGACTCGAACCTGCGACCTTTGGGTTATGAGCCCAATGAGCTACCACTGCTCCACCCCGCAATTCGTTTTCGGGTGCAAAGGTATGACTATTTCCCATACCGTGCAAGCGCTTTAACACACATTAACTAAATCGAGCGCCAAAAACGGCTTTATTTTGACCGGGCGCGCCCGGGGCTGCCGCGGCCGATGGCAGTGTGTTAATCTTTTTTAGTACTGACATACACTTCGATACTGACTTTTTTTGTATCTTTGTCGCCGATATAACCGTAAAATATGAAGATCAAATCCATCGCATCGCTGCTCGTGCTCGGTCTTGCCGGCGCTATCGCAGTGGCTCAGAATAATGTAATAGAGGAAGTCGCCTGGATCATCGGCGACGAGCCGATATATAAGTCGGAAATCGAGCAGACATACCAGGACATGCAGAACGACCGCCAGACCATCACCGGCGACCCTTACTGCGTAATTCCGGAGCAGATGGCGATCGAGCGCCTGTTTCTGCATCAGGCCGATCTCGACACGGTCGAGGTGCCCGAGTCGATGATCATGCAGCAGGTCGACGGGCAGATGAACTTCCTGATCACAAACCTCGGCTCGCGGGAGAAGGTCGAACAGTACTTCCGCAAGCCTTATCAGGAAATCCGCGACTACTATGCCACATCGATGCGCAACCGCTACCGCATCAGCCAGGTGAAGCGCACGCTGACGAAAGATCTCAAGGTGACGCCGGCCGATGTGCGCCGCTATTTCGAGCAGCTGCCGGCCGACTCCATACCGTTCGTACCCTTGCAGGTGCAGGTTCAGATCGTGACACTGTACCCCGTCATTCCCCGTCAGGAAATCGATGACGTGAAGGCGCGCCTGCGCGACTATGCCGACCGTGTCAACCGCGGCGAGGCCGATTTCTCGACCCTCGCCATCCTCTACAGCGAGGCGCCCGAGGGCATCCGCGGCGGCGAGATCGGTTTCATGGGCCGCGGCCAGCTCGTGCCCGAGTACGCTGCCGTGGCGTTCAATCTCAGCGACCCCAAGAAAGTGTCGAAGATCGTCGAGACCGAGTACGGCTTCCATATCATACAGCTGATCGAAAAGCGCGGCGACCGCATCAACACGCGCCACATACTGCTGCGCCCCAAGGTGGCTGAAAAGGATCTCACAGAGGCCATCAACCGTCTTGACTCGGTGCGGGCCGACATTGTCGACAACCATAAGTTCACTTTCGAGGAGGCTGTGCGCTATATCTCGCAGGACAAGGATACGCGCAACTCGCGCGGCGTGATGGTCAACTCCGAGACCGGTACCATCAATTTCGAGATGTCGCAGCTGCCGCAGGAAGTGGCCCGCGTGGTGGCCGGCCTCGAGCCGGGCGAGATCTCGATGCCTTTCGTGATGCGCGATCCCAAACGCGACCGCGAGATCGTGGCCATGGTGAAGCTCACGGCCCGCATTCCGGCCCACCAGGCCAATATGTCCGACGACTATCAGCTCATCAAGGGCATGTACGAGGAGTCGGCCCGCGAGAAGATCATCAGCGACTGGCTCATCAACAAGATCAACAACACGTACATACGTGTCGAGGAAGGGTGGCGCGGCTGTGACTTCGAGTACAGCGGCTGGATCAAGAGTAAATAACACTCCGACGGATATATGCGCAAGTTTTTTGCGGCTCTGATGGCTCTTGTGGCGGCGATGGCCGTGCTGTCGTACGGCTCGGGCCAGACTCCCCGTGCCACATTCACTCCGCAGGTGCCCTCCGCGCCTCGTACGGACGGCTCACGGGTGTTTCTCGACCGTGCCGACGTGCTGTACAAGGAGCGCGCCGACTCGTTCATGATCGTGGCCGGAAACGTCAAGTTCACCAAGGGGCCGATGACCATGACATGCGACTCGGCCCACTATTTCGCCGAGTCGGAGTCGTTCGATGCGTTCGGCAACATAGTCATGGAGCAGGGCGACACGCTGTTCATCTACGCCGACGAACTCAACTATCGCGGCCCCGAGCAGGTATGCTACCTCTATGCCTCGCCTGGCAACAAGGTGCGGATGATCAACCGCGACGTCACCCTCGAGACCGACGAGTTTGTCTACGACCTGGCCATCAATCTGGGCTACTACACGGTGGGCGGCGTGCTCTACGATCCGCAGAACCGACTGGTGTCGCGCGAGGGCGAGTACGATCCCGCGCGCAAGGAAGCCAACTTCTACATGGACGTGCATCTGACCTCCGAGGGCCGCACCGACACGCTCAATATCTACTCCGACACGCTGTACTACAACACTGTGACGCACATAGCCGAGCTGACCTCGCCCAGCATCATCGTCAACCGCCGCGGCACCATCTACACTACCGACGGCCTCTACGACACCGATCTCGACACGGCCGTGCTTTACCGCCGGTCGACCATAAAGACTCCCGAAGGCCGTACGATGACCGCCGACTCGATCTACTATGACCGTGCCACAGGTATCGGCGAATGCTTCGGCGCCATGGTGCTCACCGATTCGGCACGGCATGCCTCGCTGGCGGCTGACTACGGCTTCTTCAACCAGCTCACCGACTCGGCCTATGCGGTAGGCAACCTGCTGATAAAGGAATACGGCCAGGGCGACACCCTCTACCTCCACGGCGGCCAGCTCAACGCCTACCGTGTGATCGACTCGACCGAGGTAGCCGCCATGCCGGCCGACACCGTTGCCGGCACACCGGCCCGCGCCGCATATTTCGTGGCCGATACCAACAACGTGGCCGACATATGGCCGCGCGTGCGGTTCTACCGCTCTGACATGCAGGGTATCTGCGACTCGATGCGCGTGACACGCTCGGACACGACCATGCGCATGTACATCTCGCCGGTGGTGTGGAGCGAGGAGCGCCAGGTCTACGGAAACATCATCGAAATACACACGAACGACTCGACCATCGACGAAGCCCGCCTGCCCGACTTCGGATTCTGCTCCCAGCGCATCGTCGACGACTATTACGACCAGCTTTCTGGCAAGGAGATGATAGCCAGGTTCGAGGGCGGCGAGATGCGCCGGCTCGATATCAGCGGCAACGTCGAGTTCATCCTCTTTCCTGAGGAGGCGGACTCGACATTCAACAAGATGGTCACGGCCACCAGTTCGTTCCTGACGGCCACTTTCAGAGACCGCACCACCGAATATATAAAGATGTGGCCCGAGACCGCGGGCAAGGTCACGCCTCTGTTCATGCTGCGGCGCTCGATGCTGTATCTGCCGAAATTCAAGCTCTTCGAGGGCGTGCGGCCCGTGTCGCCCGCCGACGTGATGACCGTCCCTCCGGCCATGGACGCGCTGATGGAGGCTGCCGGACGTCCGGCGCAGTCGCCCCGGGTCCCTGTGGCCGACCTGTCTGCGGTACAGGATCTGTCCGTCGTGCCCGGCAAGTCTGACGAGACCGGCGCCTCCGGCGAACCTCAACCGCCAGCCGCCGACTGATCATGGCCGACCTCTCTGTCATACGCGAGGGTCGCCGGATGACATTCGCGCAGCAGGCGGCGCTCACGGCCAAGCTGGCTGTTCCGGGCATACTGGCGCAGCTTTCAAGCATCATCATGCAGTATATCGACGCCTCGATGGTAGGGCGCCTGGGACTCGACGGCGCCGCATCGGTGGGCCTTATGAGCAGCTCGCTGTGGCTGTTCTGGGGCATCTGCTCTGCTGTCACCACCGGCTTCTCCGTGCAGGTGGCCCACCGCCTCGGGGCATCCGACGACAGCGGGGCGCGCGACGTGTTGCGGCAGGGCATCACGGCATGCCTGATATTCAGCGCCGTCATCGCGCTCACGGGCGTGGCCATAAGTCCGTATCTGCCCGCCTGGCTTGGTGGCGACGAGGCAATCGCCCCCGACGCATCGCTGTATTTCATGACATTCTGCGCGGCCCTGCCGATGCTTACCATGAACTATCTGGCCGGAGGCACGCTGCGCTCCGCCGGCAACATGAAGGTGCCGGCACTGCTCAATGTCGGCATGTGTGTGATGGATGTGATCTTCAACTGGTTCCTGATCTTTCCCACGCGTGCCATCGACATTTTCGGCATGTCCGTGACGATGCCGGGCGCCGGACTCGGCGTCTTCGGGGCCGCGTTGGGGACAGTGGCCGCCGAGGTCGTCACCGCGTGCCTGATGATGTATTATCTGCTTGTGAGGCAGCCCGACATGCGTCTGCGCGGGCGTCCGCGCGGCAGCTTCCGCATCCGCCGTCCGGTGCTGAGGAAGGCATTCGGCATCTCTGCGCCCATGACGCTGGAGCATGCCGTATTCTGCAGCGCGCAGATCATGATCACGGTCATCGTGGCGCCGCTCGGCACCGTCGCCATTGCCGCGAATGCCTTCGCCGTCACGGCCGAAAGCCTCTGCTACATGCCCGGGTTCGGCATCGGCGACGCGGCCACCACGCTCGTGGGCCAGAGCTACGGCGCGGGGCGACGCGAGCTGGTGGTGCGGTTCTGTCACATCGCCGTGGGGCTCGGCATCGTCGTGATGACCGTCATGGGTCTGATTCTGTATCTGTGTGCGCCGCTGATGATGGACCTGATGACTACCGTTGAGCCGATCCGCGCGCTCGGCACCGAGGTGCTGCGTATCGAGGCCTGGGCCGAACCGCTTTACGCTGCGTCGATCGTGGCCTACGGCGCATTTATCGGCGTGGGCGACACGCTCGTGCCGGCGGTCATGAACTTCGGCAGCATATGGGCTGTGCGTATCCCGCTGGCGGCGCTGATGGCACCCACGATGGGCCTGCGCGGAGTGTGGATCGCCATGGCCGTCGAGCTGAGTTTCCGCGGCTTCATATTCCTGTGGCGCATGTTCTCGCGCCGCTGGCTCCCGAAGACCCCGGCAGTGACATCCGAGAGCTAATCACCTTAAGCTGATGAAAATGAAAAAGAATCGGTTGGCGGCATTGAAATTTTTGTTTTCCTTTGTATTGATGGCTGCTGCCGCCCGGCTGCTTGGAGACCTTTTTGATTATGCATACTTTTCGGACTGGACGAACGATCTGATTCTGGGGCTTGCATATGCCACTGCCGTGACTTTTGGGCCGGCTGCCGAAGCCCGTCTGAAAAAGAAATTCAGAAAGGGCCGCTAACGCTCCCTGGGGCAGTGCCTGCCTTCCGGGCGAAGCATCGTCTTAGTCGTTTTTGAGTATTCCGGCCCGGGCCCGGCGAGGGTGCTCCGTGACGAATTACTCAGTTTTGAGTATTTCCTGATCAGGGATTAATTGCGAATTTCGCAGTCTGAAAAATCAAACTGTTTTTTATATGCGAAATTCTACTTCCAAGTTTATTTTATCGGCTGCGCTGCTTTGCTCGGCAGGCATCATGTGCGGCCAGAACACGCCCTCGGCAGCCTGGTGCAATCTTTTCGACGGCAAGACCAGTGCCGGCGACCAGAACACGGCGATCGCTCTGGGCACCGACAACAGTGTATACTGGCTCAATACATTAGGATCGACAAAAGCCGCTCCCGACGTATTCTATGCCGGTGAAAAGATCTTCACCGGTTCGCTCTACGACGCCGGCAACAGCTATGCCAACAATTTTGCACTGACCCGCACCGACACCGACGGCCATGCTCTGTGGACCATCTATTCCAACTCGGGCGATTATGCTTCGGAGAACGGCGGACTGGCTGTCGGCACCGACGGATCGGTGTATTTCGTAGCCAAGGCGCGCCACACCGACGGCCTGACCGATTCTGACCTCACTCTTGTCGACGCCGCCGGTACCGAATATAAACTCCTCGGAAGTGTCGAGAAGCGTTACTATGTAATGGTAGTCGGCAAGGCTGCCGCCGACGGCACGATCGAATGGGTGCGCACCGTCGACGTGGCTCACGGCGCCATTCCCTCGGGAGCCAAGGATTTCATGGCCGACGGATTCACGGTCAAGGACCTTGTGCTCGACGCTGCCGGCAACATCTACATCTGCGGCGGCAACAGCATGGACCTTTCCTTCCCCAAGGCCGACGGCTCGGTAGCGACCCTCAGCCCGCGCAATACCGCCGACTGGAACGGCACCGGCTCGTGCGGCGATCTCTTCATCGCCAAGCTTGATGCCGACGGATATTACCTCGGCAGCCTCACCGCCGCCGGCGCGCCGGTGCAGTTCGAGACGCTCCTGTGCATGGAGAGCTCCCAGGACAAGATCTACTTCCAGGGTTATGCCAACGCCGCCGCCGCTGCCGAGGCCACTCTCGGCGGCCAGGCATTCAAGGTAGGCACTACCGTATCGCCTTTCGTAGGCTGCCTCGATCCCGCGACTCTCACCGTCGACTGGCTCTGCTGCATGACCGGCGAGAAAGTCGGCGCCCAGCTCGCCATTCAGAACACTAACCTCACCTACAGCAACGGCACCCTGTGGCTCGCCGGTCAGTTCAACGGCAAGTTCACCAGCTGCGACGATCCCTCCAGGAGTGTGAGCAGCGTGCAGCACGCTCAGCGCGAAGGTCTGCTGATGAAACTCGACGCCGCCGACGGCCAGTGGCTCTCCGCCGTGGCCTCGCGCGAGGGCTTCACCTCGGATGCCGCCATCGGCGCATATATGAAAGCCATCCAGAACCCCGACGACGCTGCCCGCGTCTATGTCTACGGCTACATATGGGGTGCCGGAGCCGGCGTGTTCCTCCGCGGATACGATGCCGCCTCACTTACGGCCCTTCCCGACGACAGCTGGACCCTCATCACCAGCGCCGGCACGATTTCCGCCCGCGAGATAGCATACAGCCCCGAGACCGGCACCGCCTACGTGACAGCACGTTCCAACAAGGCCTACACCTGCCTTGGCGGCGTCACTTCATCCGATCCCGACGCATGGTCGGTGTGCGCCGCGCGCTTCAACCTGCCGGAGGAGCTCACCTCGGGAGTCGAAAATGTCACCATATCCGGGCCTGAGACCGACGATACCGCGGTTTACGACATCTACGGACGTTTCGTCGGCCGTTCTCTCGACGGAGTGCCCGCAGGCCTTTACATTACCGGCGGCAAGAAAGTGATCATAAAGTAAATATAGATTGAACAAGGCATTACTGACAATACTTGCAGCCATGTCCTCTGTCGCAGCCAGTCCGGCTGTGATAGAGGGCATTGTTGTCGACGCGGCCGACAATGAGCCGCTCGCGGCGTGTGCCGTGGCTGTGGCGCCGGGCCGTGCGGGCGTCAGCACCGATCCCGACGGCCGCTTCCGCATCGTGCTTCGCGACGGCGGCCCGTACACTCTCACGGCGGCTTATGTTGGCTACGACGACTACCGCACCACCTTTTCGCTCCGCGGTGACACCTCCGTCGTGGTGCGCATGACACCACGCAGCGAGCAGCTGCGCGAGATCACCGTGACGGCCCGCGAGTCGGCCGGCGCCACCACTTCATCGCGCATCGACCGCGACGCCATGTCGCATCTGCAGCCGTCGAGCTTCACCGACCTGCTCGAGCTTCTGCCCGGCAACATCTCGCACGATCCCCGCACCGGGGCGTTCAACGCCATCAAGCTTCGCGAGACCGGCACTGTGGGCGCCTCGGGCACCGAGGTCGAGAATCCCGACTATTCCATGACCTCGCTCGGCACCGTTTTCAACGTCGACGGGGCGCCCGTGAGCAACGACGCCGGTCACCAGAGCATCGGCATCGAGGCCTCGACCGGCCGCAACGGCCTCAACCGCGGCGTCGACATGCGCTCGCTCGCCACCGACAATATCGAGAGCGTCGAGATAGTGCGCGGCATCCCCTCGGCCGAGTACGGCAATCTCACCTCGGGAGTCGTCAACATCCGGCGCACGCGCCGGGCCACTCCGCTGTCGGCCCGCTTCAAGGCCGACGGCTACAGCAAGCTGTTCTACGTCGGCAAAGGTCTTGCCGTCGGGCCCGACGGGCGCAACACCGTCAACGCCGACCTCGGCTGGCTCGACAGCCGCAGCGACCCGCGCAACAGCCTCGAGAACTACCGCCGCATCACGGCCTCCGTCCGCGCTTCGCTGCAGTGGGAGCGGCCGTCCTTGCTCGCGACCTGGGACGTGGCCGC
>OLSQ01002851.1_pt1 | contig 11975 bp, 8 predicted proteins | sample 1672561 | NCBI WGS metagenome assembly OLSQ01 (sample SAMEA3136699, study PRJEB25190) | human gut metagenome | biome: human gut; feature: human-associated habitat; material: faeces | place: Austria | collected 2013 | reverse complement strand
AAATCCGCCGCAGCCGTGAGTGGTTCTAAAGAGAAGCACAGCTCTCCGGAACGGAAAGGAAGGGTGTGTGCGGGAAACCCATCAGGGGGTTCCTGCACCATTAAAATCAGCCTTTCCGGCGCGATGCGCCGGAAAGCTGCGGCGGAGAAATCCGCCGCAGCCGTGAGCGGTTCTAAAGAGAAGCACAGCTCTCCGGAACGGAAGAACAGAGCGCTTGCTGCGGACCAATTTACAAGAATTTACCCCGATCCCCGGTTGAGAAGGACAGAGATCCGCTGCCCCTGTCAACTGCGGATGTGAGAAAACGATCAAGGAGGAGACCATATGGGCCTGTTCAAGAAAAAAGACCCCATTGTTGAAGTGGAAAAGGCACTCGACCACGAGGTGCACGAGATGGAGCATGATATCCAGGCGGACGTGGATGCGGTCATGAAAAAGTATGACCGGGAATCCAACACCCGTATCTGGGAGGGGGCTCCGAAAATCGCCCTGCGGGTGCTGATGTCGGCCTTCTCAATCTATTGTATCCTGATGACCCTGTTCAGCAAGGCACTTCCGGAGCGGCGGCTGTCCCTGTTTCTGGGCTTTATCATCATCATCGGCTATCTGGTGTATCCCGCCAGAAAAGGTGCTGCCCGGGTGAACCATGTGCCCTGGTATGACTGGATCCTGATGGTTCTGGGCGCTGGCAGCTTCTTCTATTTTGCCATCAACGCTTTCTCCATCATTCAGTTGGCCACCAAGCTTCAACCCATCCACATCATCGTCGGTGCCATCGGTATTGTGGTACTGATCGAGCTGTGCCGCCGGTGCGTGGGCCTGCCCATTCTGGTGGTGCTGGGCCTGCTGCTGATCTACACGTTCTATAACCAGCTCAGCTGGGACCCCAGCTTCTACAAGGCGCTGAAGAACATCGTCTATAAGCTGTTTTACACCACCAGCGGCGTCATCGGTACGCCGGTAAGCGTCTGCTACACCTACATCGTGCTGTTCATCATCTTTGGCGCATTTCTGGAGCGCACCGGTATCGCCAACTTCTTCATTAGCTTCGCCAACCGTCTGGCGGGCTGGTCCTCCGGCGGTCCCGCCAAGGTGGCGGTCATTTCCTCCGCCCTGTGCGGCATGGTGTCCGGCTCCTCCGTGGGCAACACCGTGACCACCGGCTCCGTCACTATCCCCATGATGAAGAAAACCGGCTACAAGCCGGAGTTCGCCGGCGCGGTGGAGGCTGCCGCCTCTACCGGCGGTCAGATCATGCCCCCCATCATGGGTGCAGCGGCGTTCCTGATGGCAGAGTACATGAATATCCCCTATGCGAAGGTAGCTGTAAAGGCCATCCTTCCCGCCGTGCTGTACTTCACCGGCATTTTCATCGCCGTCCATCTGGAAGCCAAGAAGCTGGGACTGAAGGGTATGCCCAAGTCCGAGATGGTCTCCTGGGGCGAGCTTGCCAAGCGTGCCTATCTCATCATACCTCTGGCCCTGCTGATCTTCCTGGTTTCCTCCGGCAGCCGCACCATGCAGTTCTCCGCGGCGGTGTCCATTCTGGCCGCCATCGTGGTGGGCTTCCTGAACAAGGAGGAGCGGCTGACCTTCGGTAAAATCGTGGAGGCGCTGGAGGCCGGTGCCAAGGGCGCCATCACCGTGGCTGTGGCCTGCGCCATGGCCGGTATGATCGCCGGCTGCATCACCGTCACCGGTCTTGCTTCCATCCTTATCAATGCCATCGTGCAGATGGCAGGCGACGCTACCATGATCGGCCTGCTGCTGACGATGATCTGCTGCATCATTCTGGGCATGGGCGTTCCTACCACCGCCAACTACTGCATCATGGCTTCCACCTGCGCCCCCATTCTGGTGCAGATGGGCTTCCCCCTGGTGGCGGCTCACTTCTTCGTGTTCTACTTCGGCATCGTGGCGGACATTACGCCTCCGGTGGCTCTGGCTGCCTATGCCGGCGCCGCCATTGCCAAGGCCAACCCTATGAAAACCGGCATCAACGCCACCAAGCTGGCCATCGCAGCCTTTATCGTGCCATACATTTTTGCCTACAGCCCCGCTATGCTGTTTGACAACGTGAGCAGTGCATTTGAAGTGGTGCAGATCGTAGTCAGCGCCCTCATCGGTCTGTTTGGTGTGGCTGCGGCTTTGAACGGCTTCGTCTATAAGAAGATCCCCATGCTGTTCCGTCTGGCGATGGCTGCCGGTGGTCTGTGCATGATGATCCCCGGCACCGCATCGGATGTGGTTGGCCTCGTGATGGTCGGCGGCATCGTGCTGATCCAGCGCATGAGCGCCCGGCGGCTGGCTGCCTGATCTCCCGAAAACAACAAAAGTGACCGCACTGCCCACGATCCCGGGCGGTGCGGTCTGCTGTTATCAAAAAGTTTTTGCAAAAAAGGAAACCTTTTCGCGGCTGAATCCGTCTATTACAAATGAAAGCGGTTTTGATGGAATTTGTTACTGTTTTGTTGTTGATTTACCCTATTGGCTATATTAACATCAGTGAGCGAAGGTGAATATGCCTGTCGGCAGCCCTGTTTGGGCGCTGACAGCACTGGATCGGAAACAAGCGGGCCTCAGCCCGGAGAATCGTAAAAGGAGAATATGTCATGGCAGAGATCATGGAAGAGAAAAAGGAGCTGACCCCGGCGGAGACAGCCGCTCCGGCGTCACCGGAGACCCCGGCGAAAAGGGCAGAAAAAAGTACGGCAGACAAGAAAAAGCGGCGGCGTACGATCCGGCGGATCGTTGCGCTGGTGGTCGTGGCCGCCCTGATCGCAGGCGGCGTGAAATTCTTCAAAAAGAAGGACGGCAGCAGCGAGGTAGGCATGGCGACGGTGTCCTACGGCGCTATCAGCTCCGAGGTGGACGGCAGCGGTCTGGTAAAGGCCAAGACCAGCGAAACTATCAGCCTGACCACTGCGGGCACGGTGATGGATGTATTCGTGGAGGAGGGACAGAAAGTGGAGCAGGGGGACCCCCTGTTTACCATTGATTCCCCCAATGCTGCCACGGAGGTCCAGAAGGCCCGCGATGTGGTTGAGGGCTATCAGAAGCAGATCAATACGCTGCAAAAGGACATTGCGGGGCTGAATCTTTCTCCGTCCTACGCCGGAAAACTGATGGATGTTGTGACACTGAACCCCGGCGACGAGATTAGCAAGGGCACCAAGGTCGCCGTCCTCGCGGACGATACCCGGATGCGTCTGGAGCAGTATTACAGCTACGCCTACGCCGGGGAGATGAAGGCGGGGCAGAAGGTGCAGGTCTCCATCCCTGCGCTGATGACCACCGTGGAGGGCACCGTGGAGGCAGTCCACATGGTCAGCCGTATTACCCCGGAGGGTTCTAAGCTGTTTTCCGCCGAGATCGTGATCCCCAACGAGGGTGTGCTGGCCAAGGATATGGTGGCTACTGCCACTACGATTGTGAACGGCGATACCGTGTATCCCTACGAAGCCGCTAAACTGCAATATTACCGGGTGGGAGATTTGAACTCCACCGTCAGCGGCACGGTGATCTCCAGTAATCTGGTGGACTATCTCGCCGTAACGCCCGGTCAGGTTCTGGTGCGGATCGACGGCGAGGACAGCGAGACGGAGATCTTCACCGCACAGCAGAATCTGGAAGAGGCCCAGAAGAAGCTGGAGGCCGCCCAGAAGAATCTGGACAACTGCAATGCGGTGGCTCCCATTTCCGGCCAGGTCATCGGCCTGTCCGTGACGCCGGGGCAGGAGCTCCAAGCCAACAGCACCCTGGTGACCATCTCCGATACCTCCACCGTGATCATCAGCGCCACCGTGGACGAGCGGAACATCAGCTATATCAAGACCGGCATGCCCGTGAACCTGGACCAGTGGGGCACCAGCGCCTTCGGCACGGTGGAGACGGTGAGCCTGTCCAGCACTGTGAATAACGGCGTGGCCTCCTATCCCATCACCATCTCCGCGGACAACACGGATGGCAACCTCCAGGTCAACAGCTATGTGAACTATCAGATCCAGGCCAGCCAGAACGACAACTGCCTGATGGTGCCCATCCAGGCGGTACGTACTGTGGGGCTGGAGGACGGTTCTTCCGCCACCGTGGTCTATGTGCAGGCAGACAGCCGGCCGGACAACGCGCTGGAGCTGCCCTATCAGGACGAGGAGATCCCCAGCGGCTTCTATCCCGTTCAGGTGGAGATCGGTATTCAGGATACATATAACGTGGAGATCAAGTCCGGCGTAAATGACGGCGACACCGTCTTTACCCAGATGATAACCGATCAGGCGTGGGGTTAAGCCATGGCGAAACTGATCGAACTGCGGGACGTCTATAAGATCTACGGCGAGGGCCTTGAGAGCGAGGTCCGGGCCCTGGACGGCGTTTCGCTGGATATTGAAAAGGGCGAGTTCGTGGCGGTGGTGGGCCAGTCCGGCTCCGGCAAGTCCACCATGATGAACGTGCTGGGCTGTCTGGACATCCCCACCCGGGGCACTTACCGTCTGGACGGCGTGGATGTCCGGGAGCTTTCCGACAAGGAGCTCTCCCGCATCCGCAACAAGCAGATCGGGTTCATTTTCCAGCAGTACAACCTGATCCAGAACCTGACGGTGCTGGAAAACGTGGAGCTGCCGCTGATCTATCAGGGCATCGATCCCATTGACCGGCGGGAGCTGGCGATACAGGCGCTGACCCGCGTGGGTCTCGCCGACCGGGCGCAGCATAAGCCTACCCAGATGTCCGGCGGCCAGCAGCAGCGTGTGGCCATCGCCCGGGCCATTTCCACCCATCCGCCCATCATCATGGCGGATGAGCCTACCGGCGCATTGGATTCCCGGACGGGCCACGAGGTGCTGGGCTTCCTCCAGCAGTTGAACAAGGAGGGCAGCACCGTCATTCTCATCACCCATGACAACGGGATCGCCGCCACGGCCCGGCGCATTGTGCGGATCGCGGACGGAAAGATCATCGAGGATCACCCACAGGAGGTGGATTGGTATTGAACATCGGGCAGGCATTTAAGATGGCCTGGCGGTCCATCTGCGGGAAAAAAGGCCGCAGCGCCTTGACCATTCTCTCTATTTTCATCGGTATTGCCGCCGTTATGACCATCGTCTCCACCATGGAGGGTATGAAGGCCAAAACCATGGAGCAGTTTGCCGCCATGGGCGCCAACCGCATTGAAGTGAGCGTGTATGCGTATACGTATGACGAGGACGGCAACTCTATCAGCAAGGACTATTTTACCGGATTGTACCGCTTTTGCTCCGGACTGAAGGAGTCCATTATTGGCATTACCCCCAAGGGCTCATCCAACGCTACGGTGGTATACGGTACGAAAAACAGCTCCACAATGGAGTGGAAATATGACCAGCAGTACAACGTGGTCAGCGGTCCCCCGCAGATCTACTACGGCTCCGACCAGTACAGCGCCTGCAACAACCTGGCAATCGCAAAGGGCAGAGACCTTGCGTGGCTGGACTGCGAGAAATACAATCAGATCTGCGTGCTGGGCGCGCAGGCGGCGCGGGTCTTTTTCGGCAGCGCCAACCCTGTGGGACAGATCATGAAGGTCAACGGCAACAACTTTGAAGTGGTGGGCGTGTATGGCGCCCGCGTGGAGCCAGATACCCCTTCCGCTTACCAGACGGATAACTTTATGATCCTTCCCTACACCGCTACCCGGCTGCTGGGGGATACGGCCCCCACAGAATTTTTGGTAAAGGCCAAGGATGACGCCAGCATGAAAACCGCCATCACCGAGATCGGCGGGTACCTCTCCGGCGTGGTAGATCAGAGTATGGGTGGCTATCAGGTGCAGAAGGAAGGCTACTGGCAGGATTATCAGAACCAGCAGCTGACTATGATCTCTCTGGTGCTGGGCGGCATCGCCGCCATCTCCCTGCTGGTGGGCGGCATCGGTATCATGAACATCATGCTGGTGACGGTGACGGAGCGGACCCGCGAGATCGGTATCCGCCGGAGCCTTGGCGCACAGCGGAGCAGCATCGTGGCCCAGTTCCTCATTGAATCCGGTATGCTCTGCGGCATGGGCGGCATTGTGGGCATTATCTTCGGCACCATCGGCAGTCTGGCTTTGGGCAAGATTTTGTTCCAGATGACCATTTTCCCCGCCACTTGGGTGACGCTGGCGGCCTTTGGCCTGTCGGTAGCTCTGGGCGTGCTGTTTGGCAGCTATCCGGCGGCAAAAGCATCGAAACTCCAGCCTGTGGAAGCCCTGCGGGCGGATTAAAGGAGAGAGACTTATGAAAAAACGAATTTTGACCTGGCTGCTGGCGATCAGCATGCTGGGCTCCCTGCTGACGGTGCCTGCCGGGGCGGCGGCTGTCACCAAATTTTCCGATGTCAGCGACAGCTACACCGCCACCGCCGTGGAATCTCTGCGGCTCATGGGCGTGCTGGACGGCTACGGCGACGGCACCTTCCGCCCGGACACCATTCTGAACCGGGCGCAGTTCTGCAAGATGGCGGTCTACGCCATGGACGGCAGCGGCGAGTTGGGACGGTATTCCACCGTTACCATCTTCCCGGACGTGAAGCCCTCCCACTGGGCGTCCGCCTACATCAATATGGCAGCGAGGAAGGGGATCATCTCCGGCTTTGCCGACGGTAAGTTCAAGCCCGGACAGACCGTGACCGCCGGACAGGCGGTGACGATCCTCATGCGGGGCCTGGGCTACAAGGACGAGGACATGGGCGGCGTGTGGCCCCAGAGCTACATGGCGGAGGCCCAGACCAACGGCCTTTTGAAGTCCACCGGTATCACCTCCGCCTACGCGGGCCTGACCCGCGCACAGGCGGCCAAGCTGTTCCTGAACCTCTTTGAGGCCAAGCACGGCAAGGGCGAAACGCTCCTGTTCAACTACAACGTAGGTAAGGATGAGGTCTATCTCACTGCCGTGGACGGCGGCAAGGGCACGATGACTGCCGGCGGTAAGACGTATACCATGGCGCATCCCGTTGCCTCTACCAGCCTCATCGGTTCCAAGGGCAAGGCGGTCCTCAACAGCGCCGGCGAGATCCTGACCTTCCTGCCCATCACCGGCAGCAATGGCGTTTCCAATGCGGCGGTCATCATCGGTGCCAACGGCTCTGTTGCCGGACTGGATTCTCTGGCGGGCAGCACCAGCTACAACATTTACAAGAACGGTTCTCCTGCCACGGCAGCAGACCTCAAACGGTATGATGTTGCGACCTACGCCTCCGCTACCAATTCCATCATTGTCAGCGATACCCGTGTGTCCGTCTACTACGAGGACTGCAAACCCTCTCCCAGCAGCCCCGCCACCATTACGGTGCTGGGCGGCAAGGAACTGAATGTTCTGCCTACGGCAGTGGATTCCCTGTCCAAGCTGAAGCCTGGCAAGCAGATCGTCCTTCTGCTGACGGCGGACGGTCAGGTGGCCGGTGCCGAGGACGCCAACAACACCGGTGCCCGGGGCAATGCCATGGCGGTGGTGTCCGAAAAGGGTGATGTGCAGTTGGTCTGCGGCGGTGCGCTGCTGAACATCGGCACAGCGAGCGAATACGCCGGTCAGGTAGTGTCGGTGTATGCCGACAAGAGCGGCCTGAAGCTCAACAAGATTTCCGGCGGTGTCGGCGGTGACCTGCTTCCCAAGGAAGGTACGCTGGGCGGCAGAAAGCTGGCGGACAACGTTATGCTCTTTGACGGCGGCAGACAGATCGCCCTCAGCGAGTTGAGCCAGACCGGCGTCAACTCCGGCCGCATCTCTTACGCCCGGACCAACTGGGCCGGTCAGGTGGACTTGATCGTGCTGAATAACGGCCTTGCAGGCGATATGATTTTTGGCCGTGCGATTGTGGACAGCAAGTATGATCCGACAACCGGCAAGGAGACTGACCGCAAGATCACGATCGTTTGCAGTGATACAGAAAAATATACGGTTTATAGCGGTAACAGTGTCAGCACTGGTGCTTTTGTGGCTGCAAGTATCAAAAAGAGCGTGAATGGCAACCTCATGTTCACCAGCTTTGCTACCATGAGCAAGCTGAGCAACGTCTCTTCCAGTGCCTGGATCGGCAAGACGGCAGTGAACTTCGGCAGCCGGACCTACGAGGTCCCCTCCAATGTTCAGTGCTACAACGATGATACCGGCAAGTGGATGACGCTGGATGATGCCAAAGCCTACGGCGGCACCATGAACCTCTATGTTTATGACGGCGTGGTCCGCATCGTAGAGATCAAGGCGTAAAAAAACCTGTGGCCTGACGGCTCAGCCGTCAGGCCACAGAATCACCTGAAAAGTAAATGATTGAGGAATGCAGGAGGAATGGATATGAAAAAACTTTTGGCTGTTTCCCTGACGATCATGATTTTAGGCACTCTGGGCGGATGCGGCAAGCAGGACACCCAGGAGCCGCCCAAGGTGGAAATTGACTACGACAATTCCGAACTCTACACCCAGGAGGACATGGACGCTGCCATCCAGGTAATTGAAGCGGAGTTTGCCACCTGGGAAGGCTGTGAACTTCACAGCCTGGCCTACGGCGGCGACGCGGCCTGCAGCGACGAAAACATTGAGTGGCTCAACGGGCTGGAAATGAAAGAGCAGACTGAGCCTTTTACTCAGTGCATCCTGTTTTCCAGCAGCTTTCACTCCCCCGTGGAGCAGCGGGACGCCTGGGATGCCGATACGGAGTATGAGGGCTGGCAGTGGTGGCTGGGCCGCAGCGACGGCGGCGCCTGGGAACTGGTGACCTGCGGATACGGCTGATCTCCGTTTGTGCGCCCAATAAAAACCAATTGAAAAAGCAGCGCCCCGGTGCCCTTTGGCACCGGGGCACTATTTTAGGGGCAGAGAAAAAGGACTCGGATGCATCAGTATCCGAGTCCTTTTCGCAATATTCGACAGAATTTATACAACTTGGAATAGATAAAACTTCAGATAATCCGTTTCGTCCACGCCCCAGAGGATGGGATGGTCGCAGCTCTGCTGGCGGGATTCGATCTGCCGCAGCTGCACCCCGGCATCGTGAGCGGCGGAGCGGAGCATGGCCTCAAATTTCTCCGCTGTGGCGAAGTGGGAGCAGGAGCAGGTGGCCAAGTACCCGCCCCGGGGCAGCAGCTTCATGGCCCGGTAGTTGATCTCCTTGTAGCCGGTGATGGCATTGGCCACGGTTTTCCGGCTCTTGGTGAAAGCAGGCGGGTCCAGGATGATGAAATCGTACTTCACCGGCTCCTTTTCCAGCTGGGGCAGCAGGTCGAACACATTGGCCGCCACGCAGTCCATAATATCGGATACGCCATTGCGCTCCGCGTTGGCCCGGGCCATCTCCACGGCGGATTCCGACACATCCACTGCCGTCACATGGGCCGCGCCGCCCAGCGCGGCATTCAGGGCGAAGGAGCCGGTGTGGGTGAAGCAGTCCAGAACGGTTTTTCCCGCCGCCAGACGGCCCACCGCCCGCCGGTTGTACTTTTGATCCAAGAAAAAGCCGGTTTTCTGGCCGTTTTCCACGTCCACCAGATACTTGACCCTGTTTTCCACGATTTCCACCACCGGACTGTCCGGGGGTGTTTCGCCGGGGAGGGGATACCAGCCCTTGCCCTGGGGCAGTCCCTCCTTGTCCCGCAGGGCCACGTCATTCCGGAGAAACACGCCGCGGATGGACTGGCCGTCCCGCCGGAGAATATCCACCAGAGCAGGGAGCAGGAGGTCCTGTAAATTCTCCATGCCAACGGACAGCACCTGCACGCTGAGCAGATCGTGGAACTTATCCACCGTCAGACCGGGGAAGGCGTCCGCCTCGCCAAAGATCACCCGGCAGGCGTCCAGATCCGCCGGGTCCATGACGGACTTCCGGTAGTCCCACGCCCATTGCAGCTTTCGCCGCCAGAAGGCTTCGTCAAAGCGGTCATTGGCGTTCCGGGAGATGAGCCGCACACGGATCTTGGACTGCTGGGACAAAAAACCGGTGCCCAGATAGCGGCCCTTCTTGCTGATGACATCCACCAGTCCGCCGTTGGCCGTTTCACCTTCTATGTTCAGGATCTCTGCATCATACACCCAGGGATGCCCCTTGACGATGGCGTTTTCCGCCTTGGGGGTGACGGTATAAATGGGATAGCCACGCTCTATTTTCATAAGCTGTGCTCCTTTTAGGCTTGATTTCCGGGCCAGTATAGCACAATTCCGGGGAAAACGCCATACCATGAAGCAGACAGAATTTCACCACAACAAAAAATGCTCTGCACATTCATCATCTGTATGGGAGGGAACTCTGATGCCCATTGTGTTTTTAAGTCCGTCCACCCAGGACTGGAACCCCTATGTCACCGGCAGCGGCAGCGAGGAATACTGGATGAACCGGATCGTGGACGCCATGGAGCCGTATCTGCGGTCCAACGGCATCCGCTACCGCCGCAATGACCCGGACACCTCGGCGGGGGCCGCCATCCGGGAGGCCAACAGCGGCTATTATGACTTCTATCTGGCACTGCACTCCAACGCCATCGGAAACGGCTCCGCCCAGACCTCCGCCCGGGGCATTATCGCCTTTTACTATCCCGGCAGCGCCGGTGGGCAGCGGGGAGCGGAGCTGATCGCCAAAAATCTGCGGGAGATCTACCCGCTGCCCGACAAGGTCACCACCCGCCCTACCACCGCACTGGGAGAGGTGTCCCGGTCCCGGTTCCCGGCGGTGCTGGTGGAGATCGGCTACCATGACAACTATTCCGACGCCCTCTGGCTGGAGAGCCATGTGGAGGATGTGGCCCGGCAGCTTGTCAAGGCGCTGACGGAGTATTTCGGCCTGCCTTTCATCCAGCCTATGGACCCGAAACGGGGAACGGTCCGCCTGAGCTACGGCACACTGAATCTCCGCGCCGCGCCGTCCTCCGCCGGTACGGTAATCGCCAACCTGCCAAACGGCGCGGAGGTGACGGTTTACGGCGAGTGGAATGGATGGTATGTGGTGCAATACGGAGATCAGGTGGGATACGCCGCTGCGGCCTATATCGACGTATAGGGAGAAAGTCGGACCGGCTGCGGGGGAAAAGCTGATCCGGTCAAAATTTGCAGCAAATGACTTGACATAACTACGCCTTCTGATTAAACTATATAGGGATCATTATAGGCGGCAAAAGGGGTGTCCGCCTGTTTGTGTTCTGAACCGTACCGGCCCGCTGACTGGTGGGACGGACGGTGAATTTTATGGCATTTTTCGCCAAAGTCAAAGAAAGGAGTCACAGTTTATGCTGACCGTGATCATAGGCGTTGTTGCCTTAGCCGGCGGCTTTGCGGGTGGCTTCCTTTATCGCAAAAAAGTATCTGAAAAAGAGATCTCCAGCGCCGAAGAAGAAGGCCGGCGCATCGTCAACGAAGCGATCCGCAACGCCGAGAGCAAAAAGAAGGAAGCGCTGCTGGAAGCCAAGGAAGAGATCCTGAAAAGCCGTACTGATTACGAGAAGGAAGAAAAGTCCCGCAGAGCCGATCTGCAGCGGCAGGAAAACCGTTTGCAGCAGAAGGAAGAAAATCTGGACCGCAAGCTGGAGACCATTGAGAAGAAGGAAGAATCTCTGGCCCAGAAGCACGCGGCCATGGAGAAGGAACAGGAGGAGATCCGCACCATCAAGCAGAGCCAGACGGCTATGCTGGAAAAGATCTCCGGCTTCACCGCTGACGAGGCCAAGGAATACCTCATTCAGCAGGTGGAGAGCGAAGTGACCCACGAGACTGCCCTCAAGATCAAAGAGGTGGAGTCCCGGATGAAGGAGGAGTGCGAGACCCGCGCACGCGAGGTTGTGGCCCAGGCCATTCAGCGCTGCGCAGCCGACTCCGTGGCTGAGCTGACCGTCAGTGTGGTTCCCCTGCCCAATGACGAGATGAAAGGCCGCATCATCGGCCGCGAGGGCCGCAACATCCGCACCATCGAGACTTTGACCGGTGTGGATCTCATCATCGACGATACGCCGGAGGCCATCACGGTCTCAAGCTTTGATCCCG
>OLSQ01002848.1_pt1 | contig 11982 bp, 9 predicted proteins | sample 1672561 | NCBI WGS metagenome assembly OLSQ01 (sample SAMEA3136699, study PRJEB25190) | human gut metagenome | biome: human gut; feature: human-associated habitat; material: faeces | place: Austria | collected 2013 | reverse complement strand
CATACCCGAGGCCGATGACGCAGATTTTGATATCCTTTTCCATTGCTTATTGATTTATTTTCAAAGGTTTGCTTTATACCATTCGATAGCCTCGTTCAGGCCGCGTGCGAAATCGTATTCCGGGTCATATCCCAGCAGGCGGCGAGCCTTGGATATATCGGCATTTGAGTGCTTTATGTCGCCCTTGCGGTCGGGTCCGAAGATCGGTTCGATGTCCTTTCCAAGAGCCTTGGTCAGGATGTAATAGATGTCCAGCAGGTATTCGCGGCCGCCATAAGCGATATTATATGCCTGGCCGGCGGCTTCGTGCGGCGCGAGACAGGCCTTCAGGTTGGCTTCGATTACGTTGTCAATGTATGTGAAGTCGCGGCTTTGCTTGCCGTCGCCGTTTATCGTAGGCCGTTCGTCGTTGAGCAGCTGTTTGATGAACTTCGGCAGCACTGCGGCATATGCGCCGTGCGGATCCTGACGGCGTCCGAAGACATTGAAATAACGCATCCCGTAAGTGTCAAGTCCATAATGCATCGTGTACTGTTTTGCCCATTCTTCGTCGCAACGTTTCGTCACGGCATATGGCGAGAGCAGATTCCCTTCGGTACCTTCCTGCTTCGGAAGGTGCGCCTCGTCACCGTAAACCGATGAACTCGATGCATATACAAACTTCTTCACACCGTTCTGACGGGCCGCCTCAAGCATATTCAGAGTACCCTGGATATTGTTGAGGCTGTAGAAAAGGGGCATCTCGATCGAGCGCGGAACGCTGCCCCATGCGGCTTGGTTAAGGACGTAATCAACACCTTTACAAGCCGCTACGCAAGTGTCGAGATCTTTGATGTCGCCCTTTATAAACTCATAATTCGGGTTATCGATGAACATATCGACATTGGATTGCTTTCCTGTCGACAAGTCATCAAGGCAGCGCACGCGGTAACCCATGGAGAGGATAGCCTCGCACAGGTTCGAGCCGATGAAGCCGGCGCCGCCTGTCACGAGAAACAATGAATTCTCCGGAAATTTCAAATGTTTGTAACTCATTTGTGGAATTATTCTTTTGTTATAGTTTTACTATATTCTATTGAGTACAAGTGTCTTGTCCGATTTACACGGCTGCTCGGGCGCTGTGCGTGATTGCCTCGCGCATGAAGCGGTTGACTTTGATGCTGCCGAGCCGTTCGCTTTCGAGGCGGTTGTGGTATTCCATGAATTTTTCAGTCGTCATGAACCGTCCCGAAGCGTTCAGAAACTGCTCCAGCGCGGTCAGCATCCGCCGGTCCGAAGTGTCGTGGTGGTCGAGATAATGGCTGTAGCGTTCGAACAGCGACTGCTTGTACCGCAGCTGTCCGTGGCCCTCGTAGGCGAACAGGTCCGACTGCAGGAGGATTGCCGCCCTGTGCAGGGCGTCGTAGGCTGTAAGCAGCCCCGTCTGCCGTCCGTCGGCAAAATCCGAATGCCAGCGCTCCTCCGCAATGCAGAGCCATTCCATCGGTTTGCCCGAATAAGCCTGGTCGTGCCGTGCTACGCCGCGCCTTATCTCGCGGAACATCGCATATTCATCCACATTCCGGTCTCCCCGTATCATCAGCTCAAATGCCCTGAGAATGTATTGGTTCAGTTTCGCTGCATCCGCCCCCACTGCATATGCCAGTCTGTGAGCCATATCGTAAGGCCTCATGGCCGCGAAAGCGTCTGATGCGGGCATTGCTGGCATTGTCCTGTCGAGGCGCTGCACAGCCATGCGGGCCGTCTGCCGCAGTTCGTTGCTGTCCCGGCTGGGCCGGAAACCATGCATCATCATGCCGGCGTTGGAGGCAAGCTGGCATATCAGCGATACAAAACCGCCGATGTCTTCGGGATCTGTAAAATCTACGATATTTACGTCAGGCATATTCATGGCCGTTTACTTATCGTCAGATCAGTTCGATATAATCAGTGCTGCCGATCTCGATTGCCGCTGCCAGCAGTCCCGGAAGGGTTACCACAAGCCGTTTCTTTCCCGACCCCTTGATCTTAAGCAGTGTGCCTTCAAAGCCGTTGAGTGGACCGTCGCATACCATTCTGACCTGTGATCCATACATGTTTGGCGTAATTTCGTCAGGCTGAAAGTAATGCGGAGTCTTTACCGATGACACGGCAGCGATAAAACGGTCCATATCAAAAGTCGGCACTACCAGAGGCTCGCGGTAGCCGCCCCCTTTCACGTATCTGTATTGAAGCGTTTCCGTGCGTTCCACCGTGAAGTCGAGAGAGTTTCTGTCTGAATAAACGAACAGAAGATCCTGGATGACCGGGACTTCGATCCGTCTTTTCCGGCCGCCCGACTCGACAATCTTCGATGTCGTAGGGGTGAATATCCGGAAGCCGGCGTCGGCCAGCTGTTTGTATGCAGGCAACTTGGCGTTAGGACGTTTCAGGTCGCGCATCGCATACCATTTCGGCTCCTGTTCACCGGAGATTTCCATTATTTACCGGACAAATTTATGTTGACAGCTTCTCTTTGGGCAATATCTTCTAATCCTGCCTGAATTATCATTGCGTTGTAATTCAAGAAGTTGAATAACGTATGGTAAAAACCTCCGCCTTTTTCGTTAAGTCCAGCCAAAAGTAATTCCATAAAAGAATACAGGCTTTCCAGAAGATACATTTTCACTATCTCTTAGAAAGAGATACTTTTGATGCGCAAAGTTAAGAAATATTTCTGAAATAACGCATATATCCGGCTGGAATTCATGCTGACATTGCCGTAAACCCGCAAGAGCTAAACAGTTATACGCTTTAATTTGAACCAAGATTAACAGCTGCCAGTACCTAACAATCAATAATACAGAAATATATCAGGTTTTCTTATCTCTTTCTAATAGATATGGATACATATTGAAACAAAGCCTCCGGATCGTCTTCGGAGGCTTTGTTTCAGCATGCGCTTGTTCGAACTGCCCGATGCTCATCTCAGACATTTAAGAATCAGCGAATTGGCCTTGTCGACGATCGACGTGTCAAGACTGGCCAGATATATCTGCGTTGTCATCTCGCTGTTGTGGCCCATGCCCTCAGAGATGACGCTCACTGGGATCCCCTTTGCTCTCGCCGCCGAGGCCCAGCTGTGGCGTGCCACATATAGGGTCAGTGGCATAGGCGATCCGGCCATTCGGGCCACCGTTTTCAGATTCCTGTTGATATTATAGCTGGCGTTGAGATACGTCCTCCTATCGTTCATTCCCGGCTTCGTGATGACGGGCAGAAGATAGTCGCTTTCGTTCGCCGGATACTTATTGAGAATCCGCTGCATCTCATTGGTCCATTCAATGACGAGAAGCTGCCCCGTCTTGCGGCGCCGGTATCTCACATATCCGTTGCAGAGGTCCGATTTTCGCAGGAAAGCCATGTCGATGAAACTCATTCCGCGCAGATAAAAACTCATAATGAACATATCCCTCGCAAAGTCAAGCCTGGGAGCAGCCGACAGATCAAGCGACTTGATTTTTCTTATCACGGCCAGAGGCACGGCGCGTTTTATCGTCTTGTCTACACCTGTATACACGTGTCTGAAGGGCTGCCGGTTCTCGAAAGCACCGTTTTCGGCCGCCCGGTTATATACCGCCCTGAGTATGCGCATATAGAATGATGTGGTGTTCGCCTTGAGATCACATCCCCTTTGCCATGCCTCGTAGGCCTCTATTATTTCGGAAGTGAGGCCGTCTATCATGAGGTCGTTCGTCTCGCCGAATTCACCTTCCGGGCTGTGGCTCGCCAGAAATTTTTTGAAACTGTTGAGTGCCGCCCTATATGTCTCGGATGTACGGACCTTCCCGTTTCGTTTCAGCTGCGCGATGACCTTCTCCATGTAGTTGGACAGCGAATAGTCATGGACATACCTGCTGAATTCCTCGAGCAGGACATCCGGCGCATACTCAGGATCTTTCTCCCGCAGTCGTCGGTCAAGTCTCGTAAGGCGGTCCAGATCGTGGCGTATTTCCTCGCGCAGCGCCAGGATAAGCTCTCTGCGGTCGCTCTCGCGTCCGGCCGTCACGGTCGATCGGCGCATGTCCCATTCTTCCGGAAAGATTCTGTAGTTCGTCCGAAGCTGTCGTGTCTGGTGTCCGTGGGCGATCAGATAATAAATTGTTCCTTCGCGGTCTGCGGTGCATGAGGGTCGGAACTTTACTTTAATTGAAGCCATTTGAATTTGTTTTGATTCGAGCCTCTAAGATACGGCAAAAGACTTGCAGCCGACATATCCCTCGCAAGGTAAATAAGCCGTGTTTACCGTGACAGCAGGCGTTCACGCCTGCGCTTACAGCATCCAATGTCAAAATCGATGACGGCGCGCCATCCGCCGTTCTCATTCTCATCCCGTCGCCCCCGCAACGATATAAAAAAAGAGCCGCGAGTCTTTGACTTGCAGCTCTTTTCGCGGAGAGGACGAGATTCGAACTCGTGGTAGGATTGCTCCTACGTCAGTTTAGCAAACTGGTGGTTTCAGCCACTCACCCACCTCTCCTTGCTATTGCGGTGCAAAGTTAATGCTTTTGATAGAAATACACAACTAATTCGACTGATTTTTTTTACTGTCGGCTGACATTTCTTCATAATTCGGTATGGATGAGAGGAATTCATAACCGCTCCCCGTGAATCGGCAGCAATAGTGCCGCAGCCCGTTCGACACGATCAGATAGCGGGCGCCCAGTACCGAATTATACCGCGCTATCTGCTCGAATACCCTGCGCGTGATCTCCACGCTCGGGCGCTTGTATTCGACGATGCAGAGCGGTTGCAGGGCGCGCGTATATATTAATGTGTCGCAGCGCCGCCGCGTGCCGTTCAGCGTAAGCCCCACTTCGTTGGCCACGAAAGCCGTGGGAAAACGCAGCACCTCCGTCAGATACCCGACAAACTGTTGCCGTACGTATTCCTCCGGCGTCGCCGCCACCCATTTTCCGCGCAGCCCGTCATAGAGGCGCCGCACCCCGTCGCCGTCATCCCTGACGGCCGCGGCGCTTTGCGGCAGATTCAGTTCCGTATTACTCTTTTCTTGTGACATTTTGTGCGCATTCGGATTTTTCTGTGTAAATTTACGCAAATTTTTTCAGATGGCCATTGCTAATTTAAGTTTTGAGGAATTGAAGCGGTCGGTTGCCGGAGGCGATCTGCGGCCCGTGTACCTGCTGCACGGCCGCGAAGGATACTATACCGACTCTTTGGTGAAGACATTCGAGTCCCTACTCCCCGCCGACGATCGCGATTTCGCACTCACCGTCGTCTATGCCCCCAAGACCGAGCCTTCCGCCGTCATTGACATCTGCCGCCGCCTCCCCATGATGACCCAGCGTCAGTTCGTTATCCTGCGCGAGGCCCAGGCCGTCAGGTCCGATTATTTCGAGAAACTTATCCGCTACGTTTCCTCGCCCACGCCCTCGACAGTGCTCGTTATTGCGGCGCGTGGCGACGACGCGAAATGCGGCAAGGCCTTCCTTGAGGCCGTCGCTGCCTGTGGCGGGGTAGTGTTCCAGTCCAGGCCCGTCTACGAAACCCAGATACCGGCCCTCGTGTCGGGCTACCTGCGCGAGCGTGGGCTTCGGGCCGACGAAAAGGCCGTCGGAATGCTCCGTGAGTTCATCGGCACCGATCTGAGCCGTCTGTACAACGAGATCGACAAACTTGTCGCCATTCTTGGTCCCGGAGCCATGGTCACCCCCGAGGCTGTTGAACGCAATATCGGCGTGAGCAAGGACTACAACAGCTTTGAGCTCGTCGATGCTGTCGCTGCCCGCGACCTGCCGCGCATGTATCGCATCGCCGACTATTTCGCCGCCAATCCGCGGCAGAATCCCGTCCAGCCCGTCGCGGCCATGCTGTTCAACTTCTTTGCCGACCTGCTCGTGGCCTATTACGCGCCCGATCGCAGCGAGCGCGGCCTGATGGCCGAGCTCGGCACCCGCAACTCATTTGCCGTAAAGCGCATCCAGCGCGGCATGGCCGCCTACACAGCCTTCCAGGTCGTGGCGGCTCTTTCGGAAATCCGCCGGTTCGACCGCATGAGCAAGGGCGGCGGCTCGCGTCAGGACGCCCATCTTCTCCTGAAGGACCTCCTTTTCCGCCTCGTCACCGCTACAGGCCGCTGAATGGCGCCAGGCGCTTCGCCCCGGTCTCCTAATCGAACACTCCCTCGACGCTTTCCTCGGCCGTCTCCGTTTCCTCGGGCGCGCTCAGTTCGCCCCCGCACAGATCTACTCCCGCCGGGAATACAAACTTCGTATTCTGGTCATACGGCAGACTCCTGTCTCCGTACACCTTGGTCATGAACTTGCCGTAGATCGGCAGAGCCATCGATGCTCCCTGGCCCTCCGCCATCGAGTTGAAGTGGATGTAGCGTTCCTCGCCGCCGACCCATACGCCCGACACCAGGTCAGGCGTGAAGCCCATGAACCAGCCGTCGGAGTTGAAATTCGTCGTGCCCGTCTTGCCGCCCATCTGCGCCGTCAGGTTGTACGGCGCGCGGCGCAGGCGGCTGCCCGTGCCACCGTCCACCACATTGAGCAGCATCGACAGTATGCGGTAATACCCCTTTTCGGTGATTACCTCCGTCTGATGCGGCGTGAAGTCGCTGATTATGTTGCCGTTGTTGTCCGCAATGGCTGTCACGTACATCGGATCTACCCTCATGCCGTGGTTGGCGAAGGCGCTGTACGCCGTCACCATTTCCTTTACCGATACTTCGCAGGGACCCAGGCACAGCGACATCACCGCCGGCAGCTGGTTCGTGATTCCGTACGAATGCATCCGTTTCACAAGCTCCGCAGGCGACAGCGCCGCCATCAGGCGCGCCGATATCCAGTTGTTCGAATTGGTCAGCGCCCAGCGTATCGACACCATCTCGTCGATGCGCGACTTGCCCGCGTTGCGGGGCGACCACGGACGCCCCGTCTCGTCATAATACGTCGGCTGCGAGTTCAGAAGCTCGTCACACGGCGTGAAGTCCGATTCCATCGCATACGTGTACAGGAACGGCTTGATCGTCGATCCGATCTGGCGGCGTCCCGTCGACACCATGTCATATTGGAAGAAATGGAAGTCCGGCCCCCCGACATATGCCTTCACGAATCCCGTGTTCGGGTCCATCGACATGAATCCCGTCCGCAGGAAGCTCTTGGCGTAGAGCACGGAGTCGCGCGGCGTCATCACCGTGTCGATCGGCCCCGAGTAGCTGAACACCGTCATCTCCGTCGGGGTGTCGAATTCGCGCATGATCTCCTCTTCCGTCTTTCCGGCCACCCGGCCCACGCGGTGGCGTTCGCTCTGCTTTATGGCATTGCGGATCAGCGTCTCGCGTGTCTTTGCGCTCAGTTCGCCCGGATTCGAGGTGTACGGTGCCGTGGACGAGTTGCGCTTTTCGCGGAAGAACTGTCCCTGCAGCGTCGCCATATGTTCGGCCACAGCCTCCTCCGCGTACGTCTGCATGCGCGAGTCTATGGTCGTGTATATCTTCAGGCCGTCCGAATATATGTCATACTTCGTGCCGTCCGCCTTCGGATTCTTGTCAATCCAGCCATACAGCGGATTGGTCTCCCACGCTATCGAGTCGTCCGTGAACCGCTGCCGGTCCCACGACGGATAGTCGTCGCGTTCGGGTTTGTGAGCCGTCAGATAGCGGCGCAGTTCCTCGCGGAAGTAGGGCGCCATGCCGTCCTTGTGGTCCACGCGGCGGAAGTCGAGTTTCAGCGGAAGCGCCTGTAGCGAGTCCAGCTCCTCACGTGTCAGCATGTCGGCCTTGTACATCTGCTCGAGCACCACGTTGCGGCGCTCGCGGGTGCGTTCGTTGTGGCGCACCGGATTGTAGTACGACGGATTCTTCACCATGCCCACCAGCGTTGCCGCCTCCTCCACTCTCAGATCCCGGGCATCCTTATTGAAATATACCTGGGCCGCGCTCTTGATGCCTACCGCATTGTACAGGAAGTCAAACTGGTTCAGATACATCTTCAGTATCTCGTCCTTCGAGTAGAATCGCTCCAGTTTTACTGCGATCATCCATTCGATCGGCTTCTGCACCGCGCGCGAGAACAGGCCGTCGCTCGGCGGAGTGTACAGCTGCTTGGCAAGCTGCTGCGTGATGGTCGAGCCGCCGCCGGCGTTCTTCTGGCCCATCAGTATGGTCTTCACCACCGCGCGGGTCACGGCCTTCAGATCGATGCCCGAGTGATCCATGAAGCGGGCGTCCTCGGTGGCGATCAGCGCGTTGATCACGTTGGGCGACACCTCGTCCAGGTCCGCGTACACGCGGTTGCCCGAATTGCGGAAATAGCGTCCCATCTCCACGCCGTCGGCCGTGTAGATCGTCGACGCGAATTTATCCTGCGGATTACGAAGCTCCTCGATCGGAGGCATATAGCCTATCACGCCGTTGTAGACGAGCACAAAGAACAGCATGACCAGCACGCATGCCAGGCCGAAAGCCGCAAGCAGTATCCTGGCTGCCTTCTTGCTGCGCCTGGCCGTCGGTTTATCTTGAGAGGGTATTGTAGACATCTGAGTTTACGAAGTTACTGACTTGCAAAGTTAGCGCTTTCCCCCCGATTCTGCAACACCGCCCCCAAAAAACAGGAAAACTTGGAACATGGAAACAAGGCCCCCGCCGAAGTCACCATGACAGGGCAACCGCCTGCGCCCCAGATCAGCCATGGTAAAATTGTTTTTTAGTCAATTATATAAAGTGTATTGGATAAAAAAGCCTTATTTTATTCAATACAACGATTGAATAAAATAAAAATCGCTATATTTGCAATCTAAAACGGACTGTAATGAAAACAACGATACTCAATCAACGTGCAGAACGCGATGAATTGTTGTCGCGCCCTTATCAGCGACGGCATACCAGGTATGACGCTGACGAACTTTTGCAAAATCCGCTTATCAAACTTATAACCGGCCCTCGTCGCGTAGGTAAATCCGTTTTTGCACTGCTGATGTTGCAGGGCAAGAATTTTGCCTATCTTAATTTTGATGATAATCAATTGCTTGAAAAATGGGATGAGGATCTGGCCATGTCGGCACTTGATGATGTCTATCCCGATTATGATTTTATGCTGCTTGATGAAATTCAGAATCTTCCGGATTGGGATTTGTGGGTAAGCAAGCTATATCGCCGGGGAAAGAATCTGATAATCACTGGTAGCAATGCCAATATGTTGAGCAGTGAAATGGCGACAGTGCTGACTGGGCGTTATCTTCAGATTGAAATGTTGCCTTTCAGTCTTGATGAAACCATGAGGTGGAAAAACATCAGTCCCGACCGAGAGGAACAGGCGGCACAGGCAATAGTGCTCGCTGATGACTATATGCGAAACGGTGGGTATCCTGAAACAATCACAGCTCGTAGCATAACCAAGAGTTATCTTTCCACATTGTTTGATTCAATCTTGCTGAAAGATGTCGCCAAACGCCATAACGTAAGGAATACTACCGACTTATACAACCTTGCAACTTATCTGTTGTCAAACTTCTGCAATCCGATTTCTGCCAACGAACTTGCCGGAGAATTGGGTCTGTCAAGCGTGGCGACGACAAAGAAATTCTGCGACTATCTCAACGAGCCATATCTGTTCTTCTATTTGCCGCGTTTCAACAACAAGCTGAAACTGATGAACAAGGCTCCGAAAAAGGTATATGTCGTTGACAACGGTTTTGTGCAAAGCACAGCGTTCAATCTCAGTGAAAACCTTGGGCGCCTGTTGGAAAACCAAGTATTTGTAGAACTCCTGCGCCGTGGCTATATTCCCGGTCAAACGCTGTTCTATTACCGTACCCGCAACGATAAAGAGATAGATTTTGTCACCCGTAAAGGCACAAAAGTAGAGCAACTGATCCAGGTTTGCTATGACATGACCTCCGAGAAAACCCGCAAACGCGAACTTGACGCACTTGTCGAAGCTGCAGAAGAACTACACTGCGACAACCTCCTCGTCGTCACCAACTCTCAACAGGAAATTATACACAATACATACGGAATACGGACATGCTCTATATATAAATTTAAATAGTCTCGCGCAGGCCCCACGCCGAAGTCGCCTCCGCCGCCCCCGAGCAGGATAGCAAAAGAGGCGTGCCCCGATCATGTCAGGCACGCCTCTTTAGTTATCCTGCCGCGGAATCTTACTTCACGGCAATCTTCTCCACGTTGTTGCCCTGGCGTACGATGTAGATACCGGCAGGGAGGTTGCGGAGCTCGGCGGTGGCTGCATTGCGGAGCACAGCCACGCCCTGGAGGTTGTAAACGTCGACCGGAACGTCGGCGTCGGTCACGATTTCAGCGACACCGTCGCTCTCGCTGACAGTCACCTTGCACGCTTCAGTGTGGGGCACGCCGTAGCCGTCGACGGCGGTGAACCAGATCACAGCCTCACCGGGAGCCACGGCGGTTATCACGCCATTGTCAACGGTAGCCACTTCGGGATTGGATGAACTCCATTCCTCGGATTTTATGGTCATGTCGTCATCTTTCGTCACTGTAGCTGTGACTGTGGCCGTGTTGCCGGCAGTGAGTTCAAGGGTCTGTTCGCTCAGGGCTATGTCAAAAGCGCCCATTTCGCGGAAATCGGAGAAATGAATCCAGTCAGAGGACAGAAAATAATCATTATAACTGCCTTTGGGGATATAAATTATAGCGTCTTCGGGAACATCCTCGAATGCGTCCTCGTCGACAGACTGAGGCTTCGGGTTCAAAACATAAATAGTCTTGAGATTTTTGCAAGAACCGAAAGTCCTGCTTCTGATTGTAGTTACCGAATTGGGGATGCTGACCCAAGTCAGGCTGTGGCAACTACTGAAAGCGGCCGCTCCGATTTGGGTAACCGAGTTGGGGATGCTGACCGAAGTCAGGCTGGCGCAATAATTGAAAGCGTTAAATCCGATTTGGGTAACCGAGTTGGGGATGCTGACCGAAGTCAGGCTGGTGCAAGCAGCGAAAGCGTTCTCTCCGATTTGGGTAACCGAATTGGGGATGCTGATCGAAGTCAGGCTGGTGCACCACATGAAAGCGCGATTTCCGATTTGGGTAACCGAGTTGGGGATGCTGACCGAAGTCAGGCTGCTGCAACTACTGAAAGCGTTATTGCAGATTTTATTCACTGAAGTGGGTATTGAGTATTCTCCTTTTTTACCTCCCGGGCATTGGATAAGCTCTGTTTTGTTGATATTAAACAATACCCCGTCTTCTGAGATGTAATTCGGATTACCATTTTCGACTACAATCTCTGACAGGCTGCTGCAACTAGAGAAAGCACTCTCTCCGATTTGTGTAACCGAGGCGGGGATGCTGACCGAAGTCAGGCTGGTGCAACCAGCGAAAGCGTCCTCTCCGATTTGGGTAACCGAGGCGGGGATGTTGATCGAAGTCAGGCTGCTGCAATTATTGAAAGCGTATGGTTCGATTTGGGTAATCGCGTCTGGGATATTGACCGAAGTCAGGTTGCGGCAATCAGAGAAAGCGTCCTTTCCGATTTGGGTAACCGAGTTGGGGATGCTGACCGAGGTCAGGCTGCTGCAACCATTGAAAGCGTAATTTCCGATTTTGGTGACCGAGTTAGGGATGCTGACCGAGGTCAGGCTGCTGCAATCCCGGAAAGCACTACCTGCGAGTTCGGTTACAAAGTAGCGCGACGAGCCATTGATGGCAAAGGACGGAATGGAAATGTGGCCGGAAGCTTCATTGTACATAAAGACGGCTACAGTGCGGTCTGCTTCAGAAGTTATACGGAATTTGAGACCCTGATAGGTGAAGATGTCGCCGTCAGCTGCTCGGGCGATTGTGGCGAGCATTGCTGTCACAAGGAAAAGTAGATACTTTTTCATCTGCATTGTGATTTGGTTAATAAATGGTGTTATTTATTGATTTGAGTATTTCTTTCAATGATTCAGGGGAGGGAAGATTGTTGCGCGCCCCCGACAGGCTGACGAATAGCACGTCGCTGAATTCGGCCTCCTTAAGCC